>OGDN01004844.1_pt1 | contig 11332 bp, 11 predicted proteins | sample 1570271 | NCBI WGS metagenome assembly OGDN01 (sample SAMEA4384481, study PRJEB24528) | human gut metagenome | reverse complement strand
TAAAATCCCGTGGGTAGTGATACCCGTACCGGTTCGATTCCGGTCTGCGGCAGTGATATGAACTTCAATCCAATTTGGATTGAAGTTTTTTTTGCTTGTCATAAACGATGATTTGCTATATACTGTTTGGAAGAAAGGCGGTCAGACCAAAATATGGAGATAGTGAAGACATTTGGAAATTACATAGAGAAATGGTGTGAAACGTCACCGGAAAGAGCGAGGTGGCTTTTAAAGACAGGATGGGAAGCGCAGAACCTGAAATTTCGTTTTCTTCCAGAAGGGCAGTTGAATCCATCGGATCAGTATCTGGCCGGCATGATGATGAACGTTATGACACAGCCGCTGAAGCATCCAGAAAGTTCGGTTATGGTAAGTGTATTTACTCCGTGCGAACTGCTTCAGGAGGCAGGACTGTATCCATACAATGTAGAAAGCTTTTCCTGCTATCTTGCGGCATCACAGGTAGAGAGACCTTTTCTTCAGGGAGCAGAGGATTCTGGAATTTCAGAAACGCTTTGCAGCTACCACAAGACATTTATCGGAGCTGCCGAAAAGGGCCTTCTTCCGAAACCGAAATGTATCGTTTATACGAACCTGGCGTGTGACGCAAACCTTCTTACATTTCACAGACTGGCAGAGTTTTTTGACATCCCGGTTTTTTCTATTGATATACCATCCGCACAGACACCGGCAAATGTGTCTTATGTAGCAACACAGCTTCGAGCCCTGCTTCCTTTCCTTGAGAAAGTAACCGACAGAACGATTGATGAATCAAAACTGAAGGAACGTCTTGCAAGAAGTCGCAGGACATTGCAGAATTATGATAAGTTTCAGAGTGCAAGAGCAGATAAATACATACCTTCAGACCTTGTTTCTCCGCTTTACAGTGGAATGACAAACAACATTCTTCTTGGAACAGAGGAAGAAGAACTTTATACACAAAAACTTCTTGAAGATGTCAGCAAAGCCCCTGCCAAAAAAGGCAGACACATCTACTGGATGCATACGATCCCGTTCTGGTCAGAAGCCGTGAAAGATGCACTTCTTCTGAAAGAGGAGGCACAGATCGTAGGATGTGAGCTTGCACAGGTGGCGGACATCACGAAGCATTCCGAGGATCCTTATGAGGAGATGGCATTGCGCCTTGTATATCATGCCCTGAATGGTCCCGTTTCACGGAGAATCGAAGCAGGGATCCGTCATGCAAAACAGGCGGGAGCAGACGGTGTTGTCTGGTTCAATCACTGGGGATGCAAGCATACCCTTGGAGGTTCCAGAATCGCCAAGAAACGCTTTGAGGAAGCAGGGATCCCACTGTTGATCCTGGATGGAGATGGCTGTGACAGGAGCCATGGCGGAGAAGGACAGACTTCCACGAGACTGGGAGCATTTCTGGAGATGCTGGGGGATTTTGATCATGAATAAAACATATTATGTCTGTAAATATACACCGGTAGAACTTCTTGAAGCCCTTGGAGGTGAGTGCGAGATCCTGAATGATATGCCGGAGGGATTTGATCTGGCAGAGCAGGTAGCACATCCGAATATCTGTGGATTTGGAAAGGCAGTCCTTGAAGCAGTTCTGGCAGGCAAAGTAAAAGAACTGGTCCTGGTCAACTGCTGCGATACGATCCGAAGCGTCTATGACATTCTGGAAGACAGCGGCGAGATGGATTTTTTGTATATGGTGGATATGCTTCACTGCGATACGAGCTGCAGCCGTGAGAGAACTGCAGCACAGTTAAAAGATCTTGTAAGAGCCTACGGTGAATATAAAGGAACTACCTTCGATAAAGAGAAATTTCTCAAAGCTTTTCATCCAAAAAAGAGAACGCAGGATCCGCATCTTGCAGTTCTCGGAGCAAGAATGGGAAATGAACTTTTTCAGATGACACAGGATGCCATGCCGCTTCCTGTAGTGAATGAGACCTGTGTCAACAACCGTTCCGTGGGAGACACCCTCCCGGAAGCAGATCTGGACTTTGACCAGCTTATGGAATGGTACGCAGAAGAACTTCTTCATCAGATCCCATGCATGCGTATGATGGATCACGCAGGCCGCAAACAGCTTTATCAGGATCCATCTTTAAAGGGGATCATTTATCATACCGTAAAGTTCTGTGATTTTTACAGCTTTGAATATTCTGATATCAAAGGCCATACCGATGTGCCGCTCCTCAAGATCGAATCGGATTATACCGTGCAGAGCAGCGGGCAGCTGAGCACACGTCTGGAGGCTTTTGCAGAGAGCCTGAACATAGAGACAGAAACGAGAAGGGAGAAAACCATGGGTAAAGGATATTTTGCAGGAATCGACAGTGGTTCTACCAGCACGGATGTTGTGATCCTGGACAGAGACAAAAAGATTGTTTCCAGCGTGATCATGCCGACAGGAGCAGGGGCCGCGAATGGCGCGGAGCGTGCATTGGAAGAAGCACTCAGACAGTCTAACCTTAACAGAGAAGACATCGATGCAGTCGTGACCACAGGATACGGAAGAACTGCGATCTCTGATGGCGACAAGAGTATCACAGAGATCACCTGCCATGCAAGGGGTGCCCATTTCCTGGATCCATCTGTCAGAACGGTCGTCGATATCGGCGGGCAGGACAGCAAAGTTATCCGCCTGAATGATGACGGTTCTGTCAAAAACTTCGTCATGAACGACAAATGTGCCGCCGGAACAGGAAGATTCCTGGAGATGATGGCAAAAACCATGGAAATGAACCTGGATGAACTCAGTAAAGTAGGACTTTCCTATCAGGAGGATATTACGATCTCCAGTATGTGCACAGTTTTTGCCGAATCAGAGGTGGTTTCCCTGATCGCACAGAACAAAGCAACCGATGACATCGTCCATGGACTGAATAAGGCGGTTGCGGCCAAAACAGCCTCCCTCGTGAAACGTGTCGGAGGGGAAGAGGCATATATGATGACTGGCGGTGTTGCACAGAATCAGGGTCTTGTCAAAACGTTGGAGGAGAGACTGGGAACGAAGCTGGTGATCAGCGATAAATCACAGCTTTGCGGAGCTCTTGGTGCAGCATTATTTGCAACAGAAATGTAAGAAGGAGGTACTATCGTGGCAGACTCTAATATTACGAAGCGTGCACTGGCATCGGCATTAAAGGAATTGATGGAATCTACCCCATTCAGTAAGATCACCGTTTCAGATATCTGTGCAAAATGCAATATGAACCGCAAAAGTTTCTACTATCATTTCAAGGACAAGTTTGACCTTGTGAACTGGATCTTTGATGTGGAGTATCTGAGCCACGTACAGCTTGGCGTAGATCTGATCGGATGGGACAGTGTCCTTCATCTCTGCGATTATTTTTATGAAAATAAAGATTTTTACAGGAAAGTCATGAAAGTAGAAGATCAGAATTCGTTTTCCAATCATTTCCGGGATATCGTAGGACCGGTCATGGCAGAGGATATCAAAGAAATCCTTGGAGATCAGACGAACACGGATTTTTATGTAAACTTCTGGAATGATGCGATCATCTGCGCGTTCGGCAGATGGATCTCAGAGAGAAATCCGGTACCACCGAAGGAATTTGTGAAATTACTCAAATCCTGCATCAAAGTGATCATCAAGACACAGGAAAGACTTGACGCATAAAAGTACAAAATATAAGCCTTATTCACTCAGCAAACGAATGAATAAGGCTTTTTTGGTGGAGTTAAAGTGCTTTGGTAAAAAGTTCTTTCAGTGGCTGGTCAAAGAGGTTGTACGGTGTCCTGAAAACTTCTCTGCCAGGTGTATAGAGCGTACCGTCAGGTCCGAAGCCGACGACACTGGTCGGAGAAGAGATGATATTTCCGATCACTTCTGTATCGCAGAACAGATCCAGTGGGATCGTGCGGTATCGCTGGGCACTCCGGTCTTCGGTTATTTTCTGGTAGATGGCGTGGCGGGTCTCAATGGAGCAGTCCACATTGCTGAAAACAGCGGCGAACGGGCAGTGCATTTCTTCTGCAAAACGGAAGTAAGTGCCGGCCAGGATCTCATCACGGTCTTCCTCAGAATAGAGATGATACAGAGAGTACAGGAGACGATGGTCTCTGAGTACGAGGCAGGCTGCCTCTGCCTGATCATCGTATTTCACTGCGAACAAGACGTTGTTCAGTGCTTCAGATTTTTCTGCGAGCTCTTCTGTTATTCTGGAAGGATCACAGAGAAGGATGATCGCACAGTCCGGGTTATTCTGGATAAGAGGAAGTATTTCTGCGGGATCATCCTTCGTATAGAGGAAGTAAGTGTAGATTCCAAGTTCCTTGCCCTGTTTCAGTACAGAATCATATTTTGTAATAAAATCCGGCAGGGAAGTATCGATGACCAGTGAAAGCAGCCATGGAACATTGATATCCTCTGTGCGTTTCAGTTTACGGATCATGTGCGCGCCTGTCGTGCAGCCATTGTAACCGATATTCAGACCAAAGTCGATCAGTTTCTCCTTATCCATGTGCTTGAGGACATCCTCGATCAGTGGATAATAAGGGCTGTTTTCGTTGTTCAGCATTGCACGTGATATTTCAAAAAAAGACTGCTGGAACCGGCCGTTTGCAAAGTTCAGTGCCATATCTACGAGATTTCGGGTGCATCGCTCCGGAGATTCATCGGAATCTTTGAGCGCAGTCTTTATAAAAGTCTTTATAACAATTCGAGAAGTTTTTGCTGTCATTTTGATATCCCTTCGATAGAAAAGTTGTGGAATACAGACGAAAAAGACACGTTTCAGTCTGTATTATCGTTACTTTTAATTAAATCACAAACCGAAAGGGTATGCAATAGACATTCTGAAAGACATGTCCCAAATTTAGGCTGAGAGTGCGCTGTTTTACCCCTTTATACCGCCAAGCGCAACGCCTGATACGATAAACCGGGAAAGCAGGATGTACACGATGATAACCGGGAAGATGGAAAATGCGATCATCACATAAACCTGTCCCATATCAAACTTCAGGAAATCTGCACTTCGAAGCTGTGCGATCAGTACAGGAAGTGTTTTTTTCTTGTCTGGTTGAAACGGAATACGATCAGGCTCAGAAGCCCTGTGATGACAAACAGGAATACGGACAGTGCACCGCCCATGCCGTAGTTCTTGCTGAACAGATGCTTGTTCAGGTACATGATCAGTGTCATGGTGGAACGCATCGGATCACCGGTTCCGTTTGTAAGGATCTGTGGTACGTCAAACATCTGCATGCCGCCGATCAGGGATGTGATCATAACGTAGATCAGGATCGGGCGGAGAAGCGGGAGAGTGATCCTTCTAAAAATCTGGGAGGATGTCGCACCGTCCACTTCTGCAGCCTCATAGAGTGACGGGTCAATGCCCATCATGCCTGCCATCAGAAGGATCGTTGTATTACCGAACCACATCAGGAAGTTCAGCAGTGCAACAAGCGTCCGGGCACTCCATTTGTGGCTGAAAAAAGAATATGCCTGTTTCAGGATCCCCGCATGGACCAGCATGGCATTGATCGGACCGCCGTCTGCAAATAAGGTAAAAAACAACATTGCAAAGGCAGATGCCATGATAAGGTTCGGAAGGTAAATCACAGTCTTAAAAAATCTCTGTCCCTTAAGACGGAGGCTAGGGTTGGAAAACCATGCACCGAGGAGCAGGGAAACCAGGATCTGCGGAACAAATCCCATCACCCACATGATCATCGTGTTTTTGAAATAGATCCAGATCTCACCGTCCTGGAAGAGTTTTGCATAGTTGGCAAAGCCCACAAAGTTCGGTCCAACCTGCGTAAGTCCCGATCTGTAATTTTCAAAGAAGCTGTTATAAATTGTAGTGATAAGCGGAACAAGCTGGAATATGAGGTATACTACTACAAACGGTATCAGAAAGATATAACCCCATTTGTTATAGCTGACCGCCTTATGGTTATTATTCTTTGCCATTTTTGTCCTCCATAAGTCTTTTCCATAATGTAAAACGTGCCCGCCTGATGGTCAGGCAGGCACGTTGGTTGTGGGGCTTAGTAAGTAAGTTCTGGATATTTTTCTACGACTGCTTTGTAGAACAGGTCGAGAATTGGAAGTGGATTTAACGATACCCTGCTGTGGCTGATCGCGGCAGTGGCGGCATACATCAAAGAGACGGGTGATTATGAGATCCTGGATGAGCCAGTGCCGTTTGACTGCAAAAAGGGAACCGAAGAGCCTCTGTTTGAGCATCTGAACCGGTCTTTCCAGTTTACTGTGACACATCTTGGACCGCACAGACTTCCACTGATCGGAAGGGCGGACTGGAATGACTGTCTGAACCTGAACTGCTTCTCCAGTGAGCCGGGTGAACCTTTCCAGACGACAGGACCTTCTAAGGGATCGGTGGCAGAGTCGGTATTTATCGCGGCAATGTTTGTAAAATATGGCAGGGAATTTGCAGAGATCTGCAGATGTACAGACAGGGAAAAACTGGCAGCAGAGGCAGAAAAAGCGGTATCAGAAATGCATCATGCTTCTGCAGCCGGCATACACCAGATATCATCTGGAACTTGGCGAGATCACATCTTACCCGCCGGGATACAAGGAAAATGCAGGAATCTTCTGTCATAATAATCCGTGGATCTCGATCGCAGAGACAATGATCGGAAGAGGAGACCGCGCATTTGAAATTTACCGCAAGATCTGTCCGTCCTGCATCGAGGAGATCAGCGACATCCACAGAACGGAACCATATGTATATTCACAGATGGTGGCAGGAGCAGATGCACCGCGGTTTGGCGAGGCAAAAAACAGCTGGCTGACAGGGACCGCAGCGTGGACGTTTGTGAATCTGTCGCAGGAACTTCTCGGAATCCAGCCAGATTCCTCTGATCCCCGGTAAAAAAGAATATCATGTGATCGTACAGATGGGCTGAAATTAATTGGTGGAAGCGACTGCTTTTGCTGCGGCTTCTTCGCTGAGGATCGTTCCTCCGCCAAGTACCATATCTCCGTCGTAGAGAACGGCAGCCTGTCCAGGTGTGACGGCTCTCTGCGGCTCCTGGAAGGTGATCTTGATGAGATCGTCTCCAAGCTGCTCAACAGTTGCTGGCTGTTCCGGCTGACGGTAGCGTGTCTTGACTTTGCACTGGATCGGTTTGTCCAGATGATTCCATGGGATCAGATTGATATCGTTGATATAGCAGTAATTACTCATAAGGTCATCCTTACCTCCGAGGATGACCTTATTGGTATCCAGGGATTTGCCGCAGACATAGAGGGATTCCGGTGCGGAAATACCGAGACCACGGCGCTGGCCGATAGTGTAGTGGATCTGACCTTTGTGCTTGCCGAGGACTTTACCTTCTTTGTCAACGAAGTCGCCAGGTTCGGAAGCCTGTCCGGTGTACTGCTCGATGAAGGACGCATAGTCACCGTCCGGAACGAAGCAGATATCCTGGCTGTCCGGTTTGTCAGCATTGATGAAGCCCTGCTCCTGCGCGATCTGACGGATTTCTTTCTTGGTGTAGGTACCGAGCGGGAAGAATGTGTGGGCAAGCTGATCCTGAGTCATGGCGTAGAGCACATAGCTCTGATCCTTGGTCGGGTCGAGTCCTTTCCTGAGGATAAAACGTCCTGTCTCCGGATCCTGCTCTCTGCGTGCATAGTGACCGCTTGCGATATATTCACAGCCAAGTTCTCTTGCCTTATCGAGAAGGGCGGAGAATTTCAGGAAACGGTTACAGTCGATACACGGGTTCGGTGTGCCTCCGTGAAGATAAGTATCTGCGAACTTATCGATGACGCTTTCGTGGAATTTCTCCTGCATGGGAAATACGTAATAAAGCATGCCGAGACGTGCGGCAACACTTCTAGCATCCTCTGTATCGGAAGGAGTACAGCATGCCCGGTGTCCAGGATAGCTGCACTGTGGATTATCATAAAGCTTCAGAGTGGCACCGGCGCAGTCGTAGCCCTGCTGAACCATCAGATAGGCTGCAACGCTGGAATCAACACCACCGCTCATGGCAATGATTGCTTTTTTATTCATAATTTTTCTCCTGTCAATGAAAGAATAGGTGTTCCTGTTCACCGTGAACAGTTGCGAATTAATCAAGAGTATGGTATCATTATAAGAAATTAGTGTCAAGCAATGAAGAAATGCATTTGGGAAAAATTAAAAATGTGTTGACATTGTGAAGAAGACATGATATATTCAACCTATCGGAGAAATAGGTAATACATTTTCCGAGACGGAATGTATTTTGACGTTGACACTATGAATGTAGTGAATATTAAAAAGAAGGAGGAAGAATCATGGTTACAGGAAATGCAGTTCAGAGGGAAGTCATGTGTATGATGGATCAGGGGATGTGCATGAACATGTACATGTCTATGTTTTGCTGTACTTCTATGTATCAGAGACTTCCTGAGATATCTGCTGATTTTATATAAGAGAGCAGATACCAAGATGTAAATAAAGCATTTTTTAATGTGGCAGATTGCATGAACAGGGAGACTCCAGAGGACTTCCTGTTATTTTTTTTACAGAAACATTACAGAGCAGGTTTCTGTTTCATGGATTTTATCCAAATCACATTCATGCAGGAAGTCATTTACAACTGAATAAAAAGACTAAAATATAAATGAATAAGAGAGGGAAAAATCATGAAAACAAAGAAAATTATCACAGTATCACTTGCAGCAGCACTGGCAATCGGAGCACTTACAGCAAACGGCGTTCTTGTAAGCGCTGATGCAGAGAAAGGAACCATCAAAGTAGCAGCTTCCGCAACACCGCATGCAGAGATTCTGGAAGAAGCAAAACCAATCCTCGAGAAAGAAGGATGGGATCTGGAAGTTACGGTATTTGATGATTATGTACAGCCAAACCTTGTAGTAGAGAGCGGAGATTTTGATGCGAACTATTTCCAGCATATTCCGTATCTTGACAACTTCAACGAAGAGCAGGGAACACACCTCGTAAATGCAGGCGGAATCCACTATGAGCCATTTGGAATCTATCCTGGCAAAAAAGAAACTCTTGATGATCTGGAAGATGGCGATACGATCGCAGTTCCGAACGATACAACAAACGAAGCAAGAGCACTTCTTCTTCTCCAGGACAATGGAGTGATCACTCTGAAAGACGGAGCAGGACTTGAGGCAACTGTCAAGGATATCGAAGAAAACCCGAAGAACATCAAGATCGAGGAGCTGGAAGCAGCACAGGTTTCCCGTGTCAAAGATGAAGTTGCATTCGTAGTATTAAACGGTAACTATGCACTGCAGGCAGGATATTCCGTATCCAATGACTCCATCGCACACGAAACTTCTGATTCCGAGGCAGCAAAAACTTATGTAAATGTCATTGCAGTCAAAGAAGGAAATGAAGACAGCGAAGCAATCAAAGCCCTGGTAGACACTCTGAAATCTGATGAGATCAAAGACTTTATCAACGAGAAATACGACGGTGCAGTTGTTCCGTTCGAGGATTCCACAGATGACACAGAAAAGGCTGCAGACGAAGCAGCTGACACAGATGCTGAGACAACAGAAGCAGCAGAGGCTGACGCAGAATAACAGGAATTCAGGTATTTTTAAGGGACAGGGGGAGAAATGAAATGGAACCGATGATACAGGTTGAAAACCTCTGCAAGCGCTTTGAAACCAAGGGCGGAACTGTAGAGGCAGCCAAAAACATCAGTTTTTCCATCGAAAAAGGAGAGATCTTTGGAATCATCGGTCTCTCCGGTGCAGGCAAAAGTACACTGGTGCGATGTCTGAACCTTTTGGAAAGACCAACATCAGGAACAGTAAAAGTTAACGGCAAAAATCTTACGGAGCTCTCAGAAAAAGAGCTCCGTAAAGAGCGTCAGAAGATAGGAATGATTTTCCAGCATTTTAATCTTCTTATGCAGAGAACAGCACTAGATAATGTCTGTTTTCCGATGGAGATTGCCGGGATCGGGAAAGCGGAATCCCGCAAAAAGGCTCTGGAATATCTTAGGATTGTAGGACTTGAGGAGAAGGCTCTTTCTTATCCGTCCCAGCTTTCCGGAGGCCAGAAGCAGAGGGTGGCGATCGCCAGAGTACTGGCAAGTGATCCGCAGATCCTTCTCTGTGATGAGGCGACCAGTGCACTGGATCCTCAGACAACCAAGGCAATCCTGGAACTGATCAAAGAGATCAACAGAGACTATGGAATCACAGTTGTTGTTATCACACATGAGATGAGCGTTGTGCAGGAAATCTGCGACAAGGTAGCAGTTCTGGAGAGAGGTTCTCTGGTAGAAACGGGAACGGTGGAAGAACTGTTCCGAAATCCAAAGACAGACGAAGCCAGAAAACTGGTATTCAGTGGAAGAACCCAGATTAAGGAAATGAAAGGCAAACGCCTGGTTCGTGTGACCTTCCGGGAGAAATCCTCTTTTGAACCGGTAATTGCGAATCTGGTTCTGACATACAGAACGCCTGTCAATATTCTGTATGCAGATACAAAGAACATCAATGGACAGGCACAGGGCGAAATGATCCTGCAGCTTCCGGAACTTGAGGAAGTGGCAGATAAGATGATCCAGTACCTGAAAGAAATCAATATGGGAGTAGAGGAGTTGAAGGAAGATGTGGGATGATCAGACAATTATGATGCTGCTGGAAGGCACAAGAGATACATTGTATATGACGCTGGTATCTACATTCTTCGGATATGTCCTGGGTCTTCCGCTTGGAATTCTTCTGGCAGTTACAGACAAAGAGGGAATCCGTCCAAATGCCCCTCTCTATAAAATTCTGGATGTTATTGTGAATATTCTTCGAAGTATACCGTTTCTGATTCTTCTGATCCTGGTGATTCCACTCACCAAGCTGATCGTAGGACAGAGCTATGGTTCCAGTGCGACAATTGTTCCGCTTGTGATCGCGGCCGCTCCGTTTATTGCACGTATGGTAGAGTCTTCTCTTAAGGAGGTAGAGCCAGGTGTGATCGAAGCTGCTGTCAGTATGGGAGCAGGAACAGGAACCATTATCTGGAAGGTTCTTCTCGCAGAGGCAAGAACTTCTCTTCTTGTAGGAGTGACCATCGCAGTAGGAACCATCCTTGGATACTCTGCCATGGCAGGTACCGTTGGCGGAGGCGGTCTTGGTGATATCGCGATTCGTTATGGATATTACCGCTATCAGACAGACATCATGCTGGTTACGATCGTGATCCTTGTCGTGCTAGTACAGATCCTTCAGGGAATTGGAATGATGCTTTCCAGAAAATTAGACAAAAGAAAAGCCTGAAAGATATAATTATTTTATAAATTTTATAATTTTATTAGAAAAAAGACAAAAACTCCTCACATTTATATTGTAAGATGTAATTGTCTTAAAGGAAAAGCC
>OGDN01004838.1_pt1 | contig 11353 bp, 8 predicted proteins | sample 1570271 | NCBI WGS metagenome assembly OGDN01 (sample SAMEA4384481, study PRJEB24528) | human gut metagenome | reverse complement strand
AGTGAAGAAACGTGGAGACTGTAAACATCAAAATCAACAACGTGCCTTACACCGTTAAGGCCGGTTCTACCATTCTCGAGGCCTGCCATGAGGTGGGCATCGACATCCCGACCCTTTGCTACCTCAAGGAGATCAACGAGATCGGCGCCTGCCGCATCTGCGTGGTGGAGGTGAAGGGGGCCAAAAGCCTGGTGGCCTCCTGCGTGTACCCGGTCAGCGAGGGCATGGAGGTCTACACCAATACCGAGAAGGTGCGCCATTCCCGCCAGCTCACCCTGGAGCTGATTTTGTCCAACCACCGGATGGACTGCCTGACCTGCGCCCGGAACGCCCACTGTGAACTGCGGGAGCTGGCCGCCGAGCTGGGCATCGACGCTGTGCGCTACGCCAACGACGAGCTGCTGCCCCGGATCGAGGATTCCGCCCCCCACCTGGTCCGGGACAACTCCAAGTGCGTCCTGTGCCGCCGCTGCACCGCCGTGTGCCGCAAATATCAGGAAGTGGGGGTCATCGGCCCCAATGACCGGGGCTTTTCCACCCACATCGGCTGCGCCTTCGACCGGGACCTCTCCGAGGTGGACTGCGTCTCCTGCGGCCAGTGCATCGTGGCCTGCCCCACTGGCGCCCTCTCCGAGAAGGACGATACCGCCAAGGTCTGGGCCGCCCTCAACGACCCCGCCAAGCACGTGGTGGTAGGCCCCGCCCCCTCCGTCCGGGTGACCCTGGGCGAGTGCTTCAAAATGCCCATCGGCACCAACGTGGAGGGCAAGATGGTCTCCGCCCTCCGCCGCCTGGGCTTCGACAAGGTCTTTGACGTGGACAACGCCGCCGACTTCACCATTATGGAGGAGGGCACGGAGTTTCTGGCGCGCATGAAGGAGGGGGGCGTCCTGCCCATGATCACCTCCTGCTCCCCCGGCTGGATCCGCTACTGTGAGCAGCACTACCCCGACATGCTGCCCAATCTCTCCACCTGCAAGTCCCCCCAGCAGATGTTCGGTGCCCTGGTGAAGAGCTACTATGCCGAGAAGGCGGGTATTGACCCCAAGGATATCGTGGTGGTCTCCGTCATGCCTTGCACCGCCAAGAAATATGAGGTCCAGCGGGAGGAGCAGCGCATGGCCAACGGCTGTATGCCTGTGGACATCTCCATCACCACCCGGGAGCTTGCCCGCATGATCCAGCGGGCGGGCATCCTCTTCGACCACCTGCCCGAGGGGCAGTTCGATCCCATGCTGGGCCTGAGCACCGGCGCCTCCGTGATTTTCGGCGCGTCCGGCGGCGTGATGGAGGCCGCCCTGCGTACTGTGGTGGAGGTGGTCACCGGCGGCGAGATGAAGCCCCTGGAGTTCCACGAGGTCCGCGGTATGGAGGGCATCAAGGAGGCGGTTTACGAGCTGCCCGGCAGGACCGTCCGGGTCTGCGCGGCCTCCGGCCTCCACAACGCCAAAACAGTGCTGGACGGCGTGAAAAACGGCACCTTGCACTACGATTTCATCGAGTTCATGGCCTGCCCCGGCGGCTGCATCAACGGCGGCGGGCAGCCCCTCCAGAGCGCGGAGGTCCGCTCCTTCACCGACATCAAGGCGCTGCGGGCCGCCGCCCTCTACCGGCAGGACGAGGCCATGCCCATCCGCAAGAGCCATGAGAACCCGGTGCTCCAGGCCGTCTATCAGGATTACCTGGGTGAGCCCGGCGGCCACAGAGCCCACGAGCTGCTCCATTGCACCTATGTGCCCCAGAAGCGATACCGCACCGAGAACAAATTCTAAGAAGAACCCAGACGGGAAAAGAAAGACCCTGCGCGCCGCGGAAGCGGCGCGCAGGGCCTTTCGCTTGCGCTGAAGAAGGGAGGGGCCGTGGAAAAGCGGGAAGGGGACGATTACGGCCTTTGTTTGAGCGGGGCGGCAAGAATGGCCTCCCTCCGCGCCGGTAGACCGTCTCCCTCCAGCGCGGAGAGAAGGGCCGCCGTGCCCAGCCGGTCGATGGCCGCGCCCAGGCGCTCCCTCTGAAAGGCGTTTTCCCGGAACCACAGCAGGGTCTTTTCCAGAAGGGGGAGGATCTCCTCCTGTTCCACCAGCCTGGGCAGCGGGTCGCCCACCCGGGTGTGCCGGCCCCAGGTACCGCCCACGTAGATCTGGTAGCGCACGCCCTCGGGCGTGCGGCGGCCCTCTATGCCGAAGTCATTGAGGCTGGGCTTGATACAACTGTTGGGGCAGCCGCCCACGGCGATTTTGAACTTGTGGGGCAGGGCCACCTTGTCCCAGCCCAGATAGTACCGCTGGTGGATTTCGCGGCCCAGGGCCTGGGTGTCGTAACTGCCGAATACGCAGGTGGTTCCCTTGCAGGCCGTCACGGGGCGGACCTTGGCACCTGTGCCGCCGAAGCGCAGCCCCAGGGCCTCACCGAAGGCGATCGCCTGGTCGATCTGTTCATAGGGGATACCTACGATCTCCAGCGTCATACGGGTGGTGGGGGCCACTTTCCCGTTGCCGAACCGGGCGGCAAGCTCCGCCGCTGCGGCGAGTTCTTCAACGGTGAACACCCCGCCGGCCGGGACGATCCGTCCGGAAAAGAGCTCCGTGCCGCGGTTGCGCAAAAAGCCAAGGGCCTTTACCCTGGCGATGTCTGTCTGTGTCAGTGCCATATTACTCTGGTCTCCATTTCTTGTGTAGCATTTCCCACCGTGCCTGTGCCGGGGACGCGCACTATTATAGGACAGATCTTTCCTGCTGGCAAGGGGGCGTGTCGGAGGGCATGCGAGAGGGCGGGCTCATTGGTCCGGGGCGGGGGAGGACGCGCGCCTGTCTCGCAGCCGCTTGAGAACGGGAGAACAGAGAACGGCGGCTCCGGCAAGGAGGAGTACCCCACAGAGCGCAAACAGCCACTCGAGATGATTTGTTTTCAAAAACCCCCAGAGGCCGGTATAGACTCGCGTCCATTCCACACCCGCCGGAGAGATGGAATAGACGCAGGGGAATGCCGAGCTGAGGATCCCCAGAAGGAGCATGCCGAGCAGGGAGACGCTGACGGCGCAGACTCCGGCGGCCGTGCGGAGAACGGCCCAGGAGGCGGGACGGCGCGCCTGGCCGGAGGGGCGACCGGCCCATGTGGCGTCGCTGCTTTCAAAGGCATCGTCCAGAAGATAGTCCGCGGAGACCGCGAACAGCTTGCTCAGACGCAGAATGTTCACCGCGTCAGGGACGGCGCTGCCGGATTCCCACTTCGAGAGCGCCTGCCTGGATACGCCGATCTGCTCGGCCAGCCGCTCCTGTGTCCAACCCTTTTCTTTTCTGAGACGGTATAGCTTTTCACCAAAGGTCATCCTAAATTCCTCCTGTGCCCGATTTTACCTGCTCATTCTATCACGGGGACCGGAGCGGGTCTATCAAGCCGGGGCGGCAGATATGCAACGAAACGTGACATTGAGGGAAACGGAGGGCGGGATGGCGGCGGCAGAGAGGGACTGCCGCATGGGCCTGGGCCCATCAGGCGCCCCTGTCCCGACAGCGCTCCAGCGCGGCGATGTCCCGGAGGAGCACGAGGCCCTTCCGCTTTGTAAGCACACCTTGCCGGGCCAGCTCCCCCATGCACTGGCTCACCGCTACCCGGGAGACCCCCAGCAGGTCGGCCATCTCCTGGTGGGTAAAGGGGATGGTGAGCAAGATGCCCTCCGGCTCCGGCCTGCCGTGCTGCTCGGACAGGGAGAGCAGGGCCTGGGCGACGCGGGCACGGAGGTCCAGAAAGCTGTCCATGGCCAGCAGGCGGGCCAGCACCTGGCCCTTGCGGGCCTCCACCTGAAAGACTTGCAGGGCCAGGGCGGGGGACGCCTCCACCCGGCGGCGGAACACCGGGGCCGGGATGCGGAAGAGGCGGCACTGCGTTACCGTCACGGCCCGGAAGTCATGGCTCCCGCCGAACATGGCCCCCGCCTCCCCAATGGTCATCCCGGCGGAGACGATATAGATGGCCCGCTTCTTCCTGCTGGCATGGCAGCACTCCAGCAGGACCCGCCCCTCCAAGATGAGAAACATCTCATCCGAGGGGGCACCCTGCTGGTAGAGGGCGGTCCCCCTGGGAAGCGTTTCGGGGTGGAGGCCCTCTGTGAGCCCGCCCCAGTCCATGCCCCGGGCCGTCAGCCAGGGGGAGAGGGGAAGCCGCTGGCCCAGCGGCTCCTCCCTGGGGCTGGTTTTCAAAGGATCCATGACAGACCCCCCTTTTGTAGCAGAAAAGAGTCGGCTGGTCTGCCTCCATTTTTGCAGAATAGGCACCGTTTGTAAAGTGGTTGACAGAAAAAAGTTGTGATGATTTGTATAATATCACAGAAAGGTCCGGCGCGGACCCGGGGATTTATGGAAAAAGGGAACAAGAAGGGAGAGAGCGGAACACAAAGCGGAGCCCCCAGCGTATCTTTATCATGGAACTAAGGGAGGAACCAACAGAGATGACAGGAAAAAGATTTGGACGCGTGCTGGCCATAGTGCTGGCGCTGACCATGCTGGCAGGCATGGTCCCGGCCTTTGCCGCCGGAGAGACCGCTGAGAGCGTGTACGTAAACGGCAACATCTATACCATGGACGACGACAACCCTCACGCCACCGCCATGGCCATCCGGGGGGACAAACTCCTTTATGTGGGCGACAAGGCGGGCGCGGAGGCCTATTATATCAGCGGCGTCACCAAGGTCGTCGATCTCCAGGGGCAGACCGTGCTGCCCGGCCTCATCGAGGGACACATGCATGTGCCGAATCTGGGCCAGAGCATGCTGATGATCGACGCTTTCTGGAAGCCCAAGGAGGTCATCCTCCAGGCCGTCAAGGAGGCCGCCGAGGCGGCCCAGCCGGGAGAGTGGATCCAGGGCCGGGGCTGGATGAACACCGTCTGGGCCGACGACTCCTTCCCCACCAAGGAGGAGCTGGACGCCGTGGCCCCCAACAACCCCGTCTCCCTCCAGCGGGCCGACGCCCATATGTTCTGGTTCAACTCCATGGCCCTGGACATGGCCGGGATTACCAAGGACACCCCCAATCCCCAGGGCGGAGAGATCCTGAAGACTGAGGACGGCGAGGTGCTGGGCTGTCTGACCGACACCGCTGCCTCCATCGTCCGCAGCATCATCCCCGCCTGGACCGATGATCAGCTGAAACAGGCATCCCTCCTGGCCCAGGAGCAGCTGTTCTCCTACGGCTTCACCTCCGCGCTGGACGCCGGCGTCTCGGTCCATCAACTGGACCTCTACAAGGAGCTTTATGAGGACGGCGCCCTGAAGCTGCGCCTCTATCCCCTCATCATGCTCTCCTCCACCGAGGGCGCGGAGGCCGACTATATCCGCACCACCTCCCCCACCGGTATGCTGTATGACGACCATCTCCACGTGGCCGGCGTGAAGATTATCGGCGACGGTTCCCTGGGCGCCCGCAGCTCCGCCATGCTGGAGGACTACTCCGACCGCGCCGGCTACAAGGGCGAGTACCGCTTCACCGATGAGGAGGCCTATCAGGTCATCAAGCTGGCCTATGACAACGGCTATCAGACCGGCGTCCACGCCATCGGCGACGGCACCAACCACCAGGTTCTGGACGTGTATGAGCGCCTGATGCAGGAAAATCCCCGGGAGGACCCCCGGATGCGCATTGAGCACTTCCAGATCGTCACCCCCGACGACATCGACCGGGCCATCGAGTTGGGCGTGCTGCCCGCCATGCAGTTCACCCACGCCACCTCCGACTGGCTGATGGCCGAGGACCGGGTGGGCTCCGAGCGCATCAAGAGCTCCTATGCCTGGCGCACCATCATCGACAAGGGCTCCATCATCGTCGGCGGCTCCGACGCCCCGGTGGAGCTGGTCAACCCCTACCACGGCCTGTATGCCGGCGTCACCCGTATGGACAAGGACTGCCAGCCGGAGGGCGGCTGGTACGCCAATGAGAAGGTCACTCGGGAGGAGGCCCTGAAGGCCTTCACCCTCTGGGCCGCCTACGGCCAGTTCGAAGAGGACATCAAGGGCTCCCTGGAGGCCGGAAAGCTGGCCGACTTCGTGGTGATCGACCGGGACTACATGACCTGTCCCGAGACCGACATCAAGGACATCCAGGCCCTGATGACCGTCTCCGGCGGCGAGGTGGTCTACACCAGGGACATCTCCGTCCCCACCGTCACCTGGCAGGGCAAGCCCATCACCTTCAACGCCGACCTGCTGGTGGAAAACGGCACCATCTCCGTCCCCGTAGGCGACGTGGTCAGCTTTATCGGCGCCTCCCTGGAAAAGAAGGACGGCCAAGCCGCCGTGACCTATGGGGAGAAATCCGTCTCCCTGCCGCTCCGGACCGTGGGTGGCGTGGACTATGTGGGGGTCCGCCCCCTCTTCGAGGGCATTGGCTACTCCGTCACCTGGTGCCAGAGCAGCATGACCGCCTCCACCAGCCGGATGAGCGCCGCTGAGGCGGCCGAGCCCGCCGCCGGAGAGAAACCGGTGGACGAGTACAGCTTCGGGCTGGGCAATTTCGATGGCACCGTAGGCGCCTTCTGCGACGTGATCATGGCCGGGACGAAGGACCTGGCCTTCAGCGACCCCTTCTACCCCGAGGATGAGCCTGTGCTCACCCCCTATGTGGCCAAAAAGTGTGAAAACTACGGTGTGAAGTATTACATCGACAAGGACCTGTTGCTGACCAAGCTCTTTGCCTCCGTGGACATGGACGGGGCGTGGGTGTATATCCTCTATCAGGACGACGCCGTGTTGGACGCCTACCTGGCCCTGAAGGCGGAGGAGAAGGAATACATTGCGGCGGGGACCTACACCGAGGAGGTCCAGGTGGATCTGGCCACCCGGTACGGCAAGCTGATGGGGTACAGCGACGAACACATTGCCGAGAGCATCGGCGCGTAGACGCGTTTTCCACCGTCCCGGCCGAATGCCACACTTGCGGCCTGAGAAGTGTTTTTCTGACGCGCGTGTCGCCGGAAAAACAAATGGGATCTGATTCCGTCACCTGCGGGCGACGGAACTCTGCGAGGCTCTTACATAAAATCCAGGGCATACATCCTTTTTTGACAGACTGCGCCCCCGCCTCCCAGAGGGAGGCGGGGGCCGTTTTTTCGCGTTCCGGCGCTTTCCTTGCTTTTTTTCCATGCCTGGTGTAAAATGCCTGTGACTGACCAAAGCTAGTATGGATCAAGGAGGGCTTTTATCATGCAGTATACCTTTGCCCAGTATCAGGAGAGCGCGGACTTCATCCGCGCCAAGATCGGCTCCTTTGCCCCCAAGGTCGCCATGGTCCTGGGCTCCGGCCTGGGCTTCCTGGGCGACGAGGTGGAGGACCCCATCTGTGTCTCCTACCGCGATATCCCCCATTTTAAGGCGTCCACCGCCCCCGGACACAAGGGCCGGCTGGTCTTCGGCACCCTGCGGGGCCGGAATGTGGCCGTCATGCAGGGCCGGATGCACCACTACGAGGGATATTCCTATGAGGAGGTGGGCTACGCCGTCCGGGTGCTGCGCCTGCTGGGGTGCGACACCCTGGTGGTCACCAACGCCGCCGGCGGGGTCAATCTGGACTTCCAGGCCGGGGACCTGATGCTCATCACCGACCACATCAAAATTTTCATGGAGTCTCCGCTGCGGGGGGAGAATCTCCCCGCGTTCGGCCCCCGGTTCCCCGACGCCTCCCACCTCTATACCCCCGCCCTGCAGGAGGTGGCCCGGACCGCCGCCAGGGATCTGGGTATCCCGCTGCGGGAGGGCGTGTATATGTACTTCCCCGGGCCCCAGTATGAGACACCGGCGGAGGTCCGCTTTGCCCGGGTGGCCGGGGCCGACGCGGTAGGTATGTCCACCGCTCCCGAGGTCATTGTGGCCGGACACTGCGGGATGCAGGTGCTGGGCTTCACTCTGGTATCCAATCTGGCCGCCGGCATCCTGGACCAGCCCCTCTCCGAGCAGGAGGTGCTGGACGCGGCCGAGGCCTGCAAGGATAAGTTTTCCAGGCTGGTGCTGGCCTGCCTGGAGCGCATCTGACCGGGGAGGGATGAGAGTATGGCAACCATGATCTACAACGTCACCGCCGTGCTGATGGACGGGGGACATACCGTGCTGCCGGGGGCCTATGTGGTGGTGGACGGCCACAGGATCACCGACTTCGGCGCCCAGCGGCCTCAGGGCTTTACGGGCAAGTGTATCGACGGCAAGGGGGGCATCCTCATGCCTGGTCTGGTGAACGCCCACACCCACGTGCCCATGACCGCCATGCGGGGCTACGGAGACGGCCACGACCTGCACGAATGGCTGAACCAGTATATTTTCCCGGTGGAGGCCAAGTGGGACGACCGTGCCGTCCGGGCCTGCGCCGCCCTGGGCCTTGCGGAGATGATCTCCTCCGGCGTCACCTGCATCGCCGACATGTATATGCACACCGACGCCGTCCTCCGGGAGGTGGACGCCGCCGGCCTGAGCGCCAACGTCTGCTGCGGCGGCGTACAGTTTGAGGAAGCCTTCGACCCGGAGAAAAATCATGACTGCATCGTACAGAGGGAGCTCACCGAGAAGTGGCATGGCAGGGATGACGGGCGCATCCGGGTGGACGCCTCCCTCCACGCGGAGTACACGTCCCGGGAGGGCCTGTGCCGGTGGATGGCCCGGTTTGCCGCCGACCACGGACTGGGCATGCATGTCCATCTCTCCGAGACCCGGAAGGAGCATGAGGAGTGCAAGCTCCGCCACGGCGGGCTGACCCCGGCCGCCTATCTGGCCGGGCTTGGCGTCTTTGACGTGCGGGCCATCGCCGCCCACTGCGTTTGGACCACCCCCGAGGACTGGGCCCTGCTGGCGGAAAAGGGGGTTTCGGCGGTCCACAATCCGGTGTCCAACCTGAAGCTGGGCTCCGGAGTGGCGCCGGTGGTGGACCTCAGGGGGGCAGGGGTCAACGTGGCCCTGGGCACCGACGGCGTCTCCTCCAACAACTGCACCGATTTCTTCGGAGACCTGAAGCTGGCCGCCATCCTCCAGAACGGCGTCCGCCACGACCCCATGGCCCTCACCGCGTGGGACGCCTTGGAGATGGCCACCGTCAACGGCGGAAAGGCCCTGGGCCGCAAGACCGGGCGCATTGAGAAGGGGTATGACGCCGACCTCATCCTTCTGGACGCCGAGGCCGTCAACCTCATCCCCTGTCACGACGCGGCCAACAATCTGGCCTACGCCGCCCACGGCTCCAACGTGGTGATGAATATGGCCCGGGGCAAGGTCATATACAAAAATGGGGAGTTTCTCACCATCGACATCGAGCGGGTGAAAAAAGAGGTGGAGGGGTACGCCCTGCCGCTGCTGTTCGGCTGAGTCCGCGCCGCGCCCCACAATCCATGCGAAAGGCTGTGCGCCCATTGGGTAATCGAGAAAAGAAAAGCACCTTCTTCGGCGGCGCCGCCATTCTGGCGGCGGGCATCGCCATCGTCAAGCTCATCGGAGCCGTCTACAAGATCCCTCTGGGCAATATCCTGGGGGACGAGGGCTTCGGCCACTTCAACAACGCCTATGTGATCTACAATCTGCTGCTGATGGTGTCCACGGCGGGCCTGCCTGTGGCCCTCTCCAAAACCATCTCCGAGGCCAACGCCCTGGGCCGGAGGAACCAGGTGCATCGGGTGTTCAACGTGGCGCTGGTCACCTTCTTCCTCCTGGGGGCGGTGAGCTTTGCCGTCATGTTCCTCTTTGCCCAGCCCCTAGCCGATCTGCAGGGAGACGGCATGGCGGTTTACGCCGTCCAGGCCATCGCGCCCGCCTGTTTCTTCGTGTGCGTCCTCTCCACCTTCCGGGGGTATGCCCAGGGGCACTCCAACATGGTGCCCACCGCCGTGTCCCAGATCATCGAGGCCCTGGGCAAGCTTATCATCGGCCTGGCCCTGGCCTGGTTTTTGGTGCAGCAGGGCATGTCCTCCGCCTTCTCCGCCGCAGGGGCCACTTCGCTCAGCCGGAGCATCGACACGAGGATGCTGTGCCCGGCCCAGCGGTCGGTACAGCCCGGGCGTGAAATCTCGCGGCCGCGCACCATGTCCATCATCGCGCCGCGGTAGACCAGCGGCTCGTAACCGTTGTGGATCCACTCGTAGAGCATCGCTTCGTACGGCTGCGGCACGGCCCACGGGGTGCCGGAGAGCAGTGCGATCAGGTCGGCCATCTGGCTCAGCATCGACCGGCCGTAACCGCCGGTATAGGGGTGCCACTGGTGCTGCACGAACGAACCGTCCTCGTAGAAACCGTCTTTGCCGGTAACGTATTTGAATTCGGTCCCGAGCCCGTCCACGGCCATCTTCAGCTGGTCCGGATTCTGCCCCAGGATGCCGCGCACGGCCATGATGCCGCACTGCCAGATCTTGTTCGCCCCGGTCGCAGCGCCTTCGTAGGTCACATCCGGCGCGAAATGGTCCATCGCACCGAGCGCAGCGCGGAGCTGCTCGGGTGACAGGTCGTCGTACATCAGCACGAGCGTGTTGTTCAGCGTCATCGGAACACCGATCACCCAGTCCCACCAGTTATCGTACCACTCGACCGACGGGTTGTAGCGGTTCGCGATCGCCCAGTCCAAGCCGGCGAGGATATCGGCCTTCATCTCCGGGTTCCCGTAATAGCGCGACCCTTTGGTCCGGTAAGCGGCGGCCAGCGTATTGAGTTTGGCGAAGTTGCCGCCCATCATCATCGAAACGGTGGTATCCTTGTTCTCTTCCCACAGCCACCCGCGGTCGGGGGCTTTGTTCAGGCTCTTCCAAAGAGGCCCGGCGGCATCGTCCAGCGCATTGATGCGCCGCTGCACGAGCGTATCGGACAGGTCGGCGTCCGGAACCAGCGTCAGGTAGTAACGTTCGCGCATCTGGTCGAACGAGAGCGGGGATTGTTTCGCACAGGAGGCGAACAGTCCGCCGAGAAGTAATAGCGATGCAAGCACGGAGAGTGCCCGGCGGGAGATCGTGTGGGCCATTTTTCGGTCGGTTTTCGAATGAGTAGCAAATTTACGATTTTTTTTCGACTATGCAACCGCGCCTTTCTGCCCTGCAGGCACCCCACGGGCAATTTACGACGACCTTCGCTGGCACCGTACAGGTCCCCGTCCCGTACTTCCGCAGGCACGCCGAAGATACACCGCAGGCATACTGCCGGGATATGCACTCCGCAGCCCCTCCCCTCCGGTCCCGTTGCACGGTATCCCCGCTTTTTCCGGGCCATTCCACTCCCCACTTCCCCGATACTCCCGGATGATACCGGCACGGCACCGACACACCCCCATGACCGCCCCCGGCGCGCATCTCCGGCTGCAATCGGCAACGGTTCATTCCACCGTACTACGGCCCGGCACAGAAATTG
>OGDN01004826.1_pt1 | contig 11378 bp, 6 predicted proteins | sample 1570271 | NCBI WGS metagenome assembly OGDN01 (sample SAMEA4384481, study PRJEB24528) | human gut metagenome | reverse complement strand
CACCGCTTAGTGCTCTACACACTTGAAGCGGGGGATTGCTTATTCTGCGTTCAAACAGTATCTGTACTTATTTCTTATGCTTCTGTAATACGATCCATCAGATCTGCAACGTCCATCAGATCTACGGTTCCGTCACCATTGATGTCGCCAAGGTAAGTATCGACTTTCTCACCGGCTGTCACTTTATCCAGAAGCTGAGCTGCATCCGTCAAATCAATGACTCCGTCACCGTTGATGTCTCCCAGTGTGCCGCGGGCTGTTCCTACAAGAACGGTGCAGCGGGTCGGTACTACGGTTGCATCTTTGTATGTATTCATACCGCTTCCACCGTATCCGGAGCAGGTATAAGTACAGGTTCCGCTTACTTCGATCGTGTATTTACCGTCTTTCGGGAAGGTTACTTTGAACTGTCCGTGCTCATCTGTCTTAGTTCCAAGTGCTTCTGCTACGTTTCCATTTTCATCATAAACAGTAACGGTTGCATTAGCCGGAGCTGCTGTGACCGGGCTGTCCGGACCGCTGTTCATAACGCTGAGACCGTTTACGGTAAAGCTGTTCTCTGCGTTGACATCAGTTTTGTATGTTGTTTCATCAAACCATGTGTACAGATCGGAATATTCCATCGTATTTGCATATACAAAGAGTCCCAGCTGATCGCCATCATTTACTGCGGTCTGTGTACCGTATACCCATGCATGGTTCAGCACATAAGATACCATACCTGTGTTGACACCCCAGAAACGGGTTACCCAGCCGCCATCGGTATCTGCATATCCGTCTGCACCACCGTAATAGTATTCCTCATGTAATGCGCGGAATACATCACTCATGGTGTACTGTCCATCGCCGTCTCTGTCGTATACAGTGACCGGTGCATTCCACAGTAACGTTCCTTCTGAACCGGATACAAAAATCCCCTTATCACTGTAAGATACATAAGCTGTAATATGAGCTGCTGTCTCCTCTTGTTTATCTTTTACGGAGATTTCCACCGTTGTTGCTGCCAGGTCTGCCACTGCATCTTTACCGGTATAGGTGATGGTAACGGCTTTATCCTCTTTGGTCAGTCTGCTCTTCGGTGCGTAACTGTACGCTGTGGTTTCTTCTGTGCTGCCATCCTGATAAGTAACAGTTACTACCATTCCGGTCGGGTTGAACAGGTTACCTTCTTCGTACTCTGTCTTGTTCGGTGCTTTTGTCACCGCGATAGAAGCTACCTTATTTACCGTAACTGCTACGGAAGCTGCTTTGCCGCCGTAAGTAACCAGTACATGATCGGTGTCTGCTGCAATGGTATCCGGTGTTACTTTGTAGTCTGTGATCTCACGAACACTTCCGTCGTTGTAGGAAGCTGTCACTACCATACCTGTTGCATCAAATTTCTCACCGATGCGGTAACTTGTCTTTACAGGCGGTGTAACGACTTCGAGTTTTTCCAGAACTACGTCTTTGACATCTACGGATACATCCGCCGTCTTTGTTACGCCACCCAGTGTGTAACTGATGGTCACGTTCTGTTTTCCGGATGTTGCAAATGCTTCTTTCGCAAAGCTGTAATTGCTGATTTCTTTTGTAAAGTTTCCTTCGCTGCCTTTGTAGGTTGCGGTTACTTTCATGCCGGAAGCATCGAATTTCTCGCCTACATAGTAGGAAGTCTTGGTCGGCTGTGCGGTTACTTCGATACTCTGCAGAGTTCCTACCGGAATGGAGATATCCGGAAGCTGTCCCATGTACGCACTTGTATTCGGAGACAGATTCTCCCATGTCTTGACCATAGCTCGATGCGCACCGTAATCGCCGCCGAATCCTGCTACGTTAAAAGTTCCTTTGGAAAGCACAAAGTGTTCTGCAGAATAGTCTTCCGGAACAATCAGTGCATCTTTTACTGTTACGATCGGGTTATTGTATCCGGAAGAATCTGTTCCTGCCTCTACGAAATTCTCAACCGTCTGTTTGTAACCTGTGGATCCAAAGAAGTAATATCCATAAGACCCACGCAGATTTCCTGCTTTCTTTCCTTCCAGACCGCTGATTTCATTGTAGATCGCTGCTGCATCTGTATTATACAGCCTCATACGTGTTACCGGATTGAACAGCGTATCAAATGTGACGGATACTTTTTCACCCGGTGCGACTACTGCCTGATCCAGATCCTGTCCGTTTACTTTTACGGTTACGTGTTTTGCGGTAATCACCTGATACTCCGCTTTTCCGTCTTTTTCCAATTTTACGATGTTACGGCCATTTGTCAGTGGAACATTGTAGCTGCCGTCTTTCTCTGCTGCCAGTGCCTTGAATCCGCTGAAGCTTAATGCATCATTTCCGATGGTCGGATTTGCAACGGATACACTGACATCTTCTGTCTCCGGTGTAAAGGTATAAGTACCTGTCTTGCCGGTAAAGTAGATCGGATCCAGTTCCGCATCCAGTGCATCGCCTGCCTGTTTGCTGCTCTTGCCCTGATTCAGATCTTTGTTCAGTGTCATACCTGTGGTGATTCCACTGTTTCCGGAACCTACGGAAACGACGAATACACCGGTGTTCTCCGGCCAGATTGCACCATAGAAACCGTTCGGATCATAGTTGTCGTAGGAATATTTGACATCATCGTGATAGTTCAGTGTCATCGAGTCATAGGTAACAAGTACGATAGCGGTACCGTTTCCTACTGCTTTCACGGTTCCGTCGTCACCTACGGTAATGACATCGCTGCTTGTCCTGCCATCCAGGCCGACAACCTGATAATGGAAATCAGGCTCGATCAGACGGTAGTCTTTATCCAATACCCATGTGACATTACTGCCCCACCAGTTACGTTTTGCATTTAATTTGAAGGTATTGCCTTCCTCCAGTTTCAGATACCCCTGTGCATTAACATTCAGATACAGATCTGCCATATTCGCGCCGCCGTTGGAAGCAGTGTTGCGGTCCAGCGTTGTCTTGGTATTGCCGGACGGCTTCAGCATCGCTGTGCTGACTACGATCCTGGAATCAGCTCCGTCTACCGTTGTTCCGTTATATGTGACATAAGAAGCTCCGCCGACATGGTAGTACATTTTGCTGGTCATTGCCACATGGAAAACAAAATCAACGGTTCCGTCCTCCTGTGCAGCAGTGCTGTCTGCTTTGTACGCAGCGATCTGTCCATCTGCCATCTGCTCACAGATTGCTACCTCTGCGTCTGCCGGGGCATTGATCGTCAGTGCGCCTGTCTTCAGTTCTTCTGTCAGAGACAGTATGGAAGTATCTTTTGTGACTGCTACCCCCTGTGTTCTGGATGCCATCACGTTATGCGCTTTTACATACGCATCTGACGGAATTGCAGCCAGATAATAGGAAAGGTTCTTATTTGCACTCAGCAGCGTCGGATATACGGTATATCCATCTGCATTCACATAGGAATCACCCATGGTTGCAGTACTCACATCATTTTTCAGCTGTACGGAAAAATCTGTTGCTTCTGCTTTCTGTCCGTCAAATTCATTGGTCAGGGATACTTCGGTCTGGCGCAGAAATACACGAACGGTGCGTCCATCCACAGTGCTTGTCTGACTGTCCGGAAAGGTGAATGCTCCGCCGCCCAGGCTTCTGCCCTCTGCGCTGACTGCACGGTAGGAATACGTGCCCGGATACAGTGTCATGGTATAAACGTCGTATGCATTGTAAAGTTCTGTATCTGCACTGACGTCTGCGATCACCTGTTCCGTATCAAAGATGTCATGTCCTGCTTTATCGAGACCTGCGGATGGAGCAAATTTCAGTCCGTTTGCTGCCAGGATTCCCTTTGGTACATAGACTTCCACATTGTATGGCTGCTCTGTGACGGTTACTTCGCAGGAAGCTTCCACACGGTTACCCAGTGCATCTGTTGCAGTAACGGTAATCACTGCATTGCCCGCTTTCAGACCTGTGATCCTGCCATCTTTCACACTGACAATATCCGGTGCGGAACTGCTCCAGTTCAATGTCGTCACAGCAGTTTCCGGTGTCACATCTGCCTGCAGCGTCTTGCTGTCTCCCTGAATCAGATTTGTTTCTGTATCGGATAACGTTACTTCTTTTACTGCGTCTGTCGTATTTTGGATCACAACCGGATACTCTACTGTTTTACCATTGGTATCGATTGTCAGAGTTGCCTTACCTTTGCTCACACCGTTGATCTTGATCTTATCCACGATATCCTTCGGTTGGAACTGACTGCCGGCGCGGGTAAGGATCTCAGCGGTAAAAATACTCTCATCGGATGATTTTACGCTTACTTTCTGTCTGCTGACACTCAGAATCGGAGATGTATTGACTGCCTGATATTCTTTGCTTTCGCCTTCCAGTACTTTTACGACTTTCTCGCTGATTTTAGAAGCCATTCCGCCTTTAAAAGTAATTTCGACATCCGCAATTCTTCCATCTCCGGCTTTTGCTGTAAAAGTAATTGGTCTGTTCGAACTAAACACATTGTAAGTAATCAAACCTGTACTTTCATTGATCGCACAGGTATTCATGTCCGTTCCCAGTGTCGGAATAACACTCACATTTGCACTGGACCAGAATACACTCTTCACTTCCGGATTTCCACTCACAGATGTCTGAACCTCTGCAGGTTCTTTTTCCAGAAATGCACTCTCAATGGTATCTACAGAAACATTCGATGCTGTTGCATCCAGTGTTCCTTTCAACTGATATTCAGCCTGTGCCGTATCACCCGTTTCTGTCTCTGCCACCACCAGTATTTTATCCGTATCACCGGACGGACGTTTCTGTGCTTTTGCTTTAAGAGTCTGCTCTTTCTTCACCAGAGCAAAACTTGTTTTATATTCACCAAGCAAATGTTCTTCGCTTACTGATTCGCCATCATAGATATGGAACGTTACTTTCATATTGCTTGGCAGTGAATCTGCCAGATTTACTGCCAAATTCACATACCAGTTGTTCCCGGAAGATGGTAATGCATATTCAGCCACCTGCATGTTTTCAATCTTGTAAGGACTTTCAAAAATCGCACGATATGTCATATCCTTATCAAGCGTTACTTGGAGCTTGGAATCACCTTCGACCGGTATCCATGTCTCGCCGCCATCACCGGACTGCTCCCAGCGCACAAACTTATACAGGGATGCTGCATCTGCGATCAGCGTATGTGTCTCTCCTCCGTCACGTACCTGGCTAATTGTTCCGCCAGTCGTCTGAACCAGACTGAGCTGGTAAACCACCTCCGGCATTTTTTCAAAAACAGGTGTGATGTGGCATACTTTCAACGCCCCATCCTGTGATGTCGTACCTTCATAATTCAGATAGTAAGTATTTCGATTCTGATATGGAGACTGATACATTTTAAAATGCCAGTCAGAATCTGCCACGGTTAAAAATCCTTTCAGTGCACTTACTTCATTCGGTCCAGCCGCAACAGCAGCCGTTTCCGGGAAGGTTCCATCAAAAAACCGGTCACCTATCTGCCAGCCACGAAACAGGTAGGTATCCGTATCCCAGTTCGTATCCCGCTAAATGATCCGATATTGGTAATCCGTTTCGGCAGAGTACCATTTACACCCCATAATGTCACTTTACTTAATGAATCATCCGATACTAAAGTACCATCCGACTGACGAAGCATTGCCTTGTCAATCTCCACGCGCGGACGTGTTCCTGTTTTATAACAAATTTTGGCAATTGCAGTAGTAACTACTGTTGGCGTCATATTTTCCTGCAAACCTTTGTTTGTTATAATAGCCCGATAATACTTTGTCTGACCAACCGTGACCTTCGGTACATAAGTGCTGACCAGTGGGGCACTCATTGTAGTTCCTGCGCCTTCAGCATCGGTAAATGTACTTCCGTCATCGGACACCTGCCATAAAATCGCCAATGTATTCTTGTTGTAATCAGATGGATTGTACTTCAACTGTACGCGCAGCTGACCTACTTTGTCCGAGTCATCGGCATAATAAGTAGCCGACTGACGACTGAGATCTGTCAGGACTGAATAAAAGACCGGTGCCGGTGCTGCTGTCACTGTATCATCCGCCTGTACTGCGACAGGACTGTTGCTGCCTGCTGCCAGTGCTGATATGGATGACATCGGTAACAGACTGAACACCATCAGCAAAGCAAGCATCAGCGACACAATTTTTTTGCTGTGTTTTTTCATTTTCTTCTCCTTTTTCCTGTAGGCTCCCCAAAACCTTCTCCCCCATTGTAGTTCTAAAGATTCCGAGTATTTGTTGTTTACTATCTATATAAACCGCTTTCCTGCGGATTGTATCTGTTTTTTGAGGAACAAAAATAAACCCCCGATATGCTTTCGGACATTTATCTACTGAGCTGCAACTGCCTGTATTCTGACTTAAAGTTCCAACCTACTCATTGTCCCTTCCCAGTTTTCCAGTGGTATCGACAACTTTCGTTCTTATTACAGCGGAGATAAACCGTGCCGGATTCTGACCGGACTTCCTAGATTGTATTTCTATCATTCCGCAGTTGTAATATGCTCCCTATGCAATTTTATACTGTTCTTATCATAGCACATCCATTGCATCGACATCAATCATTCTGACACAAAATTCTTACTATTTTTTTTAATAGAAAAAGAACCTCCGATCTCAATTTTCTGAGATCAGAAGTTCTCTTTTTTCTGTCTGACGGATTCCTTAAAACAGCGGTGTCTTATATACGCCGTCTGCGATCAGCTGTGCAAATGCATCTACTACCGTCTGTCGGTCTTCCTGATAGGTTACACCAAACCACTTGTCCTGTGTCTCCAGAACTTTGACCGTTACTTCACCATTTGCAAGCATATCGCCGATGATGGTCGGAAGCAGATACTCTGCTTTGATGTTGCCCGGCTCCACATTTGCCAGAAACTCTGCGAATCCTTTGTCAAGTACATCAAGAAACTCCGGTGTCACGCCCCACATATTCATAGATACATGCGTTCCTTCCGGAATCTCGCTGCCATTTTCATCTTTTACAATACCGTCTGTATCACGGGCAATGCCGCTGGTCTCAACGATCTTCTGAAGCATCTCCTCATCATCGACCTGACATACACCACGGGTAACGGTTCCGTTATCGCTGAGCGTGTTGTCCAGAATAAATCCTGCCATGCAATACTGATATTTGGTATTGCCGCAGTTTACCAGATAATCATGCACTTTTACAAATGCTTCTTTTCCATAATAGTCATCTGCATTGATCACTGCAAACGGCTCGTTTACCACACCTTTGCAGCATCTTACTGCCTGACCGGTTCCCCACGGTTTTGTGCGGTCTGCCGGTTTTTCAAATCCTTCCGGGAGATCATCCAGAGACTGGAATACATATTCCACATCACAGATTTTCTCGATACGGTCTCCGATCACTTCTCTGAAATCTTTCTCGATATCTTTACGGATGATAAACACGATTTTATTAAATCCTGCTTCCAGTGCATCATGAATGGAATAATCAATAATAATCTCGCCATTCGGCCCAACCGGAGTCAGCTGTTTCACACCACCGCCGAATCTGGAGCCAATGCCTGCCGCCATAATAACCAATGTTGTATTCATACTGTTATTTCCTTCCTGAAATCTTCTAATTGTTTTTTCCTGTATTTAACAGAATTGTAACATTTTTTCTCTGATTCGTAAAGCATAACCTTAGTTTCCAATCATAATTTGAACATTTTTCATGCATATTCATGCATATTCTACTAAAAATCGTGTTTTTTCACAAAAATATGTCTCCCTGGCATTCAATCCCGGGAGACATCCATTTTTCTGTCCAAAGATATGCTGTTTTTATTTCCGTTTTTTGGAGATTTTCACACCGGCCGTAATACCAACCACTGCCACTGCCACCACAACAATGACGAATACCGCCACTGGCGCGGAACCATTTTTTGTTGTTCCTTTTCCTCTGACCATTTTTCCGGTATCATCGGCACCGGTATCGGAACTGGCATTCGCCGGACCACTTACGCTGTCCTCCGGGTCCATACTGATTGCAGCCACATCATTCCCGCTCTCTGCACGTTCGCCACCTTTTTGTGCCTTCTCTTCTGCGGAATCCGTCCCGGCTGCGTTGCTGCCCTCTGTTCCCGGATGTGCAGAATCTCCTGTCGCTCCTCCATGATTTCCGGAATCTGCTCCCGCATTGGATACTAATTCATTTGCAGCACTGCCACTTCCTGCTGCTCCATTGCCTGTCCCGTTCACACGGACAGCTGCTGTCAGGGAGACTTTCTCACTGCTTGCATTGCCGTCTGTATAATACAGATCCTGGATTGTGACGGTCACCGGCTCTTCACTCGCCTGCAGGATTTTAAATTTCAATCCATAAGATGCAGTTGAAAATGTATGCTCTCCGGAACTGCTCAGATAAGAAAAATTACCTCCTGAGGAAGACACTATGGCATCCGCCGGAAGCTCCTTCGTGTCCAGTCCCTGAAACTCCAGTATATTTTCATCATAATTGCCACTTAATTTTCCGGAAAATCCACGCAGTGCCTGTTTTGTGCTGATTTTCACAGGAATTTCCACCACATCTCCCACAGTGCCACTCACATCGCCGGCTGTGGTTTCTACCTGAAAGCTGCTCTGTGATGCCTCAGCTTCCACAGCGGTACCTGCCAGCCCCGCTGCCATAAGGAGCACCATGGTGCCTCGCAGTAATTGCCTCGTTTTTTTTCTGAGTATCATTCTTCTTTTATCCCCCATTTCACTTTTATGTACACTTAGATTCTTTGAACCGCAAGATTGTGACATATCCTACCACTTAAATCACTGATTTTGAAGTGGGCTTCTTGGTCAATAACTCTACTGATCAAATTCATTCTTTCATCTCACTGCTCCAGAAAAGTATAACATCGGAATCCAAAAATGTCTCCCTGAATTTCTCAGAGAGACACTTTTTATATTATGATTTGGGTGTCAAAACATCCAAATCTCGATTACACGGATTGTTCCATGCTTTGCGTTCTGCCCTTATCGGTCTACGCAGCCGTTATGTACATAATATCTGCCACTGCTGACTTTTGTCCAGCCGGTAAAATCAAACACTACTTTTCCATGACGGATATACCACCAACCATACTCATTCTGGGCAATTCCGTTATAATTTGTATTGACTTTTCCGCCTTCCACACGCCACCAGGATGCACCGTCAAAATCCACACCGGTACGGTTGAAATCAATCTTTCCACCGATGACTCTCCAGTTTCCGTTTTCATTGGATGCAAAACCGTTGTAGTCAAAATCGATTTTTCCACCGGCAAGCCGCCACCAGCCATTTTCATTGGCCGTCAGACCGTTATAATCGAAATCAACCTTTCCTCCGTGGATCTGCCACCATCCATATTCATTGGATGCAAGTCCGTTGTAATCGAAATCGATCTTTCCTCCGGTCAGGTACCACCAGCCGTTTTCATTGGAACATAAACCGTTAAAATCAAAATTTACAAATCCATTATCTACACGGAACCAGCCATGTTCGTTGGATGCAAGTCCACAAGCCTGATACTGGATCACACCGTCAATAGCATACACCCATCTCTGCAGACTCTGGTCGTAAACGATGCTGCCGGATGCAGGCTGATACCAATAGTCAAAATCTACCGCTGTATTGATACCGTTAATTTTTGCATTGTCACTGCACTGCCAGAAATCAATCTGACCGCCATAACGCTGTCCCTTGTCTTTGCTCTCTTTGTAAGTATAGGTATTATAACGTGCCATCCAGATCTGGTAATCCTTCCGCAATGCGGCAGTATCCAGCTCCTTCTCACACCATCCTGCATTTGCATAGATCATGGTCGAATAACCGGCTGCCCGGATGGTATCACAGTAAGCCCTCGCACACGCTGTCTTCTGTGCTTTACTCAGGTTCGCATTGTACAGTCTTCCAACACAGTTGCCATACTTATCATTGGCATATTCGTAATCAAATGCGACCGGCATTTCAAAACTGCATCCGTTGATAATGCTCAGGGTCTTATTCGCTTCTTCTACTGCCTCCTGCTGTGTCGTTGCCTGGGAATAAAAATATGCGCCGACTTTTAATCCGACACTTTTTGCACCTTTGTAGTATTCTGCAAATCTGCTGTCCTGTGCCATACTTCCGGAACCGTAAGCACGATATCCTGCACGCAGGATCACGAATTGTACCCCGGATGCTTTAACTTTATTCCAGTCAATACTTCCCTGATGATAGGATACATCAATTCCCGCAATGACATTTTTACCTGTTACATTTTCAGAATTATGTATGTATGTCGTCGTTCCACCGTTATACTTCGGCCAGCTTGTCGTCACGTTGCTGCTGCTTCGTGCCAGCTCACCGGCCGAAGAACGGTAAGCCGCTTCATCGGATGTCCCCAAGTTTTCCTGTTCCTGCTGCTGTCGATATGCCCTTCCGTTCAGCGGATCCTCCGGATCCCAGTCAGATGGATACGTTGCTGTCGATACATCCAACACTTCGGTCTCATCGGAAGCAGAATCTGCGGTCTGATAAACCGCTGTCTGCCCTGCTCCGTCAGCTTCTGCTGCATATCCTGTCACACTGCCCATGGAAGCTATCATGGATGCAATCAAACACATTGCCGCAAATCTTTTCATTTAAAACCTCATCTTTCTTTCCTATGTTCTGGCCAGATCAATAAATCTGTCCTTTTTTGCTCAATTACTTTTATTATAGCGGCATTCCACAGACAGAACAAGACAAAATTCATCATTCCTGCGTGTTTTTTAATCCTTTTTTTAATTATTTATCGACCATCTGTTCTTTTCTGGCAAAAATTTACACTACCTCAACCTGAAGTCCTGTCACCTGACCATTTTCCATCTGATAGTGATACTGGATCATCACCCTCTGGTTTTTTTCCACATTATAAGGCACTGTGCCGGTATAAGGACCGTTCAGGTCAAAATTCACCCTGCCGTAATTGCATGCCCACAAACCGTTTGTATTCGCTGCAAAACTGTCCGGTTCCGCATGTGTTTCTTCCATTTTCCAGTAAGCGCAGCGTCCGTTGTTAATCATCCACCAGGCAGTTTCACCATCAATGCTGCCATACACAACGTCTTCGTAAGAATTATCAAATCGTCCGTTTGTAACATAATAGCAGGAATATCCATCCGCCATTACAAATCCTGTCGTTTCATAGCTGTATCTGCCATTTTTCACATACCACAGCGTACCCTTGTAATCCACGAATCCATTATAAGAGAAATCTACTTTGTGGTTTTTCACATACCACCAGCTTCCATCGTAGTACACCAGTGTTTCTTCGTCATAATTTTTGTCATTCTCGGTGCAAATATAGCCGTCTGTCACCTGCCACCATGCAGTCTCTCCATTCAGAGTCAGATACCCCAAAACCAGCAGACAATATGTAATTACCATATAAA
>OGDN01004820.1_pt1 | contig 11391 bp, 5 predicted proteins | sample 1570271 | NCBI WGS metagenome assembly OGDN01 (sample SAMEA4384481, study PRJEB24528) | human gut metagenome | reverse complement strand
GGTCATTGATAAGACCATATTTTGCAGAGAAGCTGTCATAGAGCCGGTTCAGTTCAGTCTGTTTGTCCCGGATGGCGCTGTCTGGCGTGGAAGCGTCCATCTCAAGGTCAATGAGCTGCTGGACACATTCCCGCAGACCCACCAGTCCTTTCACACGGGCTTCGGCGGTGGCATTCAGGTCAGGCCGTACCATACGGCTGTTTTCACGGTAATACACATCGCCGTCCACAACGGTGTAGGAGTAATTTTTCACATTGGGGTCAGCAGGGATAGAAGTGTCGATGGTTTCGCCCTCGCCCAGCTCCGGCAGCTCGGCCTCCTGGTAGGTGCCGCGAATGTACTTCACGGCATCATGCAGCTGATCGGCAAGCTCCAGGCCCTCAATGGGGTTTACAGTGTAGTCCATGCCGTGAGCGGTGCTTTCCGGCTCCTGTCGGCCCAGCACCATCTCCGGGTGGTCAACAAAATAGCGGTTGATGGCAAAGCCGTCCTCGGTTTGGCCGGTCTGTGTCCATTCCGGCGAAATATCCAGAGACCGATCTCTCTTTTGCAGGAAAATGATGTCCGAAACGACCTCCGTACCGGCGTTCTTTTTGAAAGCGTCATTGGGCAGACGGATGGCTCCCAGCAGCTCGGCGCGCTGAGCAAGATACCGGCGCACGGTGGAATCCTTGGCGTCCATCGTGTAGCGGCTGGTGACAAAGGCCACCACGCCGCCGGGACGCACCTGGTCCAGAGCCTTGGCGAAAAAGTAGTTGTGAATGCTGAAATTCAGCTTGTCGTAGGCTTTGTCCCGGACTTGATATTGGCCAAACGGAACATTGCCCACCGCCAGATCGTAGAAATCTCGCCTGTCGGTGGTCTCAAACCCTGCCACGGTGATGTCGGCCTTGGGGTAGAGCTGCTGGGCAATCCGCCCGCTGATGGAATCCAGCTCCACGCCGTACAGCTTGCTTCCGGCCATGTTCTCCGGCAGCATACCGAAAAAATTCCCCACGCCGCAGGACGGCTCCAGGATATTTCCGGTCTCAAACCCCATGCGGCCCACGGCTTCATAGATGGCGCGAATCACCGTGGGGCTGGTGTAGTGGGCATTGAGGGTGGACCCTCTGGCGGCAGCGTATTCCTCCGGGGTCAGCAGCTCCTTCAGCTGAGCATATTCCTTGCTCCAGCTTTCCTTGTCGGGGTCAAAGGCATCGGCAAGGCCGCCCCAGCCCACATACCGAGAGAGGACTTGCTGCTGCTCCGGCGTTGCCTGCCCGGTGGTTTCCTCCAGGTATTTCAGCAGCTTGATTGCCTCGATATTGGCCTGGAACTTGGCCTTGGGGCCGCCTTCGCCCAGATGATCGTCGATGATGTGGAAATTCTCGGCGGTGCGGCGCAGGTTCTCCTTGTATTCCCCGTAGGCGGCTTCCTCGGCAGCCCTGGCATTGGGGAAGGTCTGCCACTCACCATTAACTTGGATAGAAATGGGGTGTTCGTCCAGCACTTCATCCGGGATTTTCTCCGGCTCGGCGGCAGGCGCTGGCGGCTCCGGCTCATTGGTCCGCATGGTTTGAACGATCACATCATAGGGCAGATGGTTCTTATCGCCCGGATAGACGGCCACCGTCTCGGCGTGATAAGCCGGAGTTTCGGCAGACGGTTCGGGGCGTTCCTGCCCAAAACCGTCCAGCTGACGGGCATACAGCCCGCGCAGCAAAGGCGCAACCTCGTCCCAGCGGAAAAACAGCATGGCCAGCCGCTTTTCGTCTGCGTCCAGCACTTCCAGCTCGATACCTTCAGGCATTGTGCGGTAGTCGGCGGTGTCGCCGGTCTCCAGCTCCATCGTCTCCACAATGTTGGGATAGGCTCGGCTCAGCCACAGGGCAACCTCCCGGTTGCTCTTGCCATTGTGCAGCAGCTGGGAAAGCTCCGCCTTGTCCGCCTCACCGATCAAGCCGTGGGCCAGCACATCCCGCAGGTCCTGGTCTACCGCATCCGGGTTTGCCGGAAGAAACTCGGTATAGAAGTCGTTGCGGTTATCTGCCCGAAGAAGCTGCTCAAACTGTTCCTGACGCTCGGCCCGGTAGATGGGATAGCTCATGCCGGTGGGCAGCAGCTGCACCGTGTCATCCCGCAGCTCTGTGATTTGGTGAGCGCGGTCATCCAGATAGACAATATCCCCCACATGGTAGGGAGGGACTGTTGGATCATAGGAAGTCCGCTCCCGGACCGTGCCACGGGCCGCAGCGTATTCTTCGGCTGACACGGGAACACGCGAATTGCCGGAGGAAGGCTGTTCCGGCTGGTCTGCTTGGGCGGTCTCTCTGGATATGGCCTCCACATCCCGCATGACCTGCTGAACAAAGGGATCGTTGTCCAGCTTTTCCGGGTCCACCACATGACCGTCCACAATGCCGCGCTGGGCAAGGGTCTCTCGGATGGCGATGGGGTCCACATCGTCCAGATTGTCCTGTTCGACCTGGGTGTAGAAACGATCCTCCTTAATGAGCTGGGCAATCCGGCGCTGTACCTTGGGCCAGGGCAGCGCCGTTCCTTCGGGGCTTTCCGGGCGGACCGCAAATGGGGTTTTACCGTCACCGCCGTCAAACTCATGAGCCAGCCATGCGGCGGTGTCTTTTTCCCGCACATGGTCTTTCATGTAGCGGACAACGGCGTGTTTGCTCTCGATCTTGCCATTCCAGTTCTGGATAGCCCGGTCAATGTCATTGTCCGAAAGTGGGCGCAGCAGCTCATGGAGCTTGGGATAGGTCTCGTCGATGACTTCCCGATGAAGGCGATGCCGGAACTCCGGCGTATCCGAATAGAGGCGAAGCAACCCCAGGTTGTCAGACCCCAGGACGGCACGGCGAATAGCGGCATTGCCCTCGATCACGGCGTTCTCATGGTCACTGTGACCGCAGGCATTGCGATATGGCACATCTTCCATAACAGCGGCAAGTACAATGGGCTTGTATTGCTCATGCAGCTCCCGAATCGTAGGGACTGCGGTTGCTTCGGTATCCCGGAATACTCTGGTCCCGTCTGCGCCAAACTCCGCTTCCTGGGCATTGATGTGCTGTTCTGCCTCATGGTCGATAGAGGGCATGGAATATTCCTGACGCTCTTTGCCGCCCTCCGGGACAGCGGAAATGGTCACATCATGCATATCCCGTAGCTGTTCCACAACCTGCTCCAACCGGTTTGCCGGAAAGCCGCACATTTCCACACGGCCACCGCCGGGAATAGCGCGAGTCGTGAGATTGAGTTCCAATTCCGCAGCAGCAGTTTTGGCGTCCTCACCGTATAGCTCAAAGAAATCGCCCATCTGATACAGGACCATATCATCCGGGTGGCGCTCCTTGACGCCATTGTATTCCCATACAGTCAGGTCCGGCTGCTGGGCTTGCAGGGTATCTTCTTCCGCCAGGGCCTTTTCTGCCTGGATTTTGTCATACTCCGCCTGTTCCTGTTCGGTGAGATAGCGTCCCTTCTGGATCAGGTCGGTAATCCGTTTGGCAACTTTCTCCCAGGTGAAATGCACATCCGGGCAGCCGTCTTTTTTGTAGTGCAGACCTTTTCCGTCGTGGCTTTCATCGCTTTTCATTGCACCGGACAGGGCATGGGAGTGACCGCCAATACCATACTCGTGTTTGAGAAAATCCACCTTTTCCTTATCCGTATGGGGTTCCTGGAAAAAGGTGAAAACTCGGCCCTTACCGCCCGCAAAGCCGCTGCCTCTGGTCATGGCGGCGTCGATCTCGTCCTCGGAGATAAACTGCTTGACCGCAGGTGCTTCCGTCAACTGAGAGGTAAAGGTAGTGCGAGGCAAGGACAGATCTCGCAGGTTCTCCCAAATCTCTCTCGGCTTGTGGTAGTGGAAGCGCAGCAAATCCCGATCCTGTTGGTAGGCCGTCCAGAACGCAGCATATTCTTCCGAAAGGTTCTGGCGAAACTCCGGGCTTTTCAGTTGCTCAGTGAGCCATGCGGATTCCTCCGGGAAACCGCGCCCCGGATTGTTGGCAAGGCTGGGCAGATACCCGGCTTCTCTGGCTTTCTCGCTGAAATCGTGGTACAGATACCAGAACTTTTCCGCGAGGAGCGAGCGTTCATAGCCCGCAGCCTCAGCCAGCTCCACATTGGTGGCAAACTGGCCGTCCTGCAAAAGCTGTCCGATACGGTCGGCGGCACTCTCCCAAGAAATAACCTGGGCGGACTTGTCGTAACGGGCTGTTTTGCCATGGGACAGATGGATTCCATCCTCGGCATACCATGCGGTGATGCTGCCAATCTCGTTGCCGCCATGGTACAGGGTTTTCAGGGTGTCTGCGATCTCGGTGGTGGACTTCTGCTCCTCAAAGGCCGCGACAATGCGCTCTCTCTGGCGATAGGTGTTGCCGCCCAGCCGCAGCACATGGTCGATGTCAGCCTGGGCAAAAGAAAAAGCAGAGGATGTTTTCACATTCTCTGCTTCATCTATGATTCTGATTTGTTCTGCTTCGGAGAGGAAGAAACTCAGCTGTGAATAAGCTCCGCCATCAGAATCTCCTCGGCCTGTGCTTTGCAGGTGTTCATCAGGCCCACCCAGCGCATCGGGTCGCTGGCTTTCAGCTGCTCCGTCGCGCCCGCGTCTTTCGCCAGCTGGGGCATCATCTGCTCCAGACGGCTCTGCGCTGTCTCGTCGATCTCGATGAGGTGCGGGTACAGCTTCTCGGTCAGCAGCAGCTGATTGTAAATCAGGGGCCGGTGTTCCTTCAGGTACGCTTTCCGCATCCTGCCGTACTTGCCCAGGGGCTTCTCCGGCTGTTCGGTCAGCTTCAGGTCGGGAATCTGATAATCTCCGTTCATCGTGTAAGTCAGGCTGTTCTCCATGTGTAACGCTCCTTTCCGCGAGTTGCTCGCGCTCATAGTTCTGGATGGTGACGCCGATCTGCCGCAAAACCTGCTGGTTGATTTGGCTGACCGCTGCGCCCAACGCCCCAACCGTGGCCGGGGTATTGAAATCGAAAATCGGCATGAAGTCCTCATGCTGGAAATATTGTTCCGTATCCAGTCCACAGCGAGACATCAGGGCATAGGCGATACTGACGGTGGCGGCGGACTTAAACTGGACTTCGATGTTGTAATCATCGTACTCCGCCAGGAACGAACCGTCAACGATATAGCGGAAGTCTCTCTGATGATCGTCCCAATACTCACTCGCCAGCTTTCCGGCTACATCAGTGAGCTGCTGGGCGAGATTGTCACCGGCAACGCCGTAGTTTTGCTCCAGCATGGCCGACACAGGCTCAATGTGCTGTTCTTCCAGCTGCCACAACCAGGGTGTACGGGAATGTTCACGGGTGCCGGTATCGGAAATATCAAACACATAGCGCAGGCGAGGTTTGTCGCCAGAATCGTCCACCAGGGCAATACCCTTGGAGCCACGGCGCACATACCGGCCCATTTTGTCATTCCACAGGTCATACTCGGCGCAGGCGGTAGCGTCCGGGCGCTGGGCGTAAATCATCATTTGCTCGTGGAATGGATATTTATAAAGGCGGGCGGCGGTGGTGAGAAAAGCCGTCCACTCCTTCCAGCTGCCCACAAGCTGGGTCGATACCTGTTCGGCCATCTGCCGGTAAAATTCAGCTTTGGATGGCATGGTTTTCTGTCCTCCTCTCGTTTTTGGATAAAAGAAAAGCAGGAAACCATTTCTGATCTCCTGCTTGTGATCTTGTGATGCTATATTCTAATTAAAGTGCTTGTTGCGTTATCGAATTACTGAACGCTTCGCGTCTCTCAAGTATGGTTAGATATAAATCTTCATACTCAGATTTCAAATCTCCGATCTCATCACGCAAATTTGCTCGGTGAACCACAGTCTGTTTATGGGTTCGGACATATGAAGTGCGGGTCAGATTAATCTTCGGATATAAACTCGGGTCAATCTCTATATCGTAGGCGGGATCAATATTGGCCCTGTTTGAAATAGAGGACACCGGCAAGACGACATAATCATCAGCATCAGCTTTCGCTAAAACTAACGCAGGCCGTGCCTTATACAACATCGTGTGAGTTGCCTGGTCATAATACGGTGTACGTGCCTTATATATTTTCCCGATCATAAGGCACCGCCTTTGCTACATCATTATTATCGTCATCAAATTCATCATAGTACATATCCCACACATGGTCATATGGGCGAACCTTTTTTGCGTCTTCTTGAATATCATCAAGGGAAATGACACGGCTTCCATTTTCTCCTGGTGCAAGACCTTTTCGCGAATTGTTCCACGAAATCTCTCGATGAGATAATTCGCTTAACCGCCATGAAGCTAACGAACCATACTCTATTATTACGTTACTGGCAATATACTGTATACTATCAGAAATCGGTTCTGTAGGAACTACAATTTCGCCATCTATAAAACTATTTCGGACTTCACGGGAAACAGGTCCAAATTTCCATCCTTCAAAATCACCTGTAAAAGCAGGTTGCCCTAAAATTGCAAATGACTCTCTTTGTGTAAAATATAAGAGTTTATGGAGCTTCATTTCATCTAGGCGCTCACCGGTCAATTCGTGATAGCGCTTAATAATATAATCAGCAACATTTGTAATCTTATCCATGTCTCCACCTCCTTACAATCCTCCATTGTCATTATACTATTTATTTCACTATGTGTCAACTGCTATACTAAACCTAATACAAATTATATTTATATGGATTCAAGCCATAAGGGTAATTCAACAAAATCAAACTCGGCATCGCTCATAGCCTGGAGTTTCTCCAAGGCGCTGTCCGTCAACTTCCGCAACTCGGCTTCCTCCGGCGAAAGCTCGCCGCGCATCTCCGTCAGGGCCTCGATCAGCCCGGTGCGGCTGCCGGTGTTGTAGATGCAAAGCAAGTTCGTTTCCTCAAAAGTGAAGTTTCCCATATCAAATCTCCCTTTCCGCGCTCTTTTTGGGCGCTGTCTTTTTGTGTTCTGCCTTGGGCTGGCTTTTCAGCTGCTCCATGACGGACTTTTTCTTTTCCCGTTCCTCTCGATGGGTGGCTGCTGCCAAGTCCATAAGAGAAATGGGCTGGCCACTGCGGGCCTGTTGTTCCAGCTGGGCCACTGTCGACTCCTTTGGGCCGTTATTGATGATGCCGTCGATCATGCCGTAATCATCTTCCACCGTCATTTCCGCATTTCTCAGCGAATTTTCCGGCAAGAAACCTAGCACCTGGGTGAAACCAACACTGTCGCAGTAATGACAGGATACCTGACCATTCTGCTTGATGGCAACGATGTCGCTGACACTCATAGACGGGCTGTGAAAATCCACCGGTTTTTGCAGATTGAACTGCTCATACAGCCTTTCCAGCTGCTCCATAGTGCTGCCGGAACCGTCCAGAGGGGCGGTATAGATAAGGTCATAGTTGCTCCGCTCTATGGACAGATTGTGCGATTGCAGCCAATCCAGATTCATAAAACGCACATTCTGCGGATCATCCTGGCTCACCTGATAAATAGCAAAACAATTTCCCTTATGGGAAAGAAACGCCTGTTCCCGTTCCAACTGCCGATCCTGTCGTTCCACAACTTTTTCGTGAAAGTCCGGGCTTTGCTCCCATTCCTCGCGGGACACAGCAAAGATACCGTCATGGGCGTCCAGGTCAGCGGTGTCAAAGGCCATTTCAGGATTTTCACCCTCCTGGACGATATAAACGGTCAGGTCTCGTTCCATCAGCTCATAGGCTCGTTCTTTGGAGAGGGGCAGAAGGTCACCGTCCAAGTAGCCGCATTTTTCCAGATCATCCTGAATCAGCACCGGATCCGGCATGGGATACTCGTCCAACGCCTGCTCCTGGGCATCCGGCAGCTGGGTGCTGACAGCTTCTGCGGTTTGCTGGTGGGCGGCTTCCTGCAAAGTCTCGATCATGGACAGCGGTGCATACTTGATGGACTTGCCGCCCATCCCCAGGTCCTCGCAGATATGGCTTACCGCTGTGGAACGGCCCATATCCGGTCCGTCCAACTGGCCGCCGTCCATCTGTTTCATGGTTGCCACATCGTAGAGCGTGTAGTCCCAGCCGGTGTCGCAGGGCTGAACATGAAGGTAGCTGGTATCATCCAGCACCAGCAGGGCCTCCCGATACTCGGCGCTGAGCTGAGATACTTCTTCCACAGGAGCCTTTTCCTCTACAACCAACCGGGGTGTCTGTTCCGGTTCCGTGGCGGCGGTCAGGTCAATGCCTCGCTCCTTGCAGATTTCCTTGTAGTTGCGCTCGATGTCGTTAATCAGCTCGCAGGAAGTCTTGTTGATAGTCTCCAGACTGGCCCGCAGCTCCTTCAGCTCCTTGTCCTTGGACCAGGAAGCGATGTAGCCAAAACTGTTCTCGCCTGTCTGGATGCCGAAATACTGACAGACCGCATAGGAAATGCTCTCGGCCTCCACTTCCTCGGTGTTGCGGTTCTTGGCGGCCTGTTTCACCGCTGTCAGATCTTCCTCCACCTCCAGCCGCCATTCAAACTGATTCTCGTCCACAAAGCGCCAGCCTTCCTCGGCGGCGGCCTGTTCCGCCTCCGCTTCGGTGGCGAAGTCCAGGCGAAAGTCATGCTTGGTGCCGCCCTCGCTCACCATCACGATCTTCCAGGTCGGCTCCGCTTCATACTTTTTGGGGTCGTGGAGCTTGCTGTGCGCGGTCTCATGGACAGCGGCGGAAACAGTCTGCACCTCGCTCATGCCTTCCCGGATGGCGATCCGCTGCTGTTCGGAGGAAAAGTAGCCGTCCATGTTCTCGGCCATCGGCTCAAACTCGATGGGGACCGGGGCGGAGCGGCGCAGGGATTCCAGAAAAGCCTCATAGTTTGGAACCGTACCGGACAGGCTGGAGGCCAGCTCCGGCAGGGGCTTGCCGTTTGTCTGGCTCACATCGAACACCTTCACCGGGCGGAACATGGGGATTTCGATTTCCTTTTCCTCCATGATCGCCTTGCCGTCTGCGTCCAGAATAGGAGCCTGGGTGTCCGGGTCGCGCTTCATTTCCTCGATTTTCTTTTTGTAGGGCGTAGGGGCGATGATGGTGATACCATGCTCGCCCTTTTTCACATGGCGCGAAAACTGATTTTTCCACTTGTTGAACCCGGCCACCAGGGTGGCGTCCGGGCGCTGCATATAGATGAGCATGGTGTTGTTGACCGAATATCGGTGGAACTTGGACATGACGGACAGATAGCGCATATACTTCTCGCTCTCAAACAGCTCCTTGATACCCTGTTCAATGCCCGCCGTGATCTCCTGCAACCGTTCCCGGTTGGTGGGCTTATCAGCCATGAATTTCACTCTCCTTTCCAATTTGGCGATTTCTGATTGATGTTCAGCAATCCACAATCTTTGTTCATCAGGAGTATCCTCCAGAAAAAAATCCAGCAGATAACCCACATAGTCCTTTCGTTGGATTGCTTCCATAAACCGGGGGTGTGGATTTTCCTCCGGTGTTTTGGGTGTATAGTCCGTTTCCCACTTGCGGAGTAGATGAAAGTAGTCGGCCAGAACCCGAAAGGTATGGTCCCGGTCCTCCTTGAATTTCTGGGCCTCGGATTTCTGCCGGACATAGCGTCGCCGGGGAGGGGCCTGACTGTCATAAGCCAAGCCAAAATCCTGGGCCAGTTTCTCGGCGGCCTCTTTGGGGGACAGATTGTAGAGCCTCGCTGTGAAGTCGATTACATCACCGGTGGCTCCGCAGCCAAAGCAGTAAAAATATTCCTCGTTCAGCTTCATGCTGGGATTTTTGTCATCGTGGAACGGGCAACAGGCCATACCGCTCCGATTGACCTCGATCCCATACATCTGCGCCGCTTCCCGTAGGGTAACGGACTGTTTGACGGCCTCAAAGACACTTTCAGCCATGCTTACTCATTGCCTTTCTTGGGGGTGGGCGGCCTGTACCCGGCAGCCTTGGCTCGTTCACTGGCAGCTTTGCGACGCTCGGCGCTGTACGGTTCCCGGACAGACACGCAGCGTTTGGGAACGAGAAAGGTTTGGCGGTCCTTTTTCACGATCTGGTCCGGGTATTTCTCTGCCATCCGCCGCAATTTCTCCAGCAGCCGGGAATCATGGGTATAGACTTCGGCGGTAGCCTCAGCCTGGTTGTAGAGGATAATGGTTTCCTGTTCGTAGAGGGAGAGCTTCATCGTTTGCCACCTTTCTGCTGGTCAAATTCCAGCTTGAAATTGGCGTACTGCCCATCATCCTCCAGAACCACTGTGGCATCGTAGGTCTTACCGGTCTTTTCGGAATAACATCCGGTGATCCTTGCACGACCATCTTTGAGCAGCGCCGTCACCACAGCCTTGGTGGGCTGTTTTTGCTTGACGGCCCACCACTTGTTGTTTTTCCAGATGGCGAATTTACAGCCCTTGTTCTGGCAGAAGAAGCCCTTTTGCAGCTCCGCCACATCGCCGCCGCAGCGGGGGCATTTGCCCACCACTTCGCGGGGCGGAGTGAACAGATACTCGGTGCCTTTAATCATCCGATAGGTTTCAACCAGCTCTTTGAGCATGGTGGAAATTCCATCCATGAAATCCTCCGGGGCCAGCTCGCCGCGCTCAATCTCACCCAGCCGATACTCCCACTCGGCGGTCAGTAGCGGCGATTGTAGCTGTTCCGGCAACACGGTGATAAGAGACACCGCATCATGGGACGGCAGGAGCTGTACTTGCTTTTTGCTCTTTTTGCGCTCTAAAAAGCCGGTGGAAACCAGCTTTTCCAGAATCCCGGCGCGGGTGGCCGGGGTTCCCAGGCCCTTGCGCTCGGCGTCCTCCGGCATATCGTTCTTCCCGGCAGTCTCCATCGCGGAAAGAAGTGTATCTTCGGTGAAGTGCTTGGGTGGGCTGGTTTTGCCCTCCTTAACGGCAGCGCCGGAAAGGGGCAAGCTCTGGCCCTCCATCAGCTCCGGCAGAGCCTTGTCCTCGGTTTCCTTGTCCGGCTCCGCATTTTTCAGCCCAGCACGGTAGGCAGCGTCCAGCGCCCGCCAGCCGTAGTTTTTCACCGTGCGACCCTTGGCGGTAAACTCCGCTCCGGCGCACTCCACAACAACGGCGGTTTCCGCATAGATATGAGGTTCCGCCACAGCGCACAGCAGCCGCAGGGCCACCAGCTCCAGCACCGCCTTTTCGCCCACCGGTAGGCCGGACAGGTCAGCATCTTGGAGGTTACGAGTAGGGATCACCGCATGGTGGTCAGTCACCTTCTTGTCGTTGATGACCTGGGCCGCATCACAGGAGATCTCCATACCAGCGGCAAAGGGCAGCGCCCCAGCAGTGAGCCGGACCAGCTCTGGCAGACTCGCTGCCATATCCGAAGTCAGGTAACGGCTGTCCGTCCGGGGATAGGTGCAGAGCTTCTTTTCATAGAGGTTCTGCAAATAGTCCAGGGTTT
>OGDN01004816.1_pt1 | contig 11413 bp, 10 predicted proteins | sample 1570271 | NCBI WGS metagenome assembly OGDN01 (sample SAMEA4384481, study PRJEB24528) | human gut metagenome | reverse complement strand
CTAAATTTGACGAAACTATCGAAGTTCACATCCGTACAGGCTGCGATGGACGTCATGCAGACCAGCAGATCCGTGGTGCAGTAGTTCTGCCTCATGGAACTGGTAAAAAAGTTCGTGTTCTCGTATTTGCAAAAGACGCAAAAGCAGAAGAAGCAAAAGCAGCTGGAGCAGATTACGTAGGAGCAGAAGATCTCATCCCGAGAATTCAGAACGAAGGATGGCTTGATTTCGACGTTGTTGTTGCTACACCAGACATGATGGGTGTTGTAGGACGTCTTGGTCGTGTACTCGGACCAAAAGGTCTCATGCCGAACCCGAAAGCTGGAACAGTAACTATGGACGTTACAAAAGCAATCAATGATATTAAAGCAGGTAAGATTGAATACCGTCTTGACAAAACCAATATCATCCATGTTCCGATCGGTAAAGCTTCCTTTACTGAGGAACAGTTAAGCGACAACTTCCAGACGCTGATTGAGGCGATCGTTAAAGCTAGACCAAGCACACTGAAAGGACAGTACATGAAGAGTATCGTTCTTACACCTACTATGGGACCTGGTGTGAAAGTTAACCCGGCTAAATTCGCCTAAATAAATGACAAAAAAGATACCCTTTTGAAGGGTGTCTTTTTTTATGTTTCCGAAATTTTTTCTTTAATATACTTTTTTATATTTGGCAAATGGGAAAAAAATCCGAGGGGGAACTCGCTCACAGTTGCATGGCCGGGTACTGCCCGGGGTCCCGCTATTTGGCAAATGGGAAAAAAATCCGAGGGGGAACTCGCTCACAGTTGCGAAGGCCGCTGTTCCCCCTCGGACTCCCCCTTGTCGGCCACGCTGAAAAACAAAAAGGCTGAGTTTGCTGGGGAAGAAATGGATAATAGAGATATAATATGGTGGATACTTTTTAGGAATGGTTGCGATGTGGTGGAGCGACAATTTATTTCAAAGGGTTGGTGAGTGAGTTTGTGGAGTATGTTGGAGGCGGGGAGGGTGTATCCGGGAGGGGGAAGCCTGAAGAGGTTCGTGAAAGTACTTAGACTCTGGAATTTTGTGTTGATCATAAAAATGGCACTGTCTGAGCGAAGCGAGTTTGACATTTTTATGATCGTTCTTAGCAAAATATCAGAGTCTTAGTACTTTAGGACCGATGAATTTTCCCACTCCGGATACACCCACCCCCGCCCTTGCATCTCCAATCATACCCATCACAGGGTTCCCTTTTTTTCTTAAGAAAACAATAAAGTTTTTTACAGGATTCTGTGGTAATATGATACAATGATAAGGAAATTTATTCGAGAAGAAGGGGCAGTATGGCTGATAAGAAACGTAGAAATACTTCAAATACAGGAAATAAAAGAAATAACGGTCGAAGAAAAAAGAAGGGCAGGCTCAAGGGTCTGATTGCTGCAGAACTGATCGTAGTTGTCGTTCTTGTAATGATCGTGGGGCATAATCTGGGACTGGGAACAGGAATCACCAACTTCGTAAACAGTATCCGTAAACCTGCAGTCGAGGAACTGGATATTACGGGAATCAACAGCCCTTATGCGGTGCTCATGAATGCAAAGAGTGGCAAAGTCATCGGTGATATTAATGGTGAAGAACAAATGTATCCGGCTTCTATGACAAAGATCATGACTACAATCCTTGCGATTGAAAATCTCAAGGATCTGAATCAGGAGATTACGATTACAAATGATATGGTAGCGGATCTTTATGTGCAGGATGCAATGCAGGCTGGATTTCAGCCGAATGAGACAGTGAAGGCAATTGATCTTCTCTACGGAGTCATGCTTCCGTCCGGTGCAGAGTGCTGCGTAGCGTTGGCAGACACCGTTGCGGGTTCGGTGAGTGATTTTGTAACTCTTATGAATGAAAAAGCAGAGAAGCTTGGAATGACAGGTACTCATTTCAGTTCCATTTCAGGACTGCACAGGGAAGATCATTACAGCACAGCAAAAGACATTGCGCTGTTGCTTCGTTATGCGATAAAAAATGACACTTTCCGTGAGATCATTGAAAGTCCATATCATTCTACATCAGGAACAAATATTCATCCGGATGGAATCACATTTTACAGTACGATGTTTAAGAATTTGTCGGATACTTCTGTGATCGATGGAGAGATCAAAGGAGGCAAGACCGGGTACACGAGTCAGGCAGGTCATTGCCTCGCAAGTTTTGCAGAAATTGATGGAGTGGAATATATTCTTGTAACAGCTGGTGCACCGGGCACAGGTAATCCGCATATTGATGATGCAGTAAAATTGTATAACCGGCTGGGTGAGTCATCCTCTGTATTGTATGGAAAGTAATGCCCGGCAGGAGATACGAAGTTTTGGACGAAATTAAGAAAGTTTCTGAAGCAGTTCAAGTGCAAGTTCTTTGAATTCTTTTTCTACAGAACTGAAAGTGCGCTCAGACAGATCAGGAGCAGAAGACAGGGGGATGATCTCCCTGTCTTTTTCGCCTTTCATGAGAGTTTTTAATTCCAGTTCCAGAAGTTCATTGTCAATCTGCTTCCATTTCTGATTTTCTTCATCTGTCATATCTTCTAGATGAAATTTGGACCAGATCGCATCCATGATCATAGATTCGATTTCCAGGTAGTTCTGCAGATGGACTTTAACCGGGCGGATGACATCGGAAATGTAACATTCACTTGCATCGTGCAGAAGACAGGCAAGAGCCATTCGGTCCGACCATCCACGCGCCAGAGCTTCATGAGCACAGTTAATGGAATGCTGGCCTACAGAATAAAACCACCGGATCTGCCCGCCACCGCGGCAGACAAGACTTAAAGCATGTGCAATATCTTCCAGATAAACATCTTCTGAGGCGATCTTCATTGGATCAAATTTTCGCCCACTGTATGTATTCATTACACTCATAAATGACACTTCCTTTTTATTGTTTGAGAGATTGTTTCAGATATATATAATTTTAGTATACGCACTTTTTCTATAATATGAAAGAACATTTGGGAAAATGTTTGGCATTGCAACAGACTTTCAACCATTTTATTAGTGACAGACAGAAAAAATCCCCCTAAAACATTGATATATCCAGGGTACGGACAGCATATCATGTTTCAAAGGGGATTTTTGATGTTCATTTGTTATTTGCCAAATGATAAATGAAAAGATGCAGTTTCAGAATAAAGTTTCTTCGTTTTCATCAAACAGTTTGTCGTTGATCTCAAAAAGATCAAGTTTATGCAGAAGTCCGTAATATATAATTGAATCACGTTTCAGCTTGGGATATAATTGGGCTTTTCCACAACGTCTCAATAATTCCTGGGTTTCTTCTACGCTTGCATCCAGACCGTAACACAGACACAGCAGACGGTTTCGGGAAGGATTTCGGCGACCGGCAAAAATCTGGTGCAGATAGATTTCGCTCATGCCTGACTGTTTGGCAAGAGCCGCTTTTGAGATATTTTTCTTTTCAAACAGATGGTTTAATAATTCTGCCACATTTTTATTTACAAACTGTTCCTGGTTTTGTGACAGAAACTGAGTCAGATCTGGTGAATCCATAAGTTCCTGCTGTAAACCATCTGTATTTTTCTTTTTCATAATCCGCGCCTTTACTCATCGTTATTTTTGAACAATATATTGCTATTCGTGCTGCTTTACGAATAGTATCAATAGTAATACAAATATTCTATTTGTTATATTACTTGCTGAATAATTACTAATAAGTTATAATATTTTAAATAGTATACATAAATTAAAATATACTATAAACAGTTCTGAAAAACAATATGCAGACCGCATAGTAAAAAGGAATATCAGTTACAACAGTAACGAGTAAGGATGAGAAATATGAATATTTACGACAGTCTTTTGGGTGCAGTTCATAGCGAATATGATGTGCTCATGCTGATCAAAAAAAGTGAACGGGGCGAGGTCTCACTTGTACGTCACAGAGACAGCGGCACCCGTTATATTTTCCGGCATTTTTATGGAAACAGTGAAGTTTATCAGAAACTTCTGAATGTTTCCTGTCCAAATCTGCCGCAAATAATGGAAGTCGGAGAAAAAGATGGAAAGACAGCTCTGCTGGAAGAATATGTGCAGGGCGATACGCTTAGCGAGATCCTAGAAGGCGGTCTTCTGACAACTGCGGAGTCGAAACAGATTGTAAGACAGCTTTGTTCTGCATTGTGGGTATTTCATTCTATGGGTGTGGTGCACAGAGATGTGAAGCCAGATAATGTTATTATACGTGGAAAAGAAGCTGTTCTGATCGATTTTGATGCATCCAGAATATATAAGAGCACAATTCAGGAAGATACACAGATTCTGGGAACGACCGGATTTGCAGCACCGGAGCAGTATGGCCTTTCGCAGTCAGATGGACGGGCAGATATCTATGCGCTTGGTGTGTTGCTTAATATTATGCTGACCGGCGAGCATCCTTCCAGGAAACTTGCAGGTGGCAGAATGGGAAGAATTGTTCAACGCTGTACGATGGTAAATCCAGCAAAGAGATATAAGAATATTCTTCATCTGATGGAGGTTCTGTAGCAAATTTTCTATAAAAATAGAGAAGAAAATAAAAAGAGATAAAGGGGAAAGTCAATGAGTAAAAAGTGTATAAAATGTGGGGAGATACTGCCGGATGACGCGTCTTTCTGCCCGCACTGTACAACAGTTCAGACAGAAAAGAAAGAGATAAAGACGCCAAGAAAGTGGAGAAAGAAAGCAGTGATAGGAGTGGCAGTTCTGGCCGTAGCTGCGGTTATCGGAATAGCTTTTTCTATCTATCACAGACCAAAAACATATGAAGGCGGTGCTCAGATCACTTATACGGATAAGGGAAAATCATACAAAGTTCTGCTGAGTTTTTCTGAGGAAGGCGGTATGACTGGACATGCCCAGGGTGAGCGCACAGATACGCTGTCGGAAGGCATGAACAGTGCACTTCCATGCCAGTTGTATGTATTAAACAAAGATACAGGAGAACTGGCTGGAGAAGATTTTTCCAAAGAGGTAGAGTCCTGTAAAGTAGATACAAAGCCATCAGAGGGATCGCAGAAAATGGAATATGTAGAACCGGTGTACAATGAAAGCTTCCCAAATGCAGCGTATGTTTCTGATATCAATTATGTATCTGACAGTGGAACGAATGATATCCAGTGGACACTTACCATGAAGAATGGAGATACAATTTTTCTCAGTACAAGACTTACGATTGAAAAACAGCCGGCAGTCAGCTATTATCCGGAAGATACACCGATGGAGACCACCGAAGAGTTGAATGCCCTGCTTGCTTCCATTGAAGAAGAGGTATCCTCAGATACTCCGGTATATCTGCATCTTCCGGCAGTGACCTATGACGGAGATATCACTTTTGGCGATCATGTCTGGGGCATTTCAGGAAGCAAAGACGGTGATGCGGTGACTACTTTTACCGGAACTGTCAGTATAAAGGGACATGATGGCAACTATGCAGATCTGTCGGGGATTAATTTTGAAGGTGAGGGTGGAATCGGACTGGATGCGTATTGTCTGGTGCTTCTTACCGATTGCAACTTCACAGGCTGGGATACGGCTGCTGTTTCACAGAACGGTGCATGGGTCAATGCAATGGAATGTACTTTTGCAAATAATACGGTTGGTTTGAAATTTAGTACCACTATGGCTTATGGAACTGCGCCAAATTATGTGAATAATACATTTGCGGATAATGGAACTGCTGTCTGTATTGACAGCCTGCCGGGAAATGAGGTTATTGATTTTGCTGGAAGTGTGTTCTCAGGAAATGATACAGATATTGACAATAAAGCAGATCATGCAGTAGATACAGCGAAAGCGACATTTGAATAAAGAACAGTCTGAAAGCTTCTGCGATATAATTTGCAGGAGCTTTTTTGTAAATAAAAACATAAACTATGCTGCGAGGTAATGGGTTTTGTTTCTTTTTCATTTTATAATGATTTATCAGTCTGTTTACAGACAATAAAAAAGAAGGGAATGGGGTTTATATGAAAAGAAACAAAATCGCAATGCTTCTGGCAATGGCACTTACTGTTACACAGAGTGTAGCCGTACCGGTAGCAGCAGAGGAACTGACAGCAGATGCCGGTCAGGAAGTGGAAATGAGCCAGGATGATGCTGATGCAGAAGCAGCAGTAGAATCAGAAGGGGCTGCTTCAGAGGATGCAGAAGTAAATATTCAGGAGGATGAGTTTTCCGTAGGAGACGGTGAGGATGCAGAAATCCAGTAAGAAGCGCAGAATGTGGATTTTACAGCCGGAGATGAAAGCACAGAGGCTGTAGGGGAAGAAGAATCCAAATATAGTCTGATGTATGATTTTATGGACGGGCATACAGGAAATGGTACTATGCTTCCAAACAGCCAGATGACGATTTCAACCAGCGTGTATCATTCTGATGAAGATGGCGATGAGACAATTTCAGAAGCATACAAATTAGAACTTAAACCAATGGAAGATGATTGGGACTATACCGGAAAGGTAGATGTCTCTGTAGATGATAATAATATTGTTATAAATTCTCATGGGGTAACAGGAGCTTTTGGTATTTATGTGACAGTCAGCTCAGATGCTTTTAAAACATTTACCAGTAAAGTTTATTTTGAAATCAGTGAATATGTGATCATGCCGGAAAATGCCACGGATGCAGATGGAAATGTACTTAATCCTAAGGTGGGAGAACAGATTGATATTGCCAAAGATATGCAACCACAGCTTTTCCGTTATGAAAAAGATACGAAGAAGCTTAGTCCTGTAACAGGAGATAATTATAAGATTATTATTTATAGAGGGACAGATGAGGAAACAGGTGAACCTGATAATGACTACGATACAGAAGGATGGAAATGGATTGAAGTTTCCGGGCAGGAACTTCCGATATTGGAGAGAATAACGGAAAACGGTACCAGCTTTGCTCTGACAGCTCTGGAGAAAGATGAAGACGGAAGATGGAATTATATCGCAAGACGTGATTATCAGGTAGATTCTTTACATGATGATGGAGATGACGGGGATGATGGAGATAACGGAGACCATGGTAATAATACACCGATGCTGGGACCGGATGTTCTTACAGATGCAAATGGAAATAAACTGAATCCGCAGGTTGGAGAAGTAATTGATTATGCGAAGAAGGGCGTTGCTCTGTATCATTATGTAAATGGAAATTTAACAGGTGTTGGAGATCCAGAGACATTAAAAATTGAAACGGTGTATGATGAAAATGACTGGAGCGTACAGTATACGGAAGGCTGGGATGTTCCGACCATGACCCGAAAGACAAAAGATGCTACATGGATCTTTTTTAAGGCATGGGAGAAAAAACTGGAGACAGGAAGATGGGAAATAATTGATACAAAGAGATATGAATTTGATGCCACAGATAAAGTACACAGCCACAGCTGGGTGACTAAAAATGTTGTAAAAGAAGCTACCTGTACAGAAGCAGGAAGTAAGGTTGAAAATTGTGCTTCCTGTGATGCAGTGCAGACTGTGTCAATCCCTGTAAAAGGCCATACTGTAATGAAAGATGCAGCAGTAGCTCCGACTGTATTTGCAGACGGAAAGACCGAAGGAAGTCATTGTTCTGTATGTGGTACAGTCCTTGAGAAGCAGAATACAATAGCAAAAGTTCCAGGTACCATTTATCTGACAGCTTCTTCATTGAAAATGAAAACAGGTCAGTCCACAACTGCATTCAAAGCAACAGGATTTTCAGAAGGAGACTATGTTACAGCAGTTACTTCAAATAAACCGGGAACTGTAAAAGTAACAAATGTAAACAAAAATGGAACATTCAAGCTGACTGCCGGCAAGAAGGCGGGAAGCGCTGTAGTTACTGTTACTATGGCAAGTAAAAAGACAGCAAGCTTCAAGGTAACTGTTCAGAAGGCAGCAGTAAAAACTACAAAGATCACAACAACGACGAAATCACTGACACTTGCAAAAGGAGCTACCTACAAGAAATTGGCTTCTTCTATTGCAGTTACACCAGTAACAAGCAAAGAGAAAGTTACATATTCTTCTTCAAATAAGAAGGTAGCTACCGTCAGCTCCAAAGGTGTGATCAAAGCGAAAAAAGCCGGCACAGCAAAGATCACTGTCAAATCAGGAAGTAAGAAAGTTGTTGTAACTGTAAAGGTTACCGGCGTAAAGACAACAAAACTTTCCGGTGTTCCGGCAACCAAGAAGATCGCAAAAGGAAAATCCTTTAAGATCAAAGCAGCAGCAACACCAAAGAACACAGATGAAAAAATTACTTTTAAATCATCTAACAAAAAAGTTGCAACTGTAACATCTAAGGGCGTAGTCAAAGGTCTGAAAAAGGGAACAGCAACGATCACAGTTCAGAGTGGTTCTAAGAAAATGACATGCAAAGTGACTGTGAAATAATAAAATGAAGGTTACTGTTCGCAGCAACAAATAAAGTGTAAGAGGCGATCTCCGTGAGCAATTGCGGAGATCGTTTTTGTTTGAATAACTGTGCGTCGCATTCTCGTTACTTCAGTGATGAGTTAGGCGCACTATTTTTTTGAAAATAAGCAGAACGAATGTTTGTAAATTCTATTTGCATATGGTATAATAAAAATATGGATAAAAATATGTTTAATATCAATAATAATGAACTTTCATATGGTAGAGGATATGTGTATTCCCTGCAGTATCATCTGGTATGGTGTACAAAATACCGGAAAAAGGTTTTAAAAGATGGTATTGATACAGAATGCAAAGAAATGCTCTGTGACCTTGCAGAAGAATATAAATTTCAGATCCTGGCAATGGAGGTTATGCCGGATCATATCCATCTGCTTGTAGACTGCAGACCACAGTTTTATATCTCTGATATGATCAAGATCATGAAGGGGAACAGCCCGGCAGATGTTTCTTGCGCATCCAGAACTGAAGAAGGAGCTTTGGGGAGGGCATCTGTGGAATCCATCTTATTGTGCAGTAACGGTGAGTGACAGGAGCAGGGAACAGGTATGTTCTTATATCGAAGGGCAAAAAGAAAAATAGTAATCAAAGCCTCCGTTTTTTATATTTGTGAGAAAGAGGAAAAAAGATGAGGACAGTATCCAGTTATGGCGTAGAACTGCGAAAACAGAATATCCCGATCCGCCAGACACTGGATATTTACCGTTCTGCGGTCAGCTGTCTGATTGAGATCTATGCCCAGATATGGGATGAACTGGCAGTGATTAAGGAACCTAAAAAACGTTTCAATACTGCAGAACATCTGGTGCATACCACAAAAAAGAATCAGGCAAGGTTCGATTTTGACCTGCGATTTCCAAAGATGCCTTCTTATCTCAGAAGGGCAGCTGTCCAGCATGCGCTGGGAAGCGTATCCTCATATAAGACGAGGCTGGGACTGTGGAAAAAAACGGATCAGAAAGGCGGCGGGCCGAAGCTGGTGTGTGATAATCATGCCATGCCGGTATTTTACCGTGATGTGATGTACCGTGAAGATACTGAGGAAAAAGATGGAGCGTACCTGAAACTTTATGACGGCCATGACTGGAAATGGTTCCGGGTCAGTCTCAGCCATACAGATATGGAATATCTCAGAAAGAACTGGGCAGGAAAAAAAGCTGCAGCTCCCGTGCTGGAAAAAAGGCATCGTAAATACTTCCTGCGTTTTTCTTATACGGAAGAAGTGCCGCTTACAAAGACACCTGCAAAAGAACAGATTATCTGCAGTGTGGATTTAGGACTCAATACGGATGCAGTCTGTACCATTATGCGGTCAGATGGAACTGTCCTGGGAAGAAAGTTTATTAATTTTCCCAGTGAAAAAGACCGGATGTACCGTGTGCTGGGACGGATAAGCAGGTTTCAGCGCGAGCATGGCTCCGCACAGGTGAAAAGCAGGTGGGCGTATGCGAAGCGACTTAACACAGAACTTGGAAGAAAGATTGCAGGGGCAGTTACAGGATATGCGGAAGAAAACCACGCGGATGTGATCGTTTTTGAGTATCTGGAAACAAAAGGAAAGATATCTGGGAGAAAGAAACAGAAACTGCATCTGTGGAGAAAAAGGGATATCCAGAAAAGATGCGAACATCAGGCGCATCGCAGAGGGATGCGGATATCCAGGATCTGTGCATGGAATACCAGCAGGCTTGCCTGTGATGGCTCGGGAACAGTTGTCCGTGATCCAGGCAATCACAGTTTATGTACATTCCAGAATGGAAAAAGATATAACTGTGATCTTTCGGCGTCCTATAATATTGGAGCAAGATATTTTATACGGGAACTTTTAAAACCCCTTCCGGTAACGGAAAGGTCCTTGCTGGAGGCAAAAGTCCCTTCAGTAAAGCGTAGGATCTCATGTGTATATGCGGACTTAAGAGAACTATTTTCAGAAATGGAACTCTTAAGAGCAGCATAAACACAGGCAGATATACAGCGGATTACCTGCAGTGTGGGAACCTGCCATATCTGGCATGGAAAAAAGCGCATGACTGCGCATATCCTAAGCTACAGGCGTATCCGCCGATATTTAGCCTTGTCGCTTAAAGCGACTGAGGAGCATGTGACTTTAGTCATGTGAGATCCACATGCGAGATTTCTGCCAGGTACCAGAGGCTTTTGCCTGAGTATGAAAAAGATTATTTATAGACGATACTGCTTAAAAAGTGTTATAATAAAACAACTTAAAATACAAAAAGGGGACTGAGCAGATAGATGGAACCTGAGAAACTGATAGAAACATTAGCTGTGGCGGAGCGTCTGAAAGATGCCACCAGGCACTGTTATACATCCAGAGGCCGCAGGGAAAGTGTGGCGGAGCATTCCTGGAGAATTACGTTGATGGCATATCTTGTCAGTGATGAGTTTCCGGAAGCAAATCTGGAAAAATTAATGAAAATGTGCTTGATCCATGACCTTGGAGAGGCATTTACCGGGGACATACCAACCTTTGAAAAGTCAGAAAAAGATGAAGAAAAAGAAGCATCACTTTTAAACGAATGGATGATGCAGCTGCCGGAACCTTTTGTCAGTGAAATGCAGGAGCTTTACAGAGAAATGGAAGAGCGGAAGACGCTGGAAGCCAGAATCTATAAGGCACTGGATAATCTGGAAGCTCTGATCCAGCATAATGAGTCGGATATCAGTACATGGATTCCGCTGGAATATGATCTGCAGATGACTTACGGAAATGATAAAGTGCAGTTTTCGGAGTATCTGACACGTCTCCGTGATGAAGTGCGGAATGACAGTAAGAAAAAGATTGCGGAGAGTATAAAAAAATCTGATTAAAAAAGATCCCCGGGGCATATGCCCTGGGGATCAGCTGTTTCATATAAAATTTAAAATTTTATTCTCCGAAATATCTCTTAAGCAGTCCAGCGAATGCTTTTCCGTGTCTTGCTTCGTCTCTTGCCATTTCATGAACTGTGTCATG
>OGDN01004815.1_pt1 | contig 11415 bp, 13 predicted proteins | sample 1570271 | NCBI WGS metagenome assembly OGDN01 (sample SAMEA4384481, study PRJEB24528) | human gut metagenome | reverse complement strand
TGCCCGCGACAAGAACATGCAAAAACTTCAAATGGTACTTTAATGACGAAAAAAGCTCTGTACATACTTTCGGTTGTCGCTTGTGCTGCCGGGTATGTATGGCTTGCCGTTTCGTCCATACATGCGGAAGAGGGAGTGTGGCGAGGGTGCTTGTTTAAGCAGTTATTCCATATTCCTTGTCCTGCATGTGGTTCTACACGAGCCCTCATTGCACTCTGTCAAGGGCATTGGAAAGAATCATTGTTACTCAACCCGAATGGTATGTTGCTGGCAGTATTGATGTTGCTGCTTCCTGTGTGGATCTTATTGGATATCATCAGGCGGGAAGATTCTTTTTTTCGTTTTTATCTATGGATTGACCGGATTTTCATTCGAAAACGCGTCTTCATTATTTTCCTTTTTCTTGTATTAATTAATTGGTGCTGGAATATTTATAAAGGCTTATGATATACTATAAACCCGCGGAACATGAATTGGAGGCTGCTTCAAACAGTTATCTAATGTCATTATTGGCTGTGATGGCCGGACTACCTTTTCCTATTATAAACTTGTTGGCAACGGTTGTTTTCTATTTAGCCAATAGGCGGCGGACGTATTTTGTGCGATGGCATTGTACGCAGGCGTTGGTGTCCCAACTTCCATTGTTCTGTACTAACAGTGTCTTGTTTTGGTGGACGGTCGGTTTGCTTTTTGGAGGTGTGGAACTCACTTCTTTTTATTTCGCTTATCTGTTTACCGTTGTATTGTTCAATGTTGTAGACTTTGTAGCTACAGTGGTCTCTGCCGTACAAGTGAGAAAAGGCAAGCAGATAGAGTGGTATGTTTACGGAGGTTTGACTGATTTGATTTGTAAGCCATGATAAAGAAAATACTTTTGCAGTCGCTCGTATCGGTAGTGTTGTTTTTAGCCGTGCTATTCTCTTTTTCGCGTGTAGACTGGCTTTCGGTTTTTGATTTGCGCGAGACGGTTATTGAGGAGAAACTGGGAGATATGTATTGGGATTTGTATTCCGGTTCTGCTGTCTTTGTAGAGTCGGATACAGTTATTGCTCCATTGGATTCGTTGCTGTTACATTTATGTGAGGCCAATGATATAGAACGTGATAAAATAAAGTTGCATGTTGCCCAAAGCGATGAAGTCAATGCTTTTGCCTTTCCCGATAATCATCTTGTTGTTTTTACTTCGCTTATTGCCAAATGCGAAAATCAGGAAGAATTATGTGGGGTAATGGCGCATGAGATAGCTCACATGCAGAAAGGTCATATCATGAAGAAACTAGTGAAGGAAGTAGGGCTTTCTGTTTTAGTGGGCATGGCATCGGGGGGACAAAGTGGAGAAGTGTTGAGAAGTACTGCCAAACTTCTTTCTTCTACTGCCTATGACCGTACGTTGGAAAGTGAGGCTGACAAGACAGCCGTTCTCTATCTTTTGCAATCCGGAATAAATCCGGAACCTTTTGGAGAATTTCTGTTCAGACTATCTAAAGAGGAAGAACTACCTTCGTTGACCGAGTGGGTAAGCACTCATCCTGATTCTGAAAAACGATCCATTCAAATATGTAATTGGGCAAAGGAAGGGAGTGATGATATCCGGTTTGAGAAGGTATTGAGTCTGGAAACGTGGAAAACTCTTCAACAAGCCGTTTCTGACAAGTAATTCTGTGACTTTTATTCTTTTTCTTGGTTGTAGATTACACAAATTCGTTATCTTTGTGCAATTATTAACCGAAAGACTGTTTCGGATTAAGAGAAACAGTGGCAGAAATATTTTTTAGATGGTAAATTATGATTTGATAACGATATTAGGTCCTACTGCTTCGGGGAAAACTCCATTGGCGGCTGCATTGGCATATAAGCTCGACACTGAAATTATTAGCGGAGACAGCCGGCAGATATATCGCCGGATGGACCTTGGAACAGGGAAAGATTTGGCGGACTATGTCGTAGACGGTCATCAAGTGCCTTATCATCTGATTGATATTGTGGAGCCTGGGTATAAATATAATGTATTCGAATATCAGCGAGATTTTCTTTCGGCATATAACGAAGTTAAACAAAAGGGCAAGTTACCGGTTTTATGTGGTGGCACGGGCATGTATTTGGAGTCTGTGCTGAAAGGATACAGGTTACTGCCGGTTCCCGAAAATCCCCAATTACGTGCTTCATTGGCTGGTAAGTCGCTGGAAGAACTGACGCAAATGCTGTCGGTATACAAGAAATTGCATAATTCTACCGATGTGGATACTGTGAAGCGGGCTATCCGTGCTATTGAAATAGAAGAATACTACAAGCAGCAACCGCCTGAATACCGCGAGTTCCCCACACTGAATAGCTTGATAATAGGAGTGGATATTGATAGGGAATTACGTCGGCAGAAGATTACCCACCGGCTGAAACAACGTTTGGATGAAGGGATGGTGGATGAAGTGAAAGCTTTACTAGAAGGAGGTATTGCCGCCGAAGATTTAATATACTACGGTTTGGAATATAAATACCTGACTTTATATGCCACCGGAGCACTCTCTTTTGATGATATGTTCCATCAACTAGAAATTGCCATTCATCAATTTGCCAAGCGGCAGATGACATGGTTTCGCGGAATGGAGCGCAGAGGGTTCAGCATTCATTGGCTGGATGCCCGGATGCCTACAGAAGAGAAAGTTGAGAAGATAATAAATTTGTTAGATACTAAAAGTTAGATATTATGGCCGTAGAACCAAGCAGATGGGGAATCATATATAATCCGAAGGCCGGTAGCCGCAAGACTCAGAAGAGATGGAATGAGATACGAAACTATATGGAAAGCCGCAAAGTCGTGTTTGATTATGTTCAGTCGGAAGGGTTTGGCTCGGTGGAACGGTTGGCGCGAACTTTGGCCAATAACGGTTATCGTACGATAGTGGTTGTGGGGGGCGATGGTGCTATTAATGATGCTGTCAACGGTATCATGAGTTCTTCTGCCGAAGACAAGGAGAATATTGCTTTAGGAATTATCCCCAATGGTATAGGCAACGATTTTGCCAAATATTGGGGATTGGATGAAGACAATTATAAGCAGGCGGTGGATTGGATTATCAATCGCCGTTTGAGAAAGATAGATGTGGGATGTTGCAACTTTTTTGATGGTGAACAGCATACTAACCGTTATTTCATCAATGCCATTTACATTGGGCTGGGCGCCCGTATTGTGCAAATCTCGGATGGAACCCGTCGTTTTTGGGGAATTCGTGAACTCTCATTTGCCGCTTCCATGTTCCTGCTGTTGTTTGAACGTAAGCTTTATCGTATGCATTTGCGTGTCAATGACGAACATATTCGTGGTCGTATTATGACTGTTTGTGTAGGTAGTGCCCGTGGTTATGGCCTTACTCCGAGTGCAGTTCCTTATAATGGCTGGCTTGATGTGTCTGTTATATATCGTCCCGAATTGCTGCAGTTGCTTTCTGGATTATGGATGTTGTTGAAGGGACGAATTCTGAATCATAAAATGGTGAAACCATACCGCACGCGTAAAGTCAAGATTCTGCGTGCGCAGAATGCTTCTGTCAGTTTGGATGGACGAATCTTGGATAGGCATTTTCCTTTGGAAGTGTCTGTCATGCCGGAAGCTATTACGTTAATCATTCCTAAATAGGGGCTTCAATGATGTAAGATGAATAACTTCTCAAAGTATAAAATAAATATGATAACAATTTCAGATTTAAAGAAGAGTGACAATTTTTTCCTGTTGGCCGGTCCATGTGTGATAGAAGGTGAGGAAATGGCTCTCCGTATAGCCGAACGTGTAGTAAAGCTGACAGATAAACTCAATATCCCATACGTTTTTAAAGGCTCATACCGTAAGGCAAACCGTTCACGTTTAGACTCTTTTACAGGTATTGGTGACGAAAAAGCGTTGAAAGTTTTACAGAAAGTAAGTCGGACATTTGATGTTCCCGTAGTGACCGACATTCATTCTGCTGAAGAAGCGGCAATGGCAGCCGAATATGTGGATGTACTTCAGATTCCGGCATTCCTCTGTCGTCAGACCGATTTATTGGTCGCAGCAGCACAGACCGGAAAGATTGTTAATATAAAGAAGGGACAGTTCCTCTCTCCCGGTGCCATGCGCTTTGCAGCCGATAAAGTGGTGGAAGCAGGCAATGACCAAGTGATGCTGACCGAACGTGGTACTACATTTGGTTATCAGGACTTGTTGGTGGATTATCGCGGTATTCCCGAGATGCAGTCTTTCGGACATCCTGTGATTCTTGATGTGACTCATTCGTTGCAGCAACCTAATCAAACCTGTGGAGTGACCGGTGGTATGCCCCAATTGATTGAGACGATTGCCAAGGCGGGGGTAGCAGTGGGAGTGGACGGTCTGTTTATGGAAACACATGAAGACCCCACCGTTGCAAAAAGTGATGGAGCCAATATGTTGAAGCTTGATTTGCTCGAAGAATTGCTGACTAAGTTGGTTCGTATTCGTCAGGCTCTATAAAGGTGATGAGATAAAACAGTGAAGGGGCTGTGTCGGAACTCTCATAAACTAAAAAATAAGAGGTGTGTCAAAACTAAAATGACCTATCCAATCGTCAGCTGTAGGGGCAGGGTTTGCCTGCCCGAATACACAAAGAAACGGTTTTCGGGCGAGCGAACCTCGCCCCTACGAACTAAACGACAGTATTATCCACATTTTGACACCCCTACGAGATAAATCAAGTGAGTATCATTTCTTTTTCGGATAATTAGGTCCGTAGAGCATGGTCTTTTCACGCACCACCAATTGTCCGTCTTTCACAAACTCTTCACCGCGTTCGCTCAGATGGCGCACCATTTCAGCACGCATCTCAGCCAGTTGCTTTTTATATTTCTTGTCGTTGGCAGCATTGTGCAGTTCTTTCGGGTCTTTTACCATATCGAACAGTTGTTCTTCTCCGGTGTGGAAATACCAAACGTACTTAATCTTGCCGTCAGTCAGGGCGCACCAATAATTATCAGCACTATAACAGGTAGCATGCTCCAAATCGATATATTTGCGCCAGTTGGTTTCCGTACCTTTGGCCAGTGCCAGCAACGAACGTCCGTCCATATCGGCAGGAACAGTTGCATCGGCTGTTTCGAGGAAAGTAGGAAGAAGGTCACGAAGTTCTACAGGAGCATCCACTTTTCCCGGAGCCACTTTCTCTGCTGCAGGCCATTTCACGATATAAGGAATATGTGTAGAGCCTTCATACGGATATGTCTTTCTCCAATGATAATGGTCGCCCATCATGTCACCATGATCGGATACAAAGATAATCAAGGCATTGTCATACATACCTTTTTCTTTCAAAGCCTTCACCACGCGACCTATCTGCTCGTCTATAAACGTGATATTGGCATAATAATAACGTTTGGAATTACGCGCATACTCGTCACCGAAGTTGCCGTAAGGCGCATCTTTGGCAGCCTTTTCAGGGTCAAGCTGCCCGGCCCATTTGCCACACCAGTCACCGATAAACGGATCGGGCACCTGAGCATCTTTATACATATCGAGATATCGCTGCGGCGGATCATACGGACTGTGAGGGCGTGCAAAGGATACCTTCAGGAATAATGGCTTCTCATTATTGTCATAGTTTTGAATAAGCTGGCAAGCCATCTCTCCCGTCCAATAAGTGGGATGAAGATTTTCCGACAATTTATAGATGGAAGCACTGTGGTCGTTCCAGCCGATACCGGTCTCATCGGGATTCTTTCCGGGGGCCTGTATTTGGAACCACTGGCGATAGTCACTGGTGAAGTTAGGGTCTTCTATGCGTCCGCTTTCATCCAGCAGCGTCCCCTCAAAGCCGTGTTTGACGCGCTGCGGATGCCAATGCATCTTTCCGATACCGAAAGTGTAATAGCCGGCATCCTTCATCATCTGCGGCATCTCATATTTATATTCGGGTGACACTTCTCCATAGCCCAGCAAGCCGTGATGCCAGGGAGAAAGTCCGGTGAGCATTCCCGCACGGGCAGGAGTACTGCTGGGACAAGAAGAATATCCATTCATAAACAGTGTTCCCTCGCCGGCCAACCGGTCCAGATGGGGAGAGATGACAGTCTCATTGCCCATACAGCCCAAGGCGTCGCCCCGTTGTTGGTCAGTCATTATCAAGATAACATGTGGATGTTTTTGCGCGTAAGCAAACGAAGAACATAGTCCGGCTGTGACAGCCAATGTACATTTCAAATTGGTTACAATACTCATATTTATTTTGGTTTTTCATGGTGTTATGCAGCAAAGATAGTAAATTTTCGGATACGCTGAACTACAAATCACAACAGAAAAAGGGTTTGATATGCATCAAATTGTTTTATAGAAAGCTTTATCGTATCTTTGCAACCGTTTAATAAAACCTAATAGAAAGATGAAGAAGAGAATTTTACTGAAAAGTATTTGGATTTTATTGGTGATGTGTGGGGTGTCTGCCAATGCCGGAGCACAGGATTTGAAATCCATATTGTCGGGGGTGGCGAAGGCTGTTGTCGGAAATAAGGCTACAACGGCTTCTTCTATTATCGGCACATGGACGTACTCCGGTCCTGAATGTCAGTTCGAAAGTGAGAACCTGTTGGCAAAGGCCGGTGGCGAAGTGGCTGCTAAGGAAGTGGAAGAGAAAATGACGGCCGTGTATAACAAAGTAGGTATGGATAATATCCGCTACACTTTCAATGAAGACGGAACTTACTCTTATCAGATGAAAAAACGTACGGTTACGGGGACTTATGTGTTTGATGATGCCGCAAAGACCATTACCATGACAGGCAAACTGGGACTGAAGACTGTGGCTTATGTCACAGTGACAGGCAATGACATGAGTATGGTGTTCAAAGCGGACAAATTGATGTCCATCCTGAAGACCATTACCGGAGCAGCATCGAAAGTGAACTCCACCGCAGCCACCATCAACAGTGTGGCGGGAGCTTATGACGGTCTGATGCTGGGCTTTGAGCTGAAGAAATAAGCCGGATGGAGTATTCGTGCGAAGCCATTTATAGTTTAGGCACGGATATCACGGATTTTTACGGGACTAATCCTCCGTATCCATCCGCATCATCCGTGCCTAAACAGTATATTTATTCTTTATCCTTCAGTGCGGCAAAGATAAGTCCTTCCAGTTCTTCCGCCAGTTCGGGGTTGTCCTGAATAACCTGTTTGGAAGCATCACGGCCTTGTCCCAGTTTGGTATCATTATAGCTGTACCATGAACCGCTTTTCTTGATAATGCCGAGCTCGGCTCCCAAATCGATAATTTCTCCGGCTCTGGAGATACCTTCGCCAAACATGATATCGAATTCGGCTTTGCGGAAAGGAGGAGCCACTTTATTCTTCACCACCTTTACACGTGTCTGATTTCCGATTACTTCCTCGCCGTCCTTCAACTGTGTGGCACGACGGATATCCAGACGTACCGAAGCATAGAACTTCAAGGCATTACCGCCGGTGGTTGTTTCGGGATTGCCGAACATTACACCGATTTTCTCACGCAACTGGTTGATAAAGATACAAGTCGTATTGGTCTTGCTGATGGCAGAGGTGAGCTTGCGCAATGCCTGTGACATCAAACGTGCCTGAAGTCCCACTTTATTGTCACCCATATCACCTTCGATTTCAGCTTTCGGTGTCAGTGCCGCAACAGAGTCAATCACAATAATATCGATGGCCGAAGAGCGAATCAACTGTTCCGCAATTTCCAATGCCTGCTCGCCGTTGTCCGGCTGAGAAATCCACAGGTTATCTACATCCACTCCCAGTTTGGAGGCATAGAAACGGTCGAATGCATGTTCCGCGTCGATAAATGCAGCGATACCTCCCGCTTTTTGAGCTTCGGCAATCGCATGGATAGCCAATGTTGTTTTACCGGATGATTCAGGGCCGTATATTTCAATAATTCTTCCTTTCGGATAACCGCCTACGCCGAGTGCGGCGTTCAAGGCGATGGAACCGGTCGGAATCACCTCTACCTGCTGAACGTTTTCATCTCCCAATTTCATGATAGAGCCTTTGCCGAAGTTCTTCTCTATCTTGTCCATTGCAGCTTGCAGCGCTTTCAGTTTTTCGCTGGTTCCGGCACCCGGCCCTGCTGTGAATGGAATTTCTTCGTTATCTTTTTTAGCCATAAGATTTCTTTTTGGTCTGTTAAGTAAATTATAAAATTTGCTGAGCGTGCTCTTTTGTCTTCACCTCTTTGGGAGAGATGACACGCTCGATTACACCTTCTTCGTTTATGATAAAAGTAGTGCGGAACGTACCCATATATTTGCGTCCATACATACTCTTCTCGCCCCATACGCCAAACTGCTCCACCAGTTTCTTGTCGGTGTCTGCGATTAGCGTAAAAGGCAGTTCGTTTTTCTCGATAAACTTCTGATGCGACTTGGCATCGTTGACACTCACCCCTATCACTTCGTAACCTTTGGCACGCAGTTCGGAATAGTTGTCACGCAGGTTGCACGCCTGTGCAGTGCAACCGGAAGTCATATCTTTAGGATAAAAATAGAGTACTATTTTCTTTCCTTTATAATTGCTCAAACGAATTTCTTCTCCCTTTTCGTTCAAGCCCAGTATTTCGGGAGCCTTGTCTCCTACGTTCATATCTTGTCCCTGTTTTTAAAGTTCCAAATCTCCGTCCAACACTTCGTGCCAAGGCAAACCCTGCTTATTGAGCTGTTCCATGAACGGGTCCGGGTCAAACTCTTCCACATTCCATACACCGGCACGTTTCCACAGTCCTTTGAGGAACATCATGGCACCAATCATGGCAGGCACACCGGTGGTATAGCTGACGCCCTGCATACCGGTTTCCTTGTAAGCTTCCTGGTGGCTACAGTTATTATACACATAGTAAGTGCGCTCTTTGCCGTCTTTGATACCACGGATGCGGCAACCGATAGAGGTTTCGCCTTCGTAGTTCTCACCCAAATCCTGCGGGTTGGGCAATACGGCTTTCAGGAATTGCAAGGGAACAATTTTCATGCCGTTATAATCTATTTCGTCGATGCGTGCCATACCGATATTCTGGATTACACGCAAGTGAGTCAGATACTCCTGTCCGAAAGTCATCCAGAAGCGGGCGCGCTTGATAGTCGGGAAATTCTTGACCAACGACTCCAGTTCTTCGTGATACAGCAAATACGAGTCACGGGGACCGATGTTGGGATAAGTCAAATCCTTATGAAATTCCAGCGGCTTGGTGGTCACCCATTTGCCGTCTTCATAATAACGTCCGTTTTGAGTGATTTCGCGAATATTGATTTCGGGATTGAAGTTGGTGGCAAATGCCTTATGATGATTACCGGCATTGCAGTCCACGATGTCCAGATAATGCATCTCATCAAAGTGGTGCTTGGCAGCATACGCCGTATAGATGCCGCTTACCCCCGGGTCGAAACCGCAACCGAGAATAGCTGTCAGACCGGCTTCTTCGAAACGTTTCTTGTAAGCCCATTGCCAGCTGTATTCGAAGTGGGCTTCATCTTTCGGTTCATAATTGGCTGTATCCAGATAGTTCACTCCGGCTTTCAGACAGGCCTCCATAATGGTAAGGTCCTGATAAGGCAGGGCTACATTGATAACGATTTCGGGTTTAAAACTATTAAAAAGTTCCACCAGTTCGTCTACATTGTCTGCATCGACCTGAGCTGTTTTAATAGCAGGATTACCGATTGCCTTAACGATTGCATCACATTTTGATTTGGTGCGGCTGGCAATCATAATGTCTGTAAAAACATCAGGATTCTGAGCCACTTTGTGTGCCACGACAGTACCTACACCGCCTGCACCGATAATTAATACTTTACCCATTTGTTCTCTTTAGATTAAAAAATAAATTGCCCGGTAAAACATACCGTTTGCCGGGCAAAGATAACAAAATATTTTGGGTATTAGTTGATACGTTCCAGTTTCTTATGGGTAAAATCCAAGGATTTTCTTTGATAATACCAAGTTTCATATCCTCCCGTCACTTTGTGCACGCGGATGGGGTCGCCTAAAGACAAGCGGCATTCGTCTGTTGTCATGCCTTTGCGCACTTCACCGTGGCTGATGAGGTCCCAGGTCTCTTCGGTGGTATCGGGGTATTTGGCACGCAGGTTGCCGATGCCAAAGATATCGGCAAAATAGTTGTCGTTGCGCAAGGCCAGGTTGGTGACGCTTGCGTGTACGAAAGTCGTCTTTATCCGGTAAGACTTTCCATCTGCAGCGGCCAGTTCGAGTGTCACAGACTGAGTTCCGTTTTCGGCAATGATGTCTTTGATGACGAACTGCGTGTATTTAGGCAGTTTGACAGTCATGCCGGCATCGTCGGTACATGCCGTCTCCGCTTTCAGGTAAACGGGCTTTTTGCCATATTTCTCCATCAGTGTCCGGGCTTTCTTGGCATTGGCATCACTGAAACTGAATGCATTGGGGAAATATTTATTTTTCTTTTCCATGATAAATCAACTCCTTTATATTTTAATGAATGTATGGGAACGCTATATAAATGTAAATTACGTTTAATTATAGAACTCACATTTTATCGTGTCAAGGCTGTTGAAAACAGAGAAATTCAAAAAGAACAACGACTTTAAGCGGAAATTATAAAACGCCGGACAAATGTGTGCGTAATGAAAGGTGTATTTGAAGAACGACGCATAGAATAATTGAAATAAAGTTATAATTAACATGTAAATATAATTTGTTCATAAACATAAAAGTCAGTTAATGCATAAAGATAATTTCGGTAAAAATGCTGTCAGCATTTTCACATATAACAGGAGGCAGATATTCCTCGCTTCTGCGAGCGGGCTTATCAGGGATCTCTGCCCCGGTTTTACTTTACTTGCGCGCATTTATGCGCAAAATGCACAATTTGACTGTATACATAATGCTTACGTTCATTTCGTTGAAAAATGTGACTGAAAGTATTAATATTACAGCAAATTGAGAAATTTTAAATTGCAGGAAAAGGAGGTGACATTATTGAGTTTAGGTGAGGAATTAGCTGAGAAACTAGCGTATAAGGTATCGTTTTACATTCCTCTGGGTGACTTCAGAATCCCCGTTCCGCAATCTGTCGTGGTGACATGGGGCGTTATGGCATTTTTAGTGATTATTTCGATCATATTTACCAGAAACATGAAGATCGTTCCGGGGAAAAAACAAGCGCTGATCGAATTTGCGATAGAAAAGCTGTACGGTGTCTTTTACAACATTCTCGGTGAGAATGGAAAAAGGTATATTCCTTATCTGCTGACGGTTCTGCTCTATCTGGGCATCTCGAATATGCTCGGACTGATCGGAATCGCACCGCCGACAAAGGATCTGAACACTACCGCGGGGCTGGCTCTGATGAGTATCATTCTGATACAATATGCCGGTATCCATCAGCGGGGCGTAGGCGGATGGCTGAAGCATTTTGC
>OGDN01004814.1_pt1 | contig 11420 bp, 9 predicted proteins | sample 1570271 | NCBI WGS metagenome assembly OGDN01 (sample SAMEA4384481, study PRJEB24528) | human gut metagenome | reverse complement strand
ACATCCCAGGAGAAGGTCACAACCTTCAGGAGCACAGCGTTGTTCTGATCCGTGGAGGAAGAGTTAAGGACCTGCCAGGTACCAGATACCACATCATCCGTGGTACACTTGATACTGCAGGTGTTGCTAACAGAAAACAGGCCCGTTCTAAATACGGTGCTAAGAGACCGAAAAAGAAATAATTAAGTAAAACGAGTTCGAGATATATCTAGTATCACAAAAAAGCGAAATGTTGTGCGTTATTCCATAAATCCCCACGGCTGCGGATTTATAGAGAATTTACACGCGCGGACATACTGCAAATAAGTGTGAGTACCGATGATTTAATCGAATGATGGTTAAGGAGGGAAGTAACGTGCCACGTAAAGGACATACTCAGAAAAGAGATGTTTTAGCAGATCCGTTATACAATAACAAAGTGGTAACCAAGCTGATCAACAACATCATGCTGGATGGTAAGAGAGGCGTTGCCCAGAAAATCGTATACGGCGCATTTGCTAAAGTAGAAGAAAAAGCTGGAAAACCAGCAATCGAAGTATTTGAAGAAGCAATGAACAATATCATGCCGGTTCTTGAAGTAAAAGCAAGACGTATCGGTGGTGCTACTTATCAGGTACCGATCGAGGTAAGACCGGACAGACGTCAGGCTCTTGGCCTTCGTTGGCTGACCGCTTATTCTCGTAAGAGAGGCGAGCGTACCATGGAAGACAGACTGGCAAACGAGATTCTGGATGCATCTAACAACACAGGTGCTTCTGTGAAGAAGAAAGAAGAAGTTCATAAGATGGCAGAGGCTAACAAGGCATTTGCTCACTACAGATTCTAAGAGGAGGAAAATCCGTTGGCTGGAAGAGAATATCCATTAGAGAGAACCAGAAACATTGGTATTATGGCTCACATCGATGCAGGTAAAACAACCCTGACCGAGCGTATCCTGTACTATACCGGTGTTAACTACAAGATTGGTGATACTCACGAAGGAACTGCTACCATGGACTGGATGGAACAGGAGCAGGAGCGTGGTATCACAATTACTTCAGCTGCTACAACCTGCCACTGGACTCTGGAAGAGAACTGCAAGCCGAAACCGGGCGCTCTTGAGCACCGTATCAACATCATTGATACCCCAGGCCACGTTGACTTTACCGTAGAGGTAGAGCGTTCTCTTCGTGTACTGGACGGCGCTGTCGGCGTGTTCTGTGCAAAAGGTGGTGTAGAGCCTCAGTCTGAGAACGTATGGCGTCAGGCTGATACCTACAACGTACCGCGTATGGCATTCATCAACAAGATGGACATCCTTGGTGCTGACTTCTACAACGCTGTAGATCAGATCAAGACCAGACTTGGTAAAAATGCTATCTGCCTTCAGCTTCCAATTGGTAAGGAAGATGAGTTCAAGGGAATTATCGATCTGTTCGAGATGAAAGCTTACATCTACAACGACGATAAGGGCGATGATATCTCCATCGTTGATATCCCGGAAGATATGAAAGACGACGCTGAGCTGTATCACACCGAGCTGGTAGAGAAAATCTGCGAGCTGGATGATGAGCTGATGATGCGTTATCTGGATGATGATATCCCGTCTGTAGACGAGATGAAAGCAGTTCTGCGTAAAGCTACCTGCGAGTGTACAGCTGTACCGGTATGCTGCGGTTCTGCATACAGAAACAAAGGTGTTCAGAAACTCCTGGACGCTATTCTTGAGTACATGCCGGCTCCGACCGATATCCCGCCAATCGAGGGTACCGATCTGGACGGAAACCCGATCGTAAGACATTCTTCCGATGACGAGCCGTTCTCCGCACTGGCATTCAAGATTATGACAGACCCATTCGTTGGTAAACTGGCATATTTCCGTGTGTATTCAGGAACCATGAACTCCGGTTCTTACGTACTGAATGCAACAAAAGATAAAAAAGAGCGTGTTGGACGTATCCTTCAGATGCATGCAAACAAACGTATGGAGCTGGACAAAGTTTACTCCGGTGACATCGCAGCTGCAATCGGATTCAAGTTCACCACCACAGGTGATACCATCTGCGACGAGCAGCATCCGGTAATCCTTGAGTCTATGGAGTTCCCGGAGCCGGTTATCGAGCTGGCTATCGAGCCTAAGACAAAAGCAGGCCAGGGCAAACTGGGCGAGTCCCTTGCAAAACTGGCTGAGGAGGATCCGACCTTCCGTGCACACACCAATCAGGAAACTGGTCAGACCATCATCGCTGGTATGGGTGAGCTGCATCTGGAAATCATCGTTGACCGTCTGCTTCGTGAGTTCAAAGTAGAGGCTAACGTAGGTGCTCCGCAGGTTGCATACAAAGAGACCATTACCAAACCGGCAGACATCGACAGCAAATATGCAAAACAGTCTGGTGGACGTGGACAGTATGGTCACTGTAAAGTTAAATTCGAGCCTATGGATGCAAACGGCGAAGAGATTTACAAATTCGAGTCTACCGTTGTCGGTGGAGCTATTCCGAAAGAGTATATCCCGGCTGTAGGCGAAGGTATCGAAGAGGCTATGAAAGCCGGTATCCTGGGAGGCTTCCCGGTAGTCGGTGTTCATGCAAATGTATACGACGGATCTTATCATGAGGTCGATTCTTCTGAGATGGCATTCCACATTGCTGGTTCTCTGGCATTCAAGGAAGCTATGCAGAAGGGTGCTCCGGTTCTTCTTGAGCCTATCATGAAAGTCGAAGTTTCCACTCCGGAAGATTACATGGGTGATGTTATCGGTGATATCAACTCCCGTCGTGGTCGTATCGAGGGTATGGATGACATCGGCGGCGGAAAGATGATCCGTGGATTCGTACCGCTGGCTGAAATGTTCGGTTACGCAACAGACCTTCGTTCTAAAACTCAGGGACGTGGTAACTACTCCATGTTCTTTGATAAATACGAGCAGGTTCCGAAAAACGTACAGGAAAAAGTTCTGTCTGCAAAAGCAAAATAATGTAAGAAAAATAATCGGGTGTGCAGCTGTCAAAGGCTGCACAGCCTAAAAGTATTATTTTTCTGAGATTTCCCTTGCAAATAAGACGGAAATGCAATATAATCAGACTTAGCAGGTTTACGATTCAGGTGGGTTCCTGCCACCAATTTAGTCTCAAAAAAGCCCACTGGGCGCAATTTTAAGGAGGACATTTTAAAATGGCTAAAGCTAAATTTGAAAGAACAAAACCGCATTGTAACATTGGTACCATCGGCCACGTTGACCATGGTAAAACAACTCTGACCGCAGCTATCACAAAAGTACTTTCTACCAGAGTAGAAGGAAACACTGCTGAGAACTTCGAAGATATCGATAAAGCTCCGGAAGAGAGAGAGCGTGGTATCACAATCTCTACTGCACACGTTGAGTATCAGACAGAGAAAAGACACTATGCACACGTTGACTGCCCAGGCCATGCTGACTATGTAAAGAACATGATCACTGGTGCTGCACAGATGGACGGAGCTATCCTTGTAGTAGCTGCTACAGACGGTGTTATGGCTCAGACAAAAGAGCACATCCTTCTGTCCCGTCAGGTAGGTGTACCTTACATCGTTGTATTCATGAACAAATGCGATATGGTAGACGACGAAGAGCTGCTTGAGCTGGTAGACATGGAGATCCGTGAGCTGCTGAACGAGTATGACTTCCCGGGAGATGACACTCCGATCATCCAGGGTTCTGCTCTGAAAGCTCTGGAAGATCCGGCTGGCCCATGGGGAGATAAAATCATGGAGCTTATGGATGCAGTAGATAGCTGGATCCCGGATCCGCAGCGTGACACAGATAAAGACTTCATCATGCCTGTAGAGGACGTATTCACCATCACTGGTCGTGGTACTGTTGCTACTGGCCGTGTTGAGGCTGGTGTTCTTCATCTGAATGAGGAAGTTGAAATCGCAGGTCTGAAAGAAGAGACCAAGAAAACTGTTGTAACTGGTATCGAGATGTTCCGTAAACTCCTCGATGAGGCTCAGGCTGGTGATAACATCGGTGCTCTGCTTCGTGGTGTTCAGAGAACAGAGATCGAAAGAGGACAGGTTCTGGCTAAACCAGGTACCGTTCACTGCCATACCAAATTTACCGCTCAGGTATACGTTCTGACAAAAGACGAGGGTGGCCGTCATACTCCATTCTTCAACAACTATCGTCCGCAGTTCTACTTCCGTACAACTGACGTAACAGGTGTTATCACTCTTCCGGAAGGAACTGAGATGTGCATGCCTGGCGATAACGTAGAGATGACCATCGAACTGATCCACCCGATCGCTATGGATCAGGGTCTTACCTTCGCTATCCGTGAGGGTGGCCGTACCGTTGGATCAGGCCGTGTTGCTACTCTGATCGACTAATTTCGGTTATCTATGAGCAGTGCAAATTCGGAGAGTAATGACCGGTGGGAGCTTGCTCACACAAGGGCATTAGTCGGAGAATTTATAGGGCGACAGCCCGACCGAGATGGAGCGAAGCGAAATCGAGGAAAGCACTGCGGGAAATAAAATATAATTGTATCGAAAGATACTTGTGCTCAAACGTAAGAGACCCCGGCGCCGTAAGGCGACCGGGGTTTTTCTGTTGCATGGACTGCGAACAGTGTAAATAACGAAATTTGTATAGATGGATATCTCTTGTAAAGAAAATTACAGGAGGCAAATAAATGGAACACTATGCATATGTTAGAGTTTCAACCAAAGAACAAAATATAGATCGTCAAAAAATAGCATTAGAAGTATATCAAATTCCAGAACAAAATATTTATTGTGATTATCAGTCAGGAAAAAATTTTGAACGTCCTGAATATCAAAAGATGATAAAAAAATTAAAACCAGGAGATTTAGTTGTTATCAAAAGCATTGATCGTCTTGGACGTAATTACAATGAAATTTTAACACAATGGCAATACATTACGAAACAATTAAAGGCGGATATTCTAGTGCTGGATATGGAGATTTTGGATACGCGCCAGAAAGCAGGGAATCTCACTGGAACATTAATTGCAGATTTAGTATTACAGATATTTGCTTATGTGGCACAAACAGAACGTGAACTTATTAGTCAGAGGCAGGCAGAAGGGATTGCTGCAGCAAAAAGAAAGGGAAGAAAATTTGGTAGACCGCAGCTGGAAATTCCAGATCAATTTGAAATGATATGCCAGAGGTGTTATGCTGGGAAAATATCAACGAGAAAGGCAGCAAAAATATTAGGGATGAGTCATTCAACGTTTTATCGCAAATACAAAAAATGTTTTAAATTGTAGACATTTAGAAACATCCAGATAGAAGCATGAAACAGTAAAAAAATATTGTTTTCATACTTCTTTTTTGTGATTTAAATTTATCTTCAGTATATCATATGTGTTTCTAAATGTCTGATTTATGAAACAAATGAAGAGCGAGACAAGTATAGACAAAAAAATAGATGTTGGAAAATCAGCTAGTTTTAAATGCAAAAATGTTTAGTACACCATATAAGATATACGAGTTTGTTACAAGAGATATCTACATGACAATTGTTTGGAGGTGTTTCGGAAAATTTAAGGTGTATGAGTTTACATACCATTAAAACAAAATAAAAGATAGGAGAGAAAATATGCGAAGAAAAATAATATTAGGAGTTTTTTTTGCAACACTTTCAATATCAACTGTAGCATGTGGTAACACGAATACAGAAAATGCTGTATCAGAGAAAGAGTCGGAAGCAGTAAGTGAAATGACAGGGGAATCAACAGAAGAGCCGACAGAAGAGATTACTGTGGAACCAACGGAAGAAATAACAGAAGAATCTGAGGAGATAGAGGATGAGTCGGAAACAGAACATTGGTGGATGGTTTCATGTAGTGATTTTCAGAATGGAATAGCGTTTGTTGACGAAGAAGATATAGGGTATGGCGAAACGAGAACAATAGCGATTGATACGGAAGGAAATGAACTGTTTGTTGTACCTGAGATGAGTGCCTATAATTTATGGAATGTAGATATAAATGGTGAATATGTATGGTGTGAAGATACCGTATTTAATCGAAGCGGAGAAGTGATTAATGATATTTCAGATAAATATTCATCATTTCAACTAGGAAATGGTTATGTATTAGTAAAAGAAATATCCTCCGGATATGAACAAAAAATAGAAAAAATGGGAGTGATTGATGGATATGGGAATGAAATTATTCCCATTAGTGAAGAGCTTTCAGAATTGCTAGGTGAAGAGCTTTTAAATATAGGCTGGGATGGAGATTATAGTGGAGAGGGAATTGGATTTGGGCGGCAGGAGAAACTGCTGATTGATGCTAACCAAGGAACTTATTATAAACTAGGAGGGGGATTTAAAGAATATAGAAATGGAAATGTGTTGACTAGTGGAAATAGCTTATATAAAAATAATGGAACATCTAAGATAGTGATTGATGATGATGGAGAATTAACGCTTTCGGAAGAGAAAATAATAAGCTTAGATCAGTACAGTTCAGAAGAACCTGTGATTAGAACATATGATTTAGAAGGCAATTTATTAAATGAGGCTAAGTTGGATAATCTTGTTTTAGACAATGATGAATTAAAATATGATAATGGAAGCAGTGCGTTGTATATTAAAGGAATGGATGGGTATTATGTTACAATGATCGACGAATATGGAAATTTTAAGTTTGAACCCATTAAACATCAGAATCATATATCGGATCAGACAGATATAATATGGAGTGAAGTGTCAGAAGGTTTGTTGCGGGTAGCGTTGGATGAATATACAACAGTTTTTGTAAATGAGAAAGGTGAACAAGTGTTAGAAATACCATACCCTATTGAAGCTGTTGGAAATTGCAAGAATGGAAGAATTGCAATTAATACAGGAGAAAGAGGTTTTTATGTCGATGCACAAACTGGAGAATATATATTATATTAAAAAATGTTAGAGCATTAGAATACTATGATTTCATGTGCATTGTGTAGCAAATTAGCTACAAGCTGAAACTAATTTATTTTGTAGTAAAATATAACATTAGACTTCTAATATTGGGAACTGCGACTTGAAAAGAAAACTCCTACAGGGGAGTTTTTCTTTTGCGAAGATTTTAAAAGAACAACAGAAATTCTAAGATAGAAAAATAGTTGATTATAGAGTAAAGTTTTTGTTGGAATTATTTTATTAGTAGAAGATATGAAGTATTTTGCGCCGCTGTCTTCCTATACGCCTAAACATGATAAGATGAAAAATGGTCTGGATTTTATTAAAATTGGAAATTATGCAGTCATAAATATCAATAATATGTTTCCAGTACCAGAAGGAGAATATACATATGTAAATATGAAAGAAGTTAAAGATGAACAATATAAAAAATTACTTATGGCCGAGTACCGGATTATTAAAAAACTGCAGGATAAGATAAGGAAGAATGCAGCAGAACTATATAAACATAAAAAAGAACATGGAACAGCAACGGCATTAGCAAAAAGATGTAATGATTTTTTGATACTTGAGGCAAAATGCAGGGCATATAAGGAATAAAAGAAAATTATCATACCGAGCAAAATATGATATAATTTGAATGAGTAGGTGAAATAAGCAGGGAAAGGTGCGTCAGAGATGATTACAAGAACCGACATCTGCCGCGAGACAAATTCTGCTACATACAGCCGCGGGCGGCAGATTTATGAAGAGCAGAAGATTCACAGTTTCAAAGCAGAGGAGATGGAAAATGAATACGGCGATAAGCTGCAGCAAATCACAGCGGTGGTGGACGAAATGTTTACGAAGTCCGGATTCGTGTGGATGAAGAGATGTCTGAGATTCTGGAGGATACCTGTAACTGTCCGGCACATGATAAGTACTGAGGGCTCTGCAAACACTGTGTGGCCGTGTTGCTTTGCTATATTGACTGGCGGAAAGAACAGCGGAAGCGGCTGGAAGCTGAGGTACAGAAGGATGCGGAACACCGCGAACTGGCTGAACTGCTGCGGACTCTCGGTGTGAAAAAGGGAACGGCGGGAATTTCATCAGAACCCAAGATCGTCAAGCGGGTCATTGAACCGCCGAAAAGTCCGAAGACAAGCCCGGGCTTTTCCGAACTGCTTTCGCATTATGCCATGCGCGATCAGACGGTCTTTCTGCCGAAAGCAAAAGCTGGCCAGGTAAAACTGGAGGGGCATCTGCATCGGAAGAGCAGTAAGACGCTGGAGACGGAATTTAAGATCGGCATCGGGCGCATGTATGTGCTGAAAAGTATTTCCAAAATGGTGGCGGCTGTCCAGAATATGGAGACTGTTTCTTACGGCGCGCAGCTTTCCTTCCTACATTGTATGGACGCATTTCAGGAGGAGAGCCGTCCGATGGTATCATTTCTGACATCCTATGCCGAAGAGACGAACGCCTGCTTCCAGATGGCATCCGGTCTCTACGGTTCTTATCTGGACGACCGCTATCTGACCTTGACAGTTCAGAATCTGGACGAGTTTTTTCTGGCACTCGGCGAACAGGGATTTTATTACGACACGTATCTGACGGAAGAAGACTGTTGGCACTGCAGACGCGAAATGCCGCGGTATGAAATGGAGCTACTGCGAAAAGCAGACGGTCTGGAAGTGCGGATGCAGATGGATGCGATTATGAGCGGCCGGAAATACCTGTATCTCGTCTCTGGGCAGAACGTCATCTATCAGGTGCAAAAAGAGCAGATCGAGGAAGTCCGTGATTTCATGGAATATATTGCGCAGCGTCAGGATGGAACGTGTGTGATTGCAAAAGAGGATATTCCAACCTTCTGCCAGGGGCTTCTGCCGGTGCTGGAGGAGCACTTTGACGTAAAAAAAGAGGAAGCATTAGCCCTGCAGCAGTACCTTTCACCGCAGGTAGAATTCCAGATCTACCTTGACGCGCCGCAGAATGATATGATCACCTGTGAGCTCCTGGCGGTTTATTGGGAGAAAAAGTATAACGTTTTTGCTGACCTGAACAACATCTGGCAGCTATCCCGTGGCCGCGATGTGCGAAAAGAAGCGGCTGCTAACCAGCTTGTGCGGGCATGCTTCAGTGCTTACGATGCACGGAAACATCAGATGATTCTGCAGGGCGCCGATGAGATGTATGAGTTCCTGAGCAGCAGTATGGAAGATCTGCAGAAGCTGGGAGAGATTTTCATCTCTGACCGGCTGAAAGCCATCCGCGTCATTCCGTCACCGAAAGTTTCCGTCGGCGTGTCATTGGCAGAAAATGTACTGGAACTGCATCTGAATCCGGGAAATCTCGGCATGAGTGAGCTGGCGGAGATTTTATCGAAGTATGACCGTAAAAAGAAATATTACCGACTGAGAACCGGCGAATTTATGGATATGGACGAGGACGGCATCCGCGTTCTCTCGGATCTGCGCGACAATCTGCAGATCTCCGAGGTAAAACTGCGGAGCGGAGAAATTACAATTCCGAAATACCGTGCACTGTACCTCTATGCCCGGCTAAAAGAGCAGGATGATATCCAGGTTGAGAAAAACCGCGAGTTTCGCATAATGATCCGAAATATGAAAACAGCGGAGGAGAATGATTTTGAACTCCCGAAAAATCTGCAGGCACAGCTCCGGGAATACCAGAAAACGGGATTCTGGTGGCTGAAAACCTTATGCCAGAACGGTTTCGGCGGTATTCTGGCAGACGATATGGGACTTGGAAAAACACTGCAGACGATTGCGTTTCTCCTATCGGAAATGCAGGAAGCGCCAGAGGGAGCGAACCGCCGTTCGTTGATCGTGGCACCGGCATCTCTTGTCTACAACTGGGAGAGCGAATGTGCCCGGTTTGCCCCGGAACTGCAGACGAAACTCGTCGCCGGAACACAGGAACAGCGGAAAGAAATGATACGAAGTGCCGGTGAACGGGAGATTCTCATTACCTCATATGACCTGCGCCGCCGTGATATGGAACTGTATCAGGATCTTTCCTTCTTCTGTGAGATCATCGATGAAGCACAGTTCATCAAAAACCATGCAACACAGGGCGCAAAAGCGGTAAAAGTGGTAAAAGCGATTGATGCATCGTTCCGACTGGCACTGACTGGATCACCGGTAGAGAATCAGCTGAGTGAGCTGTGGAGTATCTTTGACTATTTAATGCCGGGATTTCTGTATGGATATCAGAAATTCCGTGAGCAGTTTGAACTTCCGATCGTGCGGAACAGCGACGAAGAACTGTGAACTTCCAGTAAATTTACGACTAAAATCGATTTACCTGCATAAATACTGGATTTTCTATGGAAATATAGGTGGACCAGTAGTCGTAAATACGCATTAATAAAATTACACTATATTCCCCAAAAAGCTTGAAATTATGGGATGTTTATACATTTAATTGTACAAATCAGTGGAAGTTCACAAGAACGGCTGGAACATCTGCAGAAGATGATCCGCCCGTTCATTCTTCGAAGACTGAAAAAGGAAGTGTTAAAAGACCTGCCGGATAAAATCGAGAAAAATATGATGGCACGCATGGAACAGGAGCGGAAAGAACTGTATCAGGCCCATGCGCAGCGTCTGGCACTTACGCTGCAGAATCAGACAGAGGAAGAGTTTGCGGATTCCAGGTTCCAAGTGCTTTCGGAGCTCACCCGCCTGCGTCAGCTCTGCTGTGATCCGGCGCTTGTCTACGACAATTATGAGGTTGGTTCAGCGAAACTCGATCTCTGCATCGAGCTGATCCAGAGCGCTGTGGAAGCCGGTCACAAGATTCTGCTGTTTTCCCAGTTTACCTCGATGATTGAGATCCTGACTGCGCGTCTGCAGAAAGAAAACATCCGTTATTTTGTCCTGCAGGGAAGTACAAAAAAAGAACAGCGCGCCAGAATGGTGGAAGAGTTCAACCGCGACGATACATCCGTATTCTGTATTTCACTGAAAGCAGGCGGAACCGGACTGAATCTGACCGGTGCAGACATTGTCATTCACTACGATCCATGGTGGAATGTTGCCGTGGAAAATCAGGCAACCGACCGCGCACACCGCATTGGACAGAAAAATGTGGTAACTGTGTATAAACTGATTACAAAAGGAACAATTGAGGAGAAGATCATCAAACTGCAGCAGATGAAAAAAGAGCTGGCGGAAGAAGTGCTCTCCGGAGATGAAATTAAGACAGCATCGTTCCAGCGGGATGAACTGCTGGAGCTGCTGGAAGAGAGGTTTTGAAAAAACGGGAGCGAACCAGTTAAAAAGGTAGAAAAGCAAAAAAAGGATACGTTTCAAACAAGCCATGCAAAGCAGGCAGAAGAAACGTATCCCTTTTTTAAACGAGTCAAACAAGTCCCCTGTTTCCATTACGAGAAGCAATAAGCAGTGGAAAACAGGGGACTTGCGTTGTAATCTTAAAAGCTGAAAATGAATCTGCAGAATTTTACAGAAGCTGAATATTCATCACATCCATCACCTCTCGTGTCTCCATCGGCCAT
>OGDN01004802.1_pt1 | contig 11450 bp, 13 predicted proteins | sample 1570271 | NCBI WGS metagenome assembly OGDN01 (sample SAMEA4384481, study PRJEB24528) | human gut metagenome | reverse complement strand
CGCGGGTTTTGTTTCTGAATTTCGGGGAAGCCGAACAACCGGCCGCCTTGCGCGCGATGAAACAACTGCGGGCCGCAGGCATCCCGTGCGAAATGTACCCCGACGCCGCGAAGATGAAAAAGCAGATGGAATACGCCAACCGGCGCGCGATCCCGCTGGTGGTGATCATCGGCAGCGACGAACTGGCCGCCGGAAACGCCACCGTCAAAAACATGGCGACCGGCGAACAGCAGGCCGTTCCGCTGGCGGAACTGGCCGCGCGCCTGCAATAATGCGCCGGCGAGGCGCGTTATCACAAGGACATTAAAGATACTGCAATGATAAGAATGAAAATCCATATCCTGCTGGCGACGCTGCTGTTCGCGGCGCCGGCGCTTGTTTCTGCACAGAACGACGCGAAAGACGATCCGGCCGGCAACCTGCAGAAATTCCAGCAGTTCTACCGTTACCTGAACGGCGCCTACGTCGATACGGTACACAACAATGCGCTGGTCGAAAGCGCGATCCGCGAAGTGCTGCTGCAACTCGACCCGCATTCAACTTACGTATCTCCCGAGGAGATGGTCGAAGTCAAGGAGAGCTTCGACGGCAGTTTCAGCGGCATCGGCATCGAATTCAACGTACTGCGCGATACGATCATCGTGGTCAACGTCATTTCGGGCGGTCCCGCCGAACAGGTGGGCCTGCTCCCCAACGACCGGATCGTCGCGGTGGACGGCAAAAGCTCGGTCGGCGTCAAACAGATCGACGTGCCGAAACTGCTGCGCGGGCCGAAAGGCAGCCGGGTAGAGACGCGGATCGTCCGCCACGGCGGCGGCGAACCGCTCGACTTCACGATCGTGCGCGACAACATTCCGATCAATACGGTGGACGCCGCCTACAAGGTCGATCCGAAGACCGGTTACATTCGGATCAACCGTTTCGCGAACAATACTTACAAGGAGTTCACGGACGCCGTGCAGAAACTGGGGCCGATGGACGCCCTGATCCTCGACCTGCGCAGCAACGGCGGCGGGCTGATGGGCGGAGCCGTACAACTGAGCAACTTTTTCCTACCCGAAGGTTCGGTGATCGTATCGACCGAAGGGATGCGCGTGCCGCCCGACCGAATCGTCGCGAAAGAAGACGGCCCGTTCACGAAAGGGAAGGTGATCGTGCTGGTCAACGAGACTTCGGCTTCGGCCAGCGAGATCGTATCCGGAGCGATTCAGGACTGGGACCGCGGCCTGCTGATCGGCCGGCGCACGTTCGGCAAGGGACTCGTCCAACGGCAGTTCCCGTTACAGGACGGCTCGGCGGTGCGGCTGACCGTAGCGCGCTACCACACGCCGACCGGACGCATGATCCAGCGCCCGTATGAAAACGGCAATTTGGACGCCTATTATGAAGATTTCAACAAACGGTTCGAACCGGGAGCTTCCGATTCGGTCGGCGGCGACACCACGCAGCGGTTCAAAACCCTGCATAGCGGCCGCACCGTCTACGGCGGCGGCGGAATCACGCCCGACATCGTCGTACCGCTCGATACGTCGGACTATACGAAATACTGGGGCAGCCTGGTGCGTCAGGGCGTCATCAACGAATTCGTCATCGAATACCTGGACGAGAACCGTCCGGCGCTGTCGTCGCGTTACGCGGCTCCCGAAAAGTTCGTCAGCGACTTCACCGTCTCCGACGACGTGCTCGACGCCCTGACGGCCAAGGCCACGAAAAAGGGGATCGCCTTCGACGCCGCAGAGTTCGAACGTTCGAAAAAAGCGCTGAAAACCCAACTGAAAGCGTTGATCGCGCAAAAAATGTGGGGAGTCAACGAATACTACCTCGTCGTCAACGGCGAGGACGACCCGGTCTTCGCCAAAGCGCTCGAAGTGCTGCGCGACTGGGAGCGTTACGGTTCCGGCATCGCCTACTGATCCGACACGAAACGATCCATCCGCTCCGCCGGCCGCAAATCGGTTTTTGCAGCCGGCGGAGCCGTATAGGCTTATTTTGCCCCGAATATTTGCTTATATCTCTTTTTCTTTTTAATTTTAACAACCTATAACTGCTAACAAAAACGAAAGGCATGAATCATTTTGACTACAAAAAGGAAAGCGAAAGCGACGGAGCGGAAGAGATCTACTCAAAAATAGTCAGGGCCGGACGGCGCACCTATTTCTTCGACGTGAAGGCAACGCGGAACGACGATTATTACGTGACAGTCACCGAAAGCCGGAAAAAAACCGAAAAGGACGGAAAATTCTCGTTCGAAAAACACAAGATCCACCTTTACAAGGAGGACTTCTGCAAATTCGCGGAAGGACTCGACGAAGTGGTCGGGTACATCCGGGAGCACAAGCCGGAGTGTTTCAATCCGGACGGCTCGGCGATCAGCAGCATCCCCGCGTCGCTGGACGACGAATTCGACAAACTGTAACGCACGACAACGAAAACAAAGGCGTCCGAAAAAGATCCGGACGCTTTTTTCATTCCGTATGAGAAAAAACGTATTGTTGGGCTTCAGCGGCGGCATCGACAGCACGGCGGCGGCGCGGTACCTCGCCGAACAGGGCCATGCCGTCACGCTGCTTACGCTGGATACCGTCGGGGAAGAGGGTCTCGAAACGCGCATCCGGCAGGCGGCCGGACGGCTGAACCTTCCGTTCCGGATCGAAAATGTCCGCGAAGTTTTCCGCGAAGAGATCGTCCGCTATTTTACCGGCAGCTACCTGCGCGGCGAAACGCCCGCGCCCTGCACTCGCTGCAATCCCCGGGTCAAATGGAAAACGCTGTACGACATCGCCCGGCGCGAACATTACGACCATATCGCCACCGGACACTACTTCCGTGTTCGCTACGAAAACGGAAAATACTTCGTGCGCACGGCCGCCGACCCGGCCAAAGATCAGTCCTATTACCTGTGGGGCTTGTCGCAGGAATACCTGCGGATAGCCCTGACGCCGATGGGCGAACGAATCAAAAAAGCGGTGACCGCATCGCTCCCGTCCGCCCTCCGGTCGCGGGAGAGCATGGGCGTCTGTTTCCTGCAAGGACTCTCCTACCCCGAATTCCTGAAAACGCAGGTTCCCGGAATCGTTCCCGGCGAAATCGTCGATGCACGGGGAAAGACGATCGGACGCCACGACGGCTACGCGTTCTACACGATCGGACAAAAACGCGGACTACGCACCGACTCCGGCGAACCGGTCGTCGTCACCGGGATCGACGCCGAGCGGAACCGGGTGACCGCAGGATGCGACGCCGACCTTTTTTACCGCCGGTTGACCGTCCGGGAGTTCTGCGCCGCCGATCCGCAGCGGTTGACCGACTCGCAAACCGTACGGGTCAAAATACGGGGCGTGGGCCGCAACCCGGAAGGTTACGCGCGCGTCCGAATCGACGGGCAGTCGTTGCTCGTCGAACTCCGCGAACCGGCCTGGGCCCCGGCCAAAGGACAGCCCGTCGTTTTCTACGACGGCGATCTGGTCGTCGGAGGAGGCATCCTCGCCGACTGCCGGCGGTAAAATGCTCCGTAAAAACATAAACCCGATCGTTCCGGTCACTTTTTACGCGCTGCGAAGCCCCGGTCTGAAAAATTTTTGGTAAACTTGCACCGTTAAACCCGCACCGCGCGCGGTGCGCCACGTTCACGGCATGAATATTCTGAAAAAAACCTACAACTGGGTGCTCGGCTGGGCCGACAGCCGCTGGGGAGCGGCCGCACTGTTCGTCCTCGCATTCGCCGAATCCAGCTTTTTTCCGATTCCTCCCGACGTCCTGCTGATCGCCTGGGGATTCGGATCCCCCGCAAAACCTTTCGCTTCCGCCCTAATCTGACAATTGGGTTGGGACTTCGGCGCCATGGCCGGATACGCCATCGGACACTACCTGTGGCAGACCCCGGGCGGGGAATTCACCGCCATCGCCGATTTCTTTTTCCGGATCATTCCCGGATTCACCCATACGGAATACGACAAAATCTGCGCGATGTACAACCAGTACAACTTCTGGGTCGTATTCACCGCCGGATTCTCGCCGATCCCCTACAAACTGATCACGATCACCGCCGGAGTGTTCAAGATCGACTTTCCGGTCTTCCTCGTCGCATCGGTCGTCAGCCGGGGCCTGCGTTTTTTCTTAATTAGCTGGTTGATATGGAAATACGGGGAGCCGATCAAACGTTTTATCGACAAATATTTCAACTGGCTGGCGCTGGTATTCACCGTTCTGCTGATCGGCGGATTCTTCGCCATCAAACACGCTTTCTGACATGAAACTGTACGGACTGATCGGGTATCCGCTCGGACACTCGTTTTCACAACGCTATTTTACCGATAAATTCGCCGCCGCAGGAATCGCCGACTGCGCCTACCGGAATTTTCCGATCGAAACGATCGAAGGCGTCGAAACCGTATTGCAAACGCCCGGCCTGCGCGGATTCAATGTCACGATCCCGTATAAACAAGCGATCGTCCCGTATCTGTCCGGCCTGAGCGACGAAGCGCGGGCGATCGGCGCGGTGAACTGCGTAAAGATTACGCCCGAAGGCCTGACCGGTTACAATACCGACGCTTACGGATTCCGCCGTTCGCTGCTGAATCTGCTGGGCGACGTCCGCCCCGAAAAGGCGCTCGTACTCGGCACGGGCGGCGCTTCGAAAGCCGTGAAATACGTGCTCGAACAACTCGGCATCGCTTTCGACGCGGTATCGCGCGACGGAAAAAACGGAGCGTACACCTACGGCGACCTCTCCGAAGAGATCGTACGCGCTCACCGGCTGATCGTCAATGCCACGCCGCTGGGCACTTTCCCGAACGCGGAAGGCTGTCCCGTCCTGCCGTACGAAGCCCTCGGCGCCGGGCATTTCCTGTTCGACCTGGTATACAACCCGGCAGTCACCGAATTTCTGAAGCGCGGCGCGGCGCAGGGGGCTGCAACCCGCAACGGTTACGACATGCTGGTCGGGCAGGCCGAAAAAGCATGGGAGATCTGGAACGAATAATTGTCCGCACGATACAAAAACGAAAGAGGCTGTCGCTCAGTGCGACAGCCTCTTTCGTTTTTTACTACCGATAAATTCCGTCCTTTTATAAAATCAATCCTTTGACGCGGAATTTCCGTCTCCGGACTAAACCACCTCGATCCCCTTCTCTTTCAACAAATCGAGTCCGATATCCTTCAGGCGGTATTTCTGGATCTTGCCGCTCGCCGTCATCGGATAACCTTCGACGAAAAAGATGTATTTCGGAATCTTATACCGGGCGATCTGCCCGCGGCAGTAGAGTTTAACCTCCTCTTCGGTAAGCGTACAGCCTTCCTTGATCTTTATAAAAGCGCCCACCTGTTCCCCGTATTTCGGACTCGGGATACCGGCCACTTCGATCGCCTCGATCTGCGGCATCTTGTACAGGAAATTCTCGATCTCGCGCGGATAGATGTTCTCGCCGCCGCGGATAATCATCTCCTTGATCCGCCCGGTGATCCGGAAATAGCCGTTTTCATCCATTACGCCGAGGTCGCCCGAATGCAGGAAACCGTTCTCGTCGATGATCGCAGCGGTAGCTTCCGGATTCTTGTAATACCCTTTCATGATGTTGTAACCCTTGCAGCACATCTCGCCGGGAGTCCCCGGAGGACATTCCTCGTTGGTTTGCGGATCGAGCACCTTCACCTCGACGTTCGGAAAAGCCCGCCCGACGGTCGTCGCGCGAATCTCCATCGAATCGGTCGTCGCCGAAGCCGTCATACCGGGCGAGGTTTCGGTCAGGCCGTATACGCTGATGATCTCCTTGCAGTACATTTTGTCCATCACCTGCTTCATCGTCTCGATCGGGCAGGGCGCGCCGGCCATGATCCCGGTACGCAGCGAACTCAGGTCGAACATATCGAACATCGGATGGTGCAACTCGGCGATGAACATCGTCGGCACGCCGTGCAGCGCCGTACAGCGTTCGCGGTGCACCGACGCCAGCACTTTCAGCGGATCGAAATCCTCGACCATCACCATCGTCGAACCGTGCGTAATCACCGAACAGACCCCCAGCACGCAGCCGAAACAATGGAACAGCGGCACGCAAATCAGCAGTCGGTCGGCCGCAGTAAAATGCATCCGGTCGCCGATCGTCAGCCCGTTGTTCAAGATATTGTGACTGGTCAGCATCGCCCCTGTCGGGAATCCGGTCGTCTCGGACGTATACTGCATATTGATCTCGTCGTGACAGTCCACCCGCGACTTGGCCCGTTCGAGCTCGTCGTCGCCGACCAGCGTCCCGAGCTTCATCAGTTCGGAAGTATTGTACATGCCGCGCAATTTCTCCTGTCCGATGTAAACCACGTTCCTCAGCTCCGGAAACTTCTCGCTGCGCAGCTTTCCGCGCTGCGTGGTCTTCAGTTCCGGGACCAGGTCGTATGGATATCGGCGTTTTTCATGATGTATTCGAGTTCGGCGTTCTTGTAGTTCGTATTGACGGTCACCAGTACGGCCCCGATCTTGGCGGTCGCAAACATGAACGTCATCCAGTCGGGCACGTTTTTCGCCCATACGCCGACTTTGCTGCCCTTGGTCACCCCGATCGACAGCAACCCTTTTGCAAAAATATTGACCCGTTCGTCGAACTCCTTGTAAGTAAACCGCAACCCGCGGTCCGGATAAATCATGAACTCATGATCCGGATCTTCCGCTACGTATTTCTCAAGAATGCCCCCGACGGTATAGTCGATCAATTCTTGTTTTTCCATTTTCTACGAAATCCAACCTTTTAAAAAGGCGTGTAAACCACCGCCAGGATTTTGGCTTTTTCACCGGGCGCCTGCACCGAAATATTGTGAGGAACGATCGAATCGAAATAGATGCTTTCCCCTTGGTTCACAACGTATTTATCACTACCGTAACGCACCTCGACGCTCCCGTCCAACACGTAGATGAACTCCTCGCCTTCGTGGTGCGACAAAGCTGACATCTCGTCGGGATCGGTATATTCCACGTTAATGATAAAGGGTTCCATGTTGCGGTCGGTCTTGTTTTCGGCCAGCGAACGGTATTTGAGGTGCTCGATATCAGAGCCGTTTCCCTTGGACAGGTGTACCGACAACTGAGGAGTCTGCTGTTCCCGGTGAGTCAACGTAGGCTCGGGGCATTCCATTCCGTCGAGAAAAGTGCCCAGACGAATGCCCAACGTCCGCGACAGTTTGATCAGCGTCGCCAGCGACGGCAGCATCTTACCGGTCTCAATCTGTTCAATTTGAGATTGTTGAACCCCAGATTGAACCGCTAAATCTTCCACGGAAAACTGATTGTCTTCGCGAAGTCGTTTCAGCTTATAACCAATATTCTCTGTCATAATTTGAAAAATTTCGTTTTGTTGTGATTCGAAGTAACCCCGAATTCCCGAAATCCGCAAATAATTATTTCCGGAAATTACGAAACCCAAAACAAACGCGCCCGATTCCAGTGCGACAAAACGTTTCCGTTCCGATATTTTTTGTACTTTTGTAAGTTAATAGCATACGTTTCAATAGAAAATAAAGCATCGTAACCATGAAAATCACGATTATCGGAGGAGGCAACATCGGCGGCGCCATCGCCGGAGGACTGGCAGCCAGCACATTGATGAAAGCATCGGATCTGACCGTAGCGGATCCTTCAGCCGCCGCGCTCGAACGAATCAAGGGCCTGAACTCCGCGATCCGGACGTCTCAGGATAACGCCGCGGCCATAGAAGGAGCCGACCTGATCATCCTGGCCGTCAAACCGTGGCTGGCCGAAGAGGTATCCGCCACGTTCCGGGATAAACTCGACTTCGACCGGCAATGCCTCGCATCGGTCGTGGCGGGCGTCAGCTTCGAAAAACTGAAAACCATGCTCGACAACGGGAAAGACGTCCGCCCGGCGTTGCTGCGGCTGATCCCGAATACGGCGATCTCGCTGCGCGAGAGCGTCACGTTCATCGCATCGGACGGCGCTTCGGAGAGCCAGTTGAATGCCGTGGTCACGCTGTTCAAAGAACTCGGACAGACCGTAGTGGTATCGGAAGCGATGATGGCGGCCGGCACTTCGCTGGCGTCGTGCGGGATCGCTTTCGCGCTGAAATACCTCGGCGACTCGATCAAAGGAGGCGTCGAACTGGGCTTCGACGAAACCCAGTCGCGCGAGATCGTCATGCAGACGATGCGCGGCGCGCTCGCCCTGCTGCAAGCCAACGGCACGATGCCGCAAACCGAGATCGACAAGGTGACCACGCCCGGCGGACTGACGCTGAAAGGACTCGACGCGATGGCCGAAGGCGGTTTCAGCGAAGCCGTCCGCGCCGGATTGCTCAAAAGCCGTTAACGACCGTACAGCAAAGATTATGAACAACTCATACAGATTCAAACGGATTGTCGTAAAGGTAGGCAGCAACGTGCTGACCCGCCCGGACGGGACGCTCGACACGACGCGGATGTCGGCGCTGACCGACCAGCTCGCCGCGCTGCACCGCGCAGGCGTCGAGGTGATTCTCGTGTCGTCGGGGGCCGTCGCATCGGGACGCAACGAGCTGAAGACGCAACGGAAACTGGATTCCGTTTCGGCCCGCCAGCTCTTTTCGGCCGTCGGACAGGTGAAGCTGATCAACCACTACTACGAGTTGTTCCGCGAATACGGCATCACCTGCGGACAGGTGCTGACGACCAAAGAGAACTTTTCGACGCGGCGCCACTACCTGAACCAGCAGCACTGCATGTCGGTGATGCTCGAAAACGGCGTGATCCCGATCGTCAACGAGAACGACACGATCTCGCTGACGGAACTGATGTTCACCGACAACGACGAGCTGTCGGGCCTGATCGCCGCGATGATGGACGTCGAGGCGCTGATTATCCTCAGCAACATCGACGGCATCTACAACGGCAACCCGGCAAACCCCGCATCGAGCGTACTGCGGGAGATCGGCTCGCAACGCGACGACCTGGCGCAGTACATCTGCACCGGGAAATCGCAGTTCGGCCGCGGAGGTATGCTGACCAAATGCCGAATCGCGATGAAGGTGGCCGACGAAGGAATCGAGGTAATCGTGGCGAACGGCAAACGAGACAACATCCTGCCGCAACTGTTGGCCGAACGATCCGAAGTCGTCTCGACGCGCTTCGTTCCGGCCCCGCGAACGATCTCGCAGGTCAAAAAATGGATCGCCCATTCGGAAGGATTCGCCAAAGGCGAGCTGCACATCAACGAATGCGCTTATACGGCTCTGACGGGCCCGTCGGCGACGAGCCTGCTGCCGATCGGCGTAAACCGTGTGGAAGGAGAGTTCGAGAAGGACGATATCGTCCGCATCGTCGCCCCGGACGGCGAACCGATCGGGGTCGGGCGCGTCGCCTGTAGCAGCGCCAGGGCGCGCCAAACGATGGGGCAAAAAGGAGGAAGGCCGGTCGTCCATTACGACTACTTATACCTCGACTGACAGGAAAACGATTAACAAACGATACAGAAAGCCATGCAACTGAAAGACTGTTTTGAAAAAGCGCTCGAAGCGTCGCGGGAATTGAACTGCGTTTCCGCATCGAAAATCGACCGGACGCTGACCGCACTGGCCGACGCCGCCGAAAAGCACACGGACGAAATCCTCGAAGCCAACCGGGAGGACCTGGCGCGGATGGAGCCGTCCGACCCGATGTACGACCGCCTGCTGCTGAACCGCGAACGCATCGCGGGCATCGCCGCCGACATCCGCAATGTCGCGTCGCTGCCGTCGCCGCTGGGAAAAATACTGAGCGAAACAGTCCGTCCGAACGGAATGAAAATCACGAAAGTAAGCGTACCGTTCGGCGTGATCGGCGTGATTTACGAAGCGCGGCCGAACGTCGGATTCGACGTTTTCTCGCTGTGCCTGAAATCCGGCAACGCCTGCATCCTGAAAGGAGGCAGCGACGCCCGGTGTTCGAACGAGGCGATCGTCCGGGTCATCCGGGAGGTGTTGCGCGAACAGGGATTGGACGAAAACTGCGTAACGCTGATGCCGGCCGACCGAGCGGCAACCGCCGAACTGCTAAACGCCGTGGGTTACGTCGACCTGATCATTCCGCGCGGCAGCAAAGGACTGATCGCGCACGTCCCGGTCATCGAAACGGGAGCGGGCATTTGCCACACCTATTTCGACCGCGACGGAGACCTGAAAAAGGGAACCGCCATCGTACTGAACGCCAAAACGCGCCGCGTAAGCGTATGCAACGCGCTCGACTGCCTCGTTTTCCATCGGGACAGGCTCGCCGACCTGGCCGCCTTATGCGCGCCGCTGGCCGGCAAAAACGTCGTTATCCTTGCCGACGGCGAGGCATGGAAAGCCCTGAACGGGCACTATCCGGCGGAACTGCTGCAACCGGCCGACGAACACAGCTTCGGGACGGAGTTCCTCTCCTACCGCATGTCGGTGAAAACGGTCGGCTCGGTCGACGAGGCGATCCGACACATCGCGCGCTACTCGTCGCGGCACAGCGAAGCCATCGTATCGGAAAACCCGGAGACGATCCGGCTGTTCTTACAGCGGGTCGACGCCGCCTGCATATACGCCAACGTATCGACCGCCTTTACGGACGGCGCCCAGTTCGGCCTCGGAGCCGAAATCGGGATCAGCACGCAGAAGCTGCACGCCCGAGGTCCTATGGCGCTTCAGGAGCTGACCTCTTACAAATACATCGTCGAAGGAGACGGACAAACCCGCGCCTGACAGTACCGTCCGGAAGCGGACACCGACCTCCCGCCGGAACGGTCGGAGGAAATAAAAAACAAACGAAGCGGCCCGAAATATTTCGGGCCGCTTCGTTACCGGATTCAAGACAAAACGATTCACTGTCACCGGATACGAGCGCCGATCCGTCCCCGGCTCCGTCCGGTTTCGAATTTTCTCCGAGAAAAAACTTTTCCGGCAATTACTTTTTAAAAATAAAATAGACCGCCATCACCATGCACACGAAAGCCATCAGATGGTTCCAGCGGAACGTCTCGGTTTTGAAAAAAGTCAGGGCGAATACGGTGAACACGGTGAGAGAAACCACCTCCTGAATAATTTTCAATTGGAAAAGCGTGAAGGGCCCTCCGTTCCCCTGAAATCCGATCCGGTTGGCCGGCACCAGGAAGATGTATTCGAAAAACGCGATGCTCCAGCAGAACACGATCACCAGCAACTGGGGCAGCGTGTCGAACCAACGCTGCCCCCGCAGATGCAGTTGTCCGTACCATGCGAAAGTCATGAAAATATTGGAGATAACGAGCATCCCGATTGTAAGATAAGGTTTCATTATGGATCAAATCAATTTTTGCGCGACAAAATTACAAACTATTCGTAAATTTACGCTTGTCAAACAAAATTTCAAAAAGAACGATTATGACCGATACATATCCGACTACCGACAAAACGCTCGAGGTGACCTACATCGGTCACGCTTCGGTAATGTTTCGCTACGGGGACGAAATCATCCACGTCGATCCTTACGGC
>OGDN01004800.1_pt1 | contig 11452 bp, 10 predicted proteins | sample 1570271 | NCBI WGS metagenome assembly OGDN01 (sample SAMEA4384481, study PRJEB24528) | human gut metagenome | reverse complement strand
ACCGGGAGGTCAGCCAGTTCCGCTGGGATTTTAAAGCGTCCCTGTGGGCCGGTTTCGACCGGGTGCGGTTCACCTTCCTGGCGGAGGCCCTGTATCGGGAACGCTTAGCGAATTTCTTGGACACCTGGTCCGTGGTAGAGGTCCGGGAGGTGGCGGACAGCCGCTTTGACCAAGCGGTGGTGATCGACACGGATAAAAACCGATGCTTCATCGGCCGGATGGGGCGGGCGGTGCTGATGGAGCGGGTGCGGACAGACCGGGACCTGATGGATCACCTGGACAACTTCGCCGCCGTCCTGGCGGAGTTTCAATAGAAAAAGAGGGGAAACGCCATGCTGAAGCTGATGCCCATGAACATTTACGACGTAGCCGCCCAGCAGGCCCGGATGGAGGACCAGGCCGCCCGGGGGTGGTTTGCCGTCTCGGTTCCCGGTATTTTCTTCCTGGCGGTCTTTGAGAAGGGGGAGCCAAAGGCTGTTCGCTACCGACTGGAACCTGCCCCAGTAAAGGAGAGCTGCCCGGACCCAGAGCGCCTGGCGGCCTACCGGTCTATGGGCTGGGAGTATGTGGACACCTCCGGCAAGTCCGTGCACCTGTGGCGATGCGATGATCCCGATGCGCCGGAACTCCACACGGACCCGGAGACAGAGGCCCAGGCATATGACCGGCTGTTCCGCCGCCAGCAAAAGGTGACGCAGTTCTGGGCCGCGGTCACGGCGCTTCTGGCGGTGCTGGCGGTACAGACGCTTCTGACAGAGAGAACCCTTCTCGTATGGAGTGTGCAGGAGTGGAAGCCACTGTGGCGGGAGGCCGCCTATTGGGGCTTTCTGCTGGCACTCGCATTGGCGGCGTTCCGGCAGTGGTGGTCTCTACGACGGTATCTGCGGCCTCTGCGGGCGGGAGTACCCGTGTGCCACAGGCGGCCTTACCGGCTGGCCTGCGGATTGTCCCTGGCGATCATGCTGCTGTGGGGAATTTACATCGCATCACTCTGCGCCGATATGGCGGACCCCAGATCGCGGCCCTTTGAACCGGCGGAGACCTTTGACGAGCCGGTCCCATATATCACGGAAAAGGGATTGCAGGAGGTCCAGGCCATCCACTGGGACAACTGGCTTACCACAGACCAGTGGTGGACCTTTGAGGGCATGGGCGACTGGGAGACGGAGAACCGCTACTACCGCCTCCGTTTCCCCTGGCTGGCGGACGATCTGGTAGACGGCATCTTGGCGGACTACCAGGAGAAAGGCTGGCCCATCATGGCCTGGCAGATCCCCGGACTGGACGAGACCTGGGTGTCCACTCGCGACGACTACGGGTATTGGTTCCTAGTGGTCCGGCTGGGGGATCAGGTGTGGAGCATCTCCACAGGCACCACGGAGCCAACGATAGATCTGGCGGAGCGGTACGCCGCCGTCCTGGCGGAGGTTCAGCAGAAAGAGAAGGGGGGAGCGATCTATGAGCGGTCGGCAGGAATACAGGGAGTTCCGGCCTGTGGAGCTCTATGACGTGGCTGCTGTGGAGTCCTGGCTGGAGGAACGGGACCGGGAGGGCTATCACCTGCTGCGGTTCCGGGGGCTTTACGGAATCTTTTGTCAGGATTGCTCCGTCGCTCCCAGCCGCTACCGGCTCCAGCCCCTGCTGCGCAAAGAGAAGTCTCCGCTGCCGGAGATGACGGATGCCTACAGAGAGCTGGGGTGGGAATATGTTTGCACCTTGGCGGGGACCTTCCACATCTGGCGCTGCGGCGACCCGGCCGCCCCGGAGCTGGACACGGACCCGGTGGTCCAGGGAGAGGGATACCGATACTTAAAGCGGCGGATGATCTTCCGCACAGTGGGGGGCGGGCTGATCTGGCTGGCAATGACGGCGTATTTCATCCTGGCGGTGGCGCTTTCGGCTGCTTCTCTGGAGAACATCCTGAGAAACGCTAGCTGGCTGGGCTTTGTAGCCGCGCCGCTGGTGGCTGCGGCGCTGCTGACCATCTTGGGGATGCAGCTCTGGCTGGATGCCCGGAACACCTGGCGGCTGTGGAAGACTCTGACGGCGGGCGTACCGCCGTCAGCTGCGGCTGGGACAGCTGGCGTGGGGCGCTGCACTGGTCATATCTGTGCTGAATCTGGTGGTCAGCATTCAGAATCTGGACGGCAATCCCTCTGGTTGGGACCATGCGGCGCGGACGGTTTATGAAGCGGGGGAACGTCCGCCGGTGCAGATGGTTCTGGCGGACCTGACAGCCCTGGACGGCCTGGAGCCTTTGCGGACAGAGGTGCAGGAAAAATCCCTTCCCATCGCGCCGGAGATGTACGCTGCCCGCCAGTCTGCGGTGCTGCCCGACGGGGAGCAGGCTTTTCTCCAGACCGCGTATTACCGTATGCTGACAGCCGGATTGGCCCAGACCTTGACGGCAGAGCTGACGGAGAACCGGGCCGGCTTTCTGGACAGCCGGCCGGAACTGCCGCTGGACCCAATAGAGGCCCCGGCTCTGGACGGCTTCTGGTGGGCAGAGGAGGCGGACGGAATCGGAAGTCCTGAACAATTCGCCGTGCTCCGGCAGGGAAAACAGGTTCTTACCCTTTGGTACACCGGCTCTGCGGACCTGCGGACAGAGACGGCGTATCTGACCTCTTTGCTGGAGAAATGACACGCCGCCCCCGTCAAGAAATCCCTCGCCGCCTCATACACTGTTCACCAGGGAGGGGGCCGAGGGATGGATGCCTATGATTGGAGCACAGGAGTCTACGCCACAGCGGTGGCCATGGCAAAATGCATGACCACGGAGGAGCTGTCCCGCACGGCGATCCTGCTGACCCAGCTGGGCACCACTCTGGGCACCCTGGCGGCCCTGCGGCAGATGGAGGAGGGCGGTACAGGAGCCGTCACGGAGGTTTGAAGAACAGCAGAAACCCGGCGGGGGACCTTTCAGGTCCCCCGCCGGGCTTTGTGATCGCTTTATTTCAGCACGTCCCCGAGATCCAGCGTGACGGTGCCGTCCTCCAGGACAAAGGCGGGGATGCCGATGCCGCCGTTTTTCTTGACGGCCTCATAGTGGGGATCGCTGTCCCGCAGGGCCAGATAGGCCTTCAGGTCCGGCAGGCTGGCGGAGAGATTCTTGAACTCGATCTCCGCCTTGACCTCGGACAGGCGGTTCAGGGCGTACAGGGTGTCGGGGCACAGGTGGCTTCCAATGACAGTGACTTTCATCTGATACCTCCGTTACTTCAGCGCGATGGCTTCGATCTCGCAGAGCACGCCCTTGGGCAGCTCTCGCACGGCCACGCAGCTGCGGAGGTGAAATACCTGGCGTACACCTCGTTGAAGGCGGCGAAGTCGCCCATATCCGCCAGGAAGCAGGTGGTCTTGACAACTTTGTCAAAGCCGGAACCGGCAGCCTCCAAGATGGCGCCCACGTTTTTGCAGCTCTGCTCCGCCTGGGCGGAGATACCTTCGGGGGTAGTGCCCGTGGCGGGGTCCACCGGGATCTGACCGGAGGTGATGACCAGATCTCCAAAGGCGTAGCCCTGGGAATAGGGGCCGATGGCGCCGGGGGCATTCTTGGTTTCAATGACGTTCATGTGAAAAACTCCTTTTCTAAAATTGGATAGCTGATAAAATCAATCTGGAAAGCGATGGAATCAGGCGGTCTCCTTCTTGGCGGCCACAGCCTTCACGAGCCAGTCCTTGCCCTCCACCAGACGGGTGACGATCATGGAGGCGATGGTGTCGCCGGAGGAGTTCAGGCAGGTGGCGGCAGGGTCGAAGATGAAGCCCAGGGTGGCGATGATGGGGAATGCCTCGGCGGGGAAGTTGAACATGCTGACAATCAGCATCTCGCCCACCAGGCCGCCGCCGGGAGCGCCGGAGAGCACAAAGGCGGAGAGAATGGCCACAACGATGGCCATGGCATAGGTCTCCGCGCCGACGAAGTCCTTGCCGAAGACGCCGTACAGGAAGGCGATCTTCACGATGGAACTGAGGACGGAGCCGTCCATGTGCATGGTGCAGCCCATGGGCAGCACCAGGTCGCTGACGTCCTTGGGCACGCCGATGTTGTCACAGGCCTCCTTGTTGACCGGAATGGTGGCGGCGGAGGACTGGGTGGCAAAGGCTGTGATGGCAGGCGGGAAGATGTTCTGGATCATCATCCGGACGCCCAGCTTGCCGCCGGCCAGGAAGGCATATAGCGGGAAGAAGATCACCGCATAGAGCAGGCACAGGGGATAGTAGACCAGCATGGACCGGCCGTAGTCACCCACGATCTCTGGACCATAGGTGGCAACCAGGTTGGCGAAGTAGGCGCCCAGGCCGATGGGGGCCACCAGCATGATGACGCCCACGAACTTCATGATGATGTCATTCAGGTTGTTCAGCAGCTTGCCCATAGGGCTCTCGTCGCCGCCGCAGGCGGACACGCAGAAGCCGAAGATGATGGCGAAAATGATTAGGGGCAGCATGTTGGACTTATCCCACAGGTCGGAGAAATCGGACACAGTCAGGGAACTGACCAGCAGCTCGCCTGCGCTCTGGGCCTCGCCTACCTCGCCGGTGGTCAGCTGGATGGAGGCGCCTGCGGAGGGGCTGAACAGGTTGACCCAGGTCAGCACGCAGGCCGCTGCGATCAGGCCGGTGAAGATGAAGGTGCCGACGGTGGAACCCAGGATCCGGCCCAGGCGCTTCATGTTGGCCATGCTGCCCACTGCGGAGGCGATGGACACAAACACCAGAGGAACCACAATGGTGAACAGCAGATTCAGGAAGATATCGCCGATGGGCTTGATGGTGGTACCCACAGAGGGCGCGAAAGCGCCGATCAGGGCGCCGATGGCGATGCCGCCCAGAATCAGAATCAGGCCTCCGTACTGCTGCCAGAAGCTCTTCTTTTGAATGGTTGCCATGTTCTTTCTCCTTTTCCCTTATTTCTCTGCGCGCTCTTGCTGGGGATTACAGGCTGTTGACAGCGGCCTCCAGCTGGCGCATGGCCTGTTCCAAAGTGGCGCGGGGGCAGGCGGCGTTCAGGCGCATGAAGCCATTGAGGCTCCGGCCGAAGGAGCAGCCGTCGTTGAGGCCCAGCTTGGCCTTCCGGATCATGAAGTCGTGGAGCGCCTCATTGCCCATGCCCAGCTCCCGGCAGTCCAGCCACATCAGATAGGTGGCGTCGGGGGCATAGGTCTTGATCTTAGGGATGCGCTTTTCACAGTAGTCCACCACATAGTCAAAGTTGGCGGAGAGATAGGGAAGCAGCTGGTCCAGCCACTCATCGCCCTGGTTGAAGGCCGCCTCCATGGCGGTGAGGGAGAAGGCGTTGTTCCGGTGGATATCCATGTTCATCCAGAACTTGTCAAAGACCTCCTTTTTGTGCGCGTTGGGGAACACCACTGTGCTGGCCTGCAGGCCGGCCAGGTTGAAGGTCTTGGTGCCAGAGATGCCGGTGATGACGTTGGCGGCGATCTCGGGGGACAGGGTGGCAGTGGGGATGTGCTTTTTGCCGTGGAAGATCAGGTCGGAGTGGATCTCGTCGGAGACCACCAGCACGTGATGCTTCAGGCACAGTTCCATCATCCGGCGCAGCTCCTCTTCCGTCCAGACATGGCCCAGGGGGTTGTGGGGGGAGCACAGCAGGAACAGGTCCGCCTGCTTCAGTTTCTCCTCAAAGTCTGCCCAGTCAACGGTCCACTTGCCGTCCTTCTCCACGAACTGATTCTCCAGAACCTTGCGGTTCCATGCCTCGGTCATATCATAGAACTCGGAGTACACCGGCGTCTGAATCAGGACGCTGCCACCCTCCGGGGTGAACAGCTTCACGCAGGCGGACAGGGTCTGCACCACGCCCAGGCTGAAGCTCATGAGGGACTGGTCGATATCCCAGCCGTTGCGGCGCTTCTGCCAGCCCCGAATGGCCTCAAAATAGCTGTCCGGCCGGGCGGTATAGCCCCAGATGCCCTCCTCGGCCCGGGCCTTCAGGGCGTCGATGATGGGCTGGGCGGTCTTGAAGTCCATGTCCGCGATCCACAGGGGGATCACGTCCTCTGTGCCGAATTTCTTCTTCCGCTCGTCATACTTGGCGGAGTGGTTCCCGGAGCGGTCCACCACCGCGTCAAACTGGTAGGTCATTAGTATCCATCCTTTCTGCGGCGTTCTTGTGCGCTGATGCTTTGTTATATAGCAAAATATATGCCAAAAAAGCGGGAATTACCGAGGAAACGGAAAAAGAATTTAAAACAGAGGAGACAATCGGAAATTCTAACCAAAAATCTCCGGGCGGGTTTGGCAGATAAGCCAAACCCGCCCGGAGCCGTATTTTGGTACCGGTTTTCTCAAATTTGCTTTCAAATGGTTTTATTGGTTGATCTAAATATCAAATTCGACCAGTTTCGTATAGCTGCCGGCCCTCCGGCGTCAGCTGGCTGCCGCCCCTCCCCCGGCTGACCCGGACCAGTCCCTGGTCTGCCATCTGGGCCAGAATGCTTCGGATTTCCTGTTGGGAAGTGGGGACAAAAGCATCCCGCGCCAGCTGCAGCAGCCGCTCCCGGCCGATGGGCTGCCGGGCCTCTGAGGCCTGATACAGCTGTTCCAGCACAAAGCGGAACACATCAGAAGAAGGCTGCTGCGGCGTCTCCGGCAACTGCCGGATCGGCGCCTGCGGGGCTCTGTGGAACACGGTGGGGGGCAGGTCCTCCATGGTGATGGGATCGTGGCCGGTGTAGAGAAAGTACTCCACTACGTTCCGCAGCTCCCGGATGTTGCCCGGCCAGGAGTAGGATTTCAGAAAGCCCCGCACCTGAGGCGTCAGGCGGAAGCTGCCGCCCAGCTCCTTTTGGAACTGCTCCAGGATCAGGAACAGATCGTCCCCCCGCTCCGACAGGGGCGGGATGACGATGGGCAGGGTGCTGAGACGGTAATACAGATCCCGGCGGAAGGTGCCCTCCGCCACCTTCCGCTCCAGAGACTCGTTGGTGGCGGCCACGATCCGCACGTCGATGGGAATGATGGAGGTGCCGCCCACCCGCATGATCTCCCGTTCCTGCAGGACCCGGAGCAGCTTGACCTGAAGAGCCGGACTCATGCCCTCCACCTCGTCCAGAAACAGCGTGCCCTGGTGGGAGATCTCAAGCAGGCCCAGGCGGCCGCCCTTTTTGGCGCCGGTGAAGGCCCCCTCCTCATAGCCGAAGAGCTCGCTCTCCAGCAGGTTTTCCGGGAAGGCCGCCACGTTGATGGCCACGAAGGGCCCGTTCCGCCGCCGGGAGGCCCGGTGGACCGCGTGGGCGAACAGCTCCTTGCCGGTGCCGGTCTCGCCGATCAGCAGGATGGGGCTCTCGCTGACAGCCATCCGCCGCAGCACCTCCTTGGCCTTCTGGATGGCATCCGACTCCCCGATCACATCCTCAAAGCCGTACTTGGCGCGGTAGCCCTTGTGAAGCAGCTGGTTGCGCAGCTGGCTCTGCCGGGCCTCCACGTCGTTGAACCGCTGCAGGATGGCAAACGCGCCGATGCAGGCCCGCTGCCGCATCACCGGCACCACCTCCGCGCTGACGTTGATGCCGTTGAGGCGGATGATTTTGGCAGGCAGCCGCTCCCGCTCCTGTAAACATTTCGAGAAGGGGAGATAGGGGAAGACCTGAGAGGCCGGCTTGCCCATCACCAAGTCGGCGCTGGTACGGGTGATTTCCTCCGCATGGCGGTTGCAGGCGAAGACCTCGCCCCGTTCGTTGACGCCCACCACGCCGTCCTCCAGCGTCTCCATTAAAATATGGAATTGGCTCTCGAGCCGGATGGAGCGGGCGAACATCTGGTCAAAGCTGTAATTGCTGGTTGCAATCGATTGGAAATAGGTCTGGAATTTCTCCGTCTCCAGCAGATGCTCCAGCCCCAGCCGCAGGGCGATCTCGATCATCATGCCGGAGGTGCAGGCCCGCTGTCCCACGTCGATTTTGGTCTCGATCTCCTCCGGCACATAGCGCATCTCGTCCGGTGTCACTGCGATGTGCACATCCCCCGGCAGCTCTGCCCCGGGATAGAAGGGAATCCAATGGACGTGGGTGATGCCGAACTGCTCCAGCTGGGCGATGGCCTCCCGGGCCATGGTCTCCGTCATGTTGACAAACAGCACCCGGCTGCCGGCGGGCAGTTCCTTCAGCCGCCGCAGCTCCTGCCAGCGGAAGGAGGCCTGCACCGCCATGGTCTGACTGTCGATAGGCACGTGACGGGCCAGCTCTTCCGGCGACCCAAAGGCGTCCGTGGAGGCGGCGAACAGATCCGCATGGGGCAGCACGCCCATGGCGCTCCCGTCCATGACGGAAAAGACCGAGACATCCGCCACCTCTCCAAACAGGCCCTCCACATCCCGCCCATAGGAGCGGGCAGCTCTGGGGTCCAGCGCAATGATGGAGATTGCCTTTTTTTCCACGCAGCTCACCTCCCAATTAACCATTTACTTTGACCATTTTCCCATAATTCGCTCTCCTTTACAAGGGGGAGAGGCTGTTTTTTCAGGAAATTCACGGGGGAGGCAGTTGGCACGAGATTTGCTTATTTTATCAGGTTGAATATGTTGCGGGCCATTGGAGATTCGCCTGGATACAGAAAGGAGCTTCCCTCATGATTACGAAAGAAGAACTGCTGACCCTGCTGCGGCAGGAGGTCGTCCCCGCTCTGGGATGCACGGAGCCGGTGTGCGTGGCCCTGGCCACCGCTGACGCCAGCCATGCCATCGGCGGAGACATCGTCTCCATCAAGGTGGAAGTCAACCCCGGCATCTATAAGAACGGCATGAGCGTGGGCATCCCCGGCTTCTCCCGGGTGGGGCTGAAGTACGCCGCCGCCCTGGGCGCCTGCTTGCACAACCCGGAGAAGAGCCTCCAGCTGCTGGAGGACATCACCCCCGCCGTCAGCGACGAGGCCATCCGGCTGGTGGAGGACCGCCATGTAGTGGTGATGATCAAGCAGGAGGAGACACAGTTGTATGCCCGGGCAGAGGTAATCACCACCGCCGGCATTGGCATCAGCGAGATCCGGGGTACCCACTCCAACATCGTCCTCACCGTGCGGAACAACGACGTGCTGGTGAAGAAGGAGTATGCGGCCGGTGGACAGGATGAGCTCCATGAGCGGCTGGCTCCCATGACTGTGGCGGAGATCTGCGCCCTGGTGGACCAGTGCAGCGAGGAGGAGCTGGCCTTCATGCTGGATGGCATGGATATGAATGAGAAGCTGGCCGACTTCGGCCTGGAGCACACCCTGGGCGTTGGCATCGCCACGGCCCTGAAGAAGGCAGACCTGCTGGGCGACAGCTTCGCGGCCAACACCATGCTGCGGGTGGCCAGCAGCGCCGAGGGCCGCATGAGCGGCTGCCCCTACGCCGTTATGAGCAGCGCCGGCAGCGGCAACCACGGCATCACTGCCATCATCCCTGTGGTGGAGCTGGCCAAGCACCTGGGCTCCTCCAAGGAGCAGCTGGAAAAAGCGCTGGCCTTTTCCCACACCCTGAACGTGTATATCAAGATCTTCACCGGCAAGCTGTCTGCCACCTGCGGCTGTGGCGTCTCTGCCGCCACCGCCTCCGCCGCGTCCATGGTGTGGCTGATGGGCGGCAGCGATGAGCAGATCGGCAAGGCCATCATCAACATGAGCGGCAACCTCACCGGTATGATCTGCGACGGCGGCAAGATCGGCTGTGCCCTGAAGCTGGCTACTGCCACCAACGCCGCCATCATGTGTGCCCAACTGGCCATGAGCGATGTGGTGCTCCAGTCCACGGACGGCATCTGCGGCAAGACGCCGGAGCAGGCCATCCGCAACATGGGCCTGGTCAGCACCCCCGGCATGGTGGAGACCGACAAGACCATCCTGGACATCATGATGAAGAAGGACGCCTAAATGTATGCGCCTGCGTCCTTCAAAGCCGCCCGGCGGGAAACTCCCGCCGGGCGGCTTTTTTCCGGGGTTGATTTTTCCGGCGAAATCCCCTACCATAGGAGTATCTTAAGCAGCGCGGTGCGCTGCGGAAAATGGAGTGAACAGGACAGCCGGGAGGAACTGCTGATCCCTTCTGCCAGGAGACCGTCCGCATCCCCGGCCCCTCCGGCCGGGAGCAGGGGGTGGCAGAACTGGTACAGTGGGAAGATGGAGGAATCCGGCTTCGACGAGGTCCAGACAGACCGCTGCGGCAGCGTGCTGGGGCGGATCCGGGGCAGGCGGCCCCCGCCCGTATGGGCGGGGGCCGCTCGGTGCGTTCGGAGATTCCCGTTTGTCCGGCTGTGCCGCCCGGCGGAAGGCGGCACCGAAAGCGGTCTTCATAAAATCTTAAGAAGTTTCCCGGTTTTTTATTAAACCGCCATCCGGTATCATGGAAGCCAAGGAGGGAGCCCCATGTATAACATCCTGATCTGCGACGATGAACAGGACATCGTCAACGCGCTGAAAATCTACCTGGCCAATCCGGACTACCATTTGCTGGAGGCCCACACCGGTCAGGAGGCTCTGGATGCCCTGGAGCGGAAGGACATCCATCTGGTGCTGCTGGACATTATGATGCCGGAGATGGACGGGATTACCGCTTTGGCAAAGCTCCGGCAGGTGAGTAACGTGCCGGTGATCCTGCTGACTGCCAAGAGCGAGGACACGGATAAGATCCTGGGCCTCAACGTGGGGGCAGACGACTACATCACCAAGCCCTTCAACCCGGTGGAGGTGGCTGCCCGGGTCCGCAGCCAGCTGCGGCGGTACTTCCAGCTGGGGGGCGGTGCACTCCGGCCGGAGGTGCTGACCCTGGGCACTATCCAGATGGACGACCGGGAGAAGACCGTCGCCGTGGATGGGGATCCGGTAGCTCTGACGCCCACGGAGTACGATATTCTGAAGCTGCTGCTGGAGCACCCGGGGCAGGTGTTCTCCCCCAGGGAGATCTACCGGAAGGTATGGAAGGACGCTCCCTTCGGCAGTGAGAACACAGTGGCGGTTCACATCCGCCACCTGCGGGAGAAGATCGAGATCGACCCGGCGGAGCCCAGATACTTAAAGGTGGTCTGGGGCCAGGGGTACAAACTGGAAAAGGGGATGCGGACATGAAGGCCATCGAACAGAACATCGAAAAGGAGATCGCCCAGGCGGTGATGGAGGAGCAGCCCATGCAGCCTCCGGCACCGAAACGGAAAAAGAGGCTCACGGAGAGTACGGCGGCCAAGGTCATAGCCTTTCTGCTGATGCTGGTGATGACCGCCGTTACCGCCGGCGGTGTGCTGGGCGCGGTGTTTTTGTACAGCACCGACGTCTATGTCACCAGCGAGACGGCTTTCAAGCAGGAGCTGTTTTCCAATATCGCCTGGGGAGACGGGCAGACGCTTCTCAATTTCCTGATCTGGAACAGTGAAGAGCAGGTATACCAGATGAATACGGAAGCAGCAGACAGCTACTGTGCGGAGCGGAACATCTCTTACGTCATGGTACAGGATAAGAC
>OGDN01004798.1_pt1 | contig 11474 bp, 9 predicted proteins | sample 1570271 | NCBI WGS metagenome assembly OGDN01 (sample SAMEA4384481, study PRJEB24528) | human gut metagenome | reverse complement strand
GTGGAGGAAAGAATCGCGGATGTGGAGAAATTCTGGGAAACCGGTGTTTTAAATCCGGTCTCCAACGTACAGTTCGGAGAGGGAGGCGCTGGAACCTTTTCCGATGGAAAGCTGAATACGCTGGTAAAGGATAAGGGAGGCAGAAACAGGATTGTTCTGGAAACCTTTGTCAGATTCGGAGCAAAGCCGGAAATCTGTTATGAGGCAAAGCCCCATATCGGGACGGATGTGCTTTCCGGGGTAGTCCGGAATATGAGAGAGGAGATTATCCGTCTGGGTGGCGAGGTACGGTTTGAAAGCTGCGTGACGGGGCTTTCTGTGGAGAAGGGCAGGATAAAAGGGGTTGTTATCAACAATATGGAAAAGCTTCCCTGCGCCCAGCTTGTGCTTGCTATCGGGCACAGTGCAAGGGATACCTTTTCCATGTTATATGAGAAGAAGCTTTCCATGGAGGCAAAGGCATTTGCCGTTGGCTTTCGGGTGGAGCATCCCCAGAGTATGATAAATATCAGCCAGTACGGAAGGGAACGGTTTGAGGGGCTGGGAGCGGCACCCTATAAGGTGGCAGCCCAGGCGGAAAACGGAAGAAGTGTTTATTCCTTCTGTATGTGTCCGGGAGGCTATGTAGTTAATGCATCCTCTGAGGAGGGCAGGACTGCGGTCAACGGCATGAGCTACAGCGGGCGGGATGGAAAAAATGCAAACAGCGCGATTATTGTATCGGTGACACCAAAGGATTTTGGTTCGGAGCATCCGCTGGCAGGAATTGAATTTCAGAGAAAACTGGAAGAGAAGGCTTATCAGGCTGGCGGAGGAAAGATTCCCGTACAGCGGTATGGAGATTTCCGGGAAATTGTAAGCGGGAACAGAAGGGATTCCCGGAGCGGACAGGAAACTGAGCAGACAACAGGAAAAGTACAGGAAAACAGATGGATAGAGCAGGAAGTTGCAAAAAACACAGAAAAGCTGCAGCCCCAGTGTAAGGGGGAGTATGCCTGGGCGGATTTAAGCGGTATCCTGCCACAGGAATGTAATCAGGCGTTTGTAGACGGAATGACCTCCTTCGGACACCAGATAAAGGGCTTTGACAGAGAGGACGCCATTTTGCTGGGCGTGGAAAGCAGAACCTCTTCCCCGGTACGGATTTTGCGGGACGGGGCTTCCCTGCAGGCGGATATTGAGGGGATTTATCCCTGCGGAGAGGGTGCCGGATATGCGGGCGGCATCACCTCGGCTGCCATGGACGGCATCCGGGTGGCAGAGGCAATCGCAGCGGAGTTTTCCCCGGAGCAGGTAGTGTTGACTGACTCCGCAAAATAAAGTACAATGTAACTATTCAGAGCCATGCAGAAACAATTGTGCAAGCTGACCGAGGGAGCATGCTCACTAAGGGCAGCTTGTGCAATCGTTTCTATAGGGCGAGAGCCCGATATGAGCAAACAAAGTCTCGAAGAGGCGACTTTGCGAATGGGGCTCTGAATAGTTACAGAGTAGCTACATGGCGAGAAGCCATACAATGAGCAGGATAACAAGGTCGCGACAGAAAAGAGGAGTAAGGTGAGCAGCAGTTTAAGGGAACAGATAAAGGATAAAAAGAGGATTGTCATAAAAATCGGTTCGTCTTCCCTGACCCATAAGGAAACCGGCGATATGGACTATATCCGGATGGAAAAGCTGGTACGGGAGCTGAGTGATATCAGAAATCAGGGAAAGGAAGTTATTCTGGTTTCCTCCGGAGCCATTGCTGCCGGAAAGAATGTCTTTCATTTGAATAATGTGCGGGTCAACAGCACGGAAGCACTGGCGGTAAAGCAGGCATGCTCTGCGGTAGGACAGGCAAGGCTGATGATGACCTATCAGAGGCTTTTTGCTGAGTATAATCAGGTGGCAGCCCAGATTCTGATGACGAAAAACACCATTGTGGACAACTTAAACCGGTTTAATGCTCACAATACCTTTTCCGAGCTGTTACGGCTTGGGGCGATTCCCATTGTCAATGAGAATGATACGGTAACGACCTATGAAATCGAATTTGGGGATAACGATACTCTGTCTGCCATCGTGGCGGCACTGGTTGGAGCAGATTTGCTGATTCTGCTTTCGGATATTGACGGGCTTTACACGGATGACCCGAGAACCAACCCGGAGGCGGAATTTATTGAGCAGGTGGACTGTCTTTCCGAGGAGCTGATGCAGATGGGAAAGGGCTCTACAGGAAGCAGCGTGGGAACCGGTGGCATGAATACCAAGCTGACGGCAGCCCGGATTGCCACAAAATCGAATGTGGATATGGTGATTGCCAACAGTGCAGACATTGGTGTTTTACATAGAATCCTGGCGGGAGAAAATGTAGGAACTCTTTTTGTGGCGAACCGGGATGAAAGCTTTGACCTGCCGGATTTTGTAAGCAGATTGCATAAGAAATGAGGATAACCATGAATATTGATGAGAAAATTGCCAGAATCAATGAACTCTATCATAAATCCCAGAAGGAAGGACTGACAGAGGAAGAGAAGAAGGAGCAGAAGCAGCTCAGGCAGGATTATATAGACAGTGTAAGGAAAAATCTGAGAAGCCAGTTAAATCAGATTGTCATTGAAAAGCCCGATGGAACCGAGATTGATTTGGGAGAAAAATACGGGAAAAAGGAAGAAAAGTAATCTGGATGAGCGAAGAGATACGGCAGGAAAAGAAGCGGCTGCGAAAGGAAATTCTGCAAAAGAGAAAAGAAATGGCTGAAAAAGAGAGGAAAATGGAAAACCTGCTTCTGACAGAGCGGATTCTGGGGCATCAGTGGTTTTACAGATGTCAGGATTTCCTCTGCTTTGTATCCTATGGAACGGAAGTGGAAACAAGACCTCTTATCCGGGAAGCCCTTGGGGCGGGGAAAAGGGTATTTGTTCCAAAGGTGGAGAAGCCGGCAGACAAGCCGGTAATGGAGTTTTACAGGATTACCTCGCTGGAAGAGTTAAAGACAGGGTATCATGGAATAGAGGAACCATCCGGGGAAGGTGAGGCTTACCGGTATACGGAGGAAACAGCAGAAAAGGCGCTGCTTCTGATGCCGGGGGTTGCCTTTGACGATTACGGAAACCGGCTGGGGTATGGTGGTGGTTTTTATGATGCCTATCTGGCAGACAAGCCCGGCTTACAGATAAAGTCTGTTGGAATCTGTTACCGGTGTCAGAGGGTGGAAGAACTGCCGGTGGAGGAAACAGACAGAAAACCTTATCAGGTTATCAGTTGTTAAGCAGAGAGCATATGCAGAAAAGAGGAATGGTATGACGGATTTGCAGACCATGGGAGAAGCCGCCCTTGTGGCAAAGGCTTCCTTGCAGAGATTGACTTCCGGGGAGAGAAACAGGGCGCTTATGCACGGCGCGGAAAAGCTTCTGGAAAAAACAGAGGAAATTCTTGCTGCCAATGGGCAGGATATGGAAAACGCGGAAAAGAACCAGATGCGGGACGGTCTGAAGGACAGACTGCGTCTGACAGAAGAGCGTATCGGGGCAATGGCAGAGGGCTTAAGGCAGGTTGCCGGGCTGCCGGACTGTATCGGGGAGTGCATGGAGGAATGGGAGCGCCCCAATGGACTGAAAATCAAAAAAGTAAGGGTGCCCATGGGTGTTGTGGGAATTATTTATGAGGCAAGACCCAATGTGACAGCGGATGCCTTCGGACTGTGCTTTAAGACCGGAAATGCGGTTATTTTAAAGGGAGGCAGCGATGCCCTGTATTCCAATCAGGCAATTGTAAAGGTACTCAGGGAAGCACTTTCGGAGTGCGGTATTCTGCCGGATGCCCTGCAGCTTATTGCGGATACGGACAGGGCGGTAACGGTTGCCTTTATGAAGATGAAGGAATATGTGGATGTGCTGATCCCGAGAGGAAGCGGAAGACTGATACAGAGCGTACTGGAAAACAGCCGGATTCCTGTGATTGAAACGGGAACCGGAAACTGTCATGTTTATGTGGATAAGGACGCTAATCTGGATATGGCTGTCCGGATTATTAAGAATGCCAAGACCCAGAGAATCGGCGTCTGCAATGCCTGTGAATCCCTTGTGGTACATAATCAGGTACGGGAAGTCTTTCTGCCGAAGCTGAAGGAGGCACTTTCCGAAAATCATGTGGAGTTTCGGGGGGATGAAAGGGTACGGGATATTTTAACGGACTGTACTCCGGCAACGGAGGAGGATTACGGCACCGAATATCTGGATTATATTTTATCCTTAAAGACAGTGGATTCTCTGGAAGAAGCGATTGCGCATATCAACCGCTATAATACAAAACATTCGGAATGTATTGTGACGGAGAATGAAGCAGCGGCGGTGCAGTTTTTACAGGAGGTGGATGCGGCATGTGTTTACTGGAATGCTTCCACCCGGTTCACGGACGGCTTTGAATTTGGTTTCGGGGCAGAAATCGGAATCAGCACCCAGAAGCTGCATGCAAGGGGGCCTATGGGCTTAAAGGAGCTGACCTCCTATAAATATGAAATCTATGGAAAGGGACAGATAAGAAAATAATGAAGGAGATAAATGGAAGCATCTGGCACAGCATCAGCACCCAGCGGGTAACACCTACAGATTTTATCTGCGTTATTGAAATATCCAAGGGCAGCAAGACAAAATACGAACTGGACAAGGACACGGGCTTTTTAATTCTGGACCGTATTTTACATACTTCAACCCATTATCCGGCAAATTACGGCTTTATTCCCAGAACCTATGGGGATGACGGCGACCCACTGGATGTGCTGTTGCTCTGCTCTGAGCCGGTACAGCCGCTGACGTTGGTACGGGCATATCCCATTGGGGTGATTTCCATGCTGGACAACGGAAAAAATGATGAGAAGATTATTGCGGTTCCCTTTAATGACCCGAATTATAATGAATATCACGATATTTCCGATTTGCCCCGGCATGTGGTAGACGAGATGGAGCATTTTTTCACGGTTTATAAGGCGCTGGAAAATAAGACAACTGCAGTGAATGAGAAGGGCAACCGGGAAGAGGCAATCAATGTCATAAAGAAGTGTCTGGATAATTATATTGATACCTTTATCAAGAGCTGGTAGGAAAAGATTGAAAAATAAAATTTTTCAATCGCGAGATTTGTGTCTGCGCGCACTTGACACAAACTCGTCATGCACAAAGAATGTGCGCAGAAATGGGTATAAAAATGGATAAGCTGATTTATGAGAATCCCCTTGCCTGCGAGGCGGATATCCGGAATTTTATTCTGGAGGGACAGGCAAAAATATCCTTTGAGGACGGGGCAATGTATATGGAAAACGCGCTGGATGCTTCCGGGGGACAGAAGGCAAATTATGTTTTATGGTGTCCGGAGATTTTCCCGGAGGAGGTACGGATTACCTGGGAATTTAAGCCTATTCGGGAGCCGGGCTTATGTATTCTGTTCTTCGGGGCAATGGGAAGAAACGGAGAGAATCCTTTTTCACCTGATTTGCAGAAAAGAACCGGAGAATATGTGCAGTATCATCACGGGGATATCAATGCCTTTCATGTTTCCTATTTCAGGAGAAAGGAGCCGGATGAGAGAGCCTTTCATACCTGCAATTTAAGAAAAAGCTACGGCTTTCATCTGGTAGCACAGGGCGGGGACCCGATTCCTGATGTGCCAGATGCAAAGGAATTTTATCAGCTGGAAGTAGTTAAGAAGAAGGATTTGGTTACGTTCAGCGTAAATGGTCTGGAAGTATTCCGCTATAAGGATGACGGTGTGACCTACGGAGAACGTCTTGGAAAGGGTTGTATCGGTTTCAGACAGCTTGCACCCTTAGTCGGGGCATACAGGAATTTAAAAGTATTTGCTTAATGGAGAAGAACAATGTATCTTGATATGTCGGGAAAATGGAATATCTCATTGCAGGAGGACACCGGTGAAAGAAGCGGGGATATCCTCCTGCCCGGTATTTTACAGGCCCAGGGGTATGGAAACGAAATCAGTATTCATACACCCTGGGTTAGTAGTCTGCATGATGATTTCTGGTATGAGCAGGAGGAATTTAAGTTTGCTCAGGAGGATGGGGTAAAGGTGCCTTTTCTGGCGCAGCCGCCGAAGCATTTTACAGGGAAAGCTTACTATCGGAAAATCTTTTGTATAGAAGAAATTGCCGGAAGGGAAAACGGATTCACAGAGGAAGAAATATCTGTGGAGGAAAATTGGTATTTCTATATGGAACTGGCGAAATGGAGAAGCACTGTCTGGGTAGACGGAGAGGAAAAAGGCGGGGACGTAAGCCTCTGTGCGCCCCATGAAATCTGTCTTGGAAGGCTTTCTGAAGGGGAGCATGAGCTTTTAGTCTGTCTGGATAATTCCATGCAGTATCCGTACAGACCGGACGGGCACGGAATTTCCGATGCGCTGGGGGCTGCCTGGAACGGGATGGTCGGAGAGATTGCCCTGTATGGGGAAAAAGAGCGCAGGGAGAGGAAAGAGAGAAAGCGGCAGTATGCAGCGGAACATAAAAGGACTGTTCGGGCAGAAAAGGGAAAGTTTGTCATAGACGGACAGATTACATATTTCAGAGCAACCCATTTTGGCGGAGAATTTCCCCTGACCGGGTATCCTGTGACGGAGGTTTCCTGGTGGCGGGAAAAAATGCAGATTATCAAAAGCTATGGCTTAAACGGTATCCGTTTTCATTCCTTCTGTCCCCCGGAGGCAGCCTTTCTGGCGGCGGATGAAGAGGGAGTTCTGCTTTTGGTGGAATGTGGTATGTGGAATCATTTCTCAAAGGCGAAAGCAGGGGATAAAATGCGGGAGGTGCTTCGGCAGGAATCCCGGAAGATTCTGGATGCCTTCGGCCATCATCCCTCCTTTGTCTTTTTCTCTTCCGGCAATGAGCCCTCCGGGGACTGGTATGAGCCGTTAAAGGACTGGGTGCGGGAAACAGGGGAATATGACGAGGCAATCGGATACGGGGGCAGGAGAATCTATACCGCCCAGTCCGGCTGGTTTTATGATTCAAAGCCTGCGGAAATTACCGGAACGGATTTTGTTTATTTTCACCGTTCCGCCTATGGCCCGCTGCCCGGCGGCGTTATCCGTAATTTTACCGGCTGGAAGGGAAAGGATTACAGTCCTTCGTTGGAGGGGTGTAAACTTCCTGTGGTAGGGCATGAACTGGGACAGTGGTGCTCCTATCCTGATTTTTCTGTTATCGAAAAATTTAAGGGCTACCTCCGTCCGGGAAACTATGAGATTTTTAAAGAGAGCGCAAAAAAAGCGGGACTGCTTCCCCTGAACCGGAAAATGGCAGTCTGCTCCGGGGAAAATCAGTTCCGGCTGTACAAGGAGGATATTGAGGCTTCCTTAAGAACCCGGGAAATCGAGGGCTTTGAACTGTTAGATTTGCATGATTATCTGGGACAGGGAACGGCGCTGGTAGGTTTTCTGGATGCTTTCTGGGAGCCGAAAAATGAAGTGACGCCGGAGCGGTTCAGACAGATTCTGGGAGATACGGTGCTGCTGGCAAGATGCCCCTCTTATTGCCTGAAGGCAGGAGAAGAGATGGAAGTTCCGGTAGAGGTCAGCCACTATGGACGGGAAGCACTGACAGATGCAAGACTGGACTGGAGGGTTGTAAAGGTAACAGAAGAAATTCTTCGGGAAGGGGAAATCCTTCCGGAAGAAATCAGGCAGGGAGAAAATACCCATGCCGGAAATCTGAAATTTTCTGTTGATGTTTCGGAAAGCTGTCTATGCAGGCTGGAGCTGACATTAACGGCGAAGCAGCTGGAACAGCCGGTCAGGAACAGTTGGGCGATTACTGTTTTTGCAGAAAAAAGGGTTTCCAAAAATCCGGCAGAGGTTGTTGCCACAAAGGACTGGAAGGAAGCAAAGGCGGCGCTGGAGGAGGGAAAGAGGGTTTTTTTTACTCCTTATCTGACTTCACTGGACTATGAGTGCCCTGCCCTTTCCATAAAAAATGTATTCTGGAACAGTCAGCTCGGACCTACCTGGAGCAGACCCCTGGGGCTGATTGTGGAGAAGGAGAATGTCCTGTTTCAGAAATTTCCCACGGAAGAGAGCGGCGGCTGGCAGTGGGAGGATATTTTAAGACAGTCAAGGGGATTCAGACTGGATGGGCTGGAGGGCGCAGAGGTGCTTGTGAGAGCCATTGATGACTGGAACAGAAATCTCTCTCTGGGGCTTATCTGGCAGGCAAGGGTTGGAAAGGGAAGCCTTTTAGTGGCTTCTGCGAATCTGGAGGGCAGCTTTATAGAAAGACCTGCCGCGTACAGCTTAAAGCAGGAGTTACTTTCCTATATTGCCTCGGAACATTTCAGACCGGAGGGAGAGGTAACGGTTGATGCAGTGGAGGAGAAGCTTTTCCCCACCTTCCGCAGCTTTTCTCTTGTTGAAAAGCCGGAATATGAGAAGGATGTACTGGTACAAAACGGGGATGCGCTTTTCCAGCCGAATCCAAATTCCTTTGTCCGGCTGGAAAAGGAGAGCTTTCCCATTGTATTCGGGCTTAACTTAAAGCGCCCGGTTGCTGTAAAGGGGCTTTTAACCCTGCCGGTACAGCGGGACAGAGCCCATGAGGGCTTTATCCGGGAATATGAGGTTTTTTATTTTAATAAGGAAGAAAACAGCATAAAGAGTATTGCCTGCGGTACCTTAAAAAACAGCTGCCGTTCTGAAAAAATTCTTTTTGACAGGGAAGTAACCACCGAGCAGCTTCTGTTTGTGGTAAAATCTGCTTATGGCTGTGTGAGAAAAATGGTCTGGCAGAATGAAGCGGATGGCTGGAGAAGGGTGGAAAAGGAGCCCCGCGCCATTGTGCAGCTTGCGGGACTGCATCTGCTCTGCGGGGAAGCAGGGGAAGAATCCGATGACCTTTTCTGGGAGAAGGACCAGAAATCCAATACAAAGGAAATTGAGGCGTAAAAGCAGAAACGGAAAGACAAATATATAGAGGCTCAAACAAGGAGGAGAAGGAAATGAAGTTACATTGTTTAAAAGACCAGAAGGCCTTTGGCTATACCACCTTTGGCTGTATGTGGAAGAAGGGGGAATGTCAGCCGGAAACAACCTATGTGTGCAGGACGGCAGAGGGCAGTGAGGTGCCGATGCAGACGAGGATTACAGCGTACTGGCCGGATGGAAGCGTGAAGTGGACAGCCCATACCGCAGACGCGGAGCTTCTGGGAAAAGAGATGGAGGTGCTGCCCGGAACCCCGGCTTCCTATGAGGGAATGAAGCTGACAGAGGATGCAGAGGGCTTTCTGCTGCAAAGCGGTGTGATTACCGTAAAGGTTCACAAAAACGGAAAATATCTTTTTGAGAGCGCAGAGAGAAACGGTAAGGCGTTTCTGGAAAATGCTCTGCCGGTGCTGGTACTGGAACAGCCCGCAGAGGTCAACGGTCTGCCTGCAAAGGTCAGAAAGGACTTTAAGGGAAAGATAGAAAAGGTTTCCGTGGAGGAGGCTGGAAAGCTGAAAACAATCTTACGGTATGACGGAATCCATGTGGCGGAGGACGGAGAGGAAAGGCTGCCCTTTATCATCCGTATGGAAGCGGGCTATAACAATCCCAATCTGAAATTTACCCATACCTTCCTGTATGACGGAGATGAAAACAGGGATTTCTTAAAGGGACTGGGTATTTCCTTTGAGGCACCTGTGGCAGGGGAATATTATAACAGACATGTGAAGTTTACCGGAGATTACGGGGTATTTCATGAGGTGCTGGTGCCTCTTCAGGCATGGCGTCCGAGAATCCCGCAGGAGCTTTATGTCAGACAGCTTTCCGGGGAAAAGATGCTGCTTACCGGAGAGGATAAGGAAAAGGCGGATAAGATGCTTCAGGATGTGCCGGTATGGGCAGAGTACAGGCTTTGTCAGGACAGTGTCAACCATTTCTCCATCAAAAAGAAGCAGACCGGAGAACATTTCTGCTTTATCGACAGCCTGCATGGAAACCGTACCAGAGGCGGCGCATGCTTTGGAACGGAATATGGTTCTGTTACCATGGCAATCCGGGATTTCTGGGAAAAGTATCCCTCCGGCGTATCCTTTACCGGACTGGATTCCGAAAAAGCGGAGGCAGTCTGCTGGTTCTGGTCCCCGGATGCGGAAGCCTTTGATTTCAGACATTATGCAGACAGAGGCTACAATCAGGTATGCTATGAAGGATATGATTACAAGGGGGCAGACCCGGTTGGCATTGCCTGCACCAATGAATGCAGTATTACTTTTTCAGAGGATTTTCTGCCTTCAGATGCTTTCCTGGAGGAATTTACCGAGCTGGTCAACGAGCCTGCGGTTTATGTGGGAACCCCTGAGTTTTACCATGATATGAGAGCTTTCGGCTACTGGTCCCTGCCCTCTGAAAATACAGAGATGGAAAAGTGGCTGGAGAAGCAGCTGGAGGATATTTTTGCCTTTTACAAGCAGGAGATTGAACAGAGAAACTGGTATGGCATGTTCAACTACGGGGATGTCATGCATACCTATGACGGCATCCGTCATACTTGGAAGTATGATATCGGAGGGTATGCCTGGGATAATACGGAGCTTGTGCCTACATTATGGCTGTGGCTGTACTTTATGAGAACCGGCAGGGCAGATGTATTCCGTATGGCAGAAAAGCTTTCCCGTCATGCTTCTGAGGTAGATGTTTACCATATGGGCAAATATAAGGGACTGGGTTCCAGACATAATGTAAGGCACTGGGGCTGCCCCTGCAAGGAAGCCAGAGATATTATTACTATCTGACAGGGGACCGGCGTCTGGAGGATATCTTTGAGGAACTGAAGGATAATGAAATGAGCTTCTTAAACAAGGATCCTCTGGGAGATTTCTTTGATAAGAAGGATATGGTTTATCCCAGCCATGCAAGAAGCGGGCCGGACTGGTCCTCCCTCTGCTCCAACTGGATGACCCAGTGGGAGAGATTTAACGATACAAAATACAGGGATAAGATTCTGGTGGGTATCAATGATATTAAAAATGCACCTTTGAAGCTGGTTTCCGGACCGGACTTTGAATTTGACCCCGCAAGCTGCCATTTAAGATATATCGGTGAGAGGACAACCGGTGGCTGCCATTTGCAGATTTGTATGGGTGCCCCCTCTGTCTGGACGGAAATGGGAGATTTGCTTGAGGATGAAGAGTGGAAGAAGATGGTTGCAGATTTGGGAAGATTCTATTATCTGCCCAGAGAGGAGCAGCTTGCAGAATCCAATCAGTTAGTAGGAAGCAGAGAGTTTACCTATCCCTTCATGGCATCAGCAGTTGCGGCATACGGCGCATGGTATTTAAAGGATGATGTACTGGCAATGCGTACCTGGAGAAACCTTCTGGCAACCCTTTTGGGAGAGCATGATGCAGCAGGCTTTGCCTCCAGACAGCTTCCCGATACCGGAAATCAGAAGAGCTTAACAGAGATTCCCTGGGTAACGACGAACTTTGTGGCGCAGTTCTGCTTAAATGCCATTA
>OGDN01004795.1_pt1 | contig 11484 bp, 9 predicted proteins | sample 1570271 | NCBI WGS metagenome assembly OGDN01 (sample SAMEA4384481, study PRJEB24528) | human gut metagenome | reverse complement strand
AGAGATGGGATGCATTTAAGGATGCGTTCTGGGGATTCCTGATGCCGGTTATTATTCTTGGCGGTATCTATGGAAGCGTATTCACTCCAACAGAAGCAGCAGCCGTTTCCGTTGTATACGGTCTGTTTGTCGGAATCTTTATCTACAAAGAAATTAAGATCAAAGATCTGTGGGATCTGATGGTAGACTCTGCAAAGACCACCGGCGGTATTATGCTCATCGTAGCAAGTGCTTCCCTGTTTTCCTTTGTCTGCACCAAATTCGGTATTGCGCAGGCAGCTTCCGATCTGCTTGGAAGCGTTGCACATAATCAGTTCACATTCCTGCTGATCGTCAATATCATTTTCCTGATCGCAGGATGCTTTATCGATGCAAACTCTGCCATGTACATCTTCATTCCGATCATGCTTCCGGTCTGCAAGGCACTTGGCTATGATGTCGTTGCATTCGGTATTGTGGCAACGGTCAACCTGGCCATCGGACAGGTAACTCCGCCGGTCGGCGTCAACCTGTTTGTTGCTATTTCTGTCAAACTGAAAAAAGGAATGGAAGTTACGATCCAGCAGATCTCAAAGGCCGTTATGCCGATGATCGCTGCATCCGTTGCTGTACTTCTGCTGATCACCTACGTTCCGCAGATTTCCACGTTCCTTCCGAAAGCTCTCGCAGGAAAAGATGGTTCCTACAGCGGTACGGTAGCTGCTGCCACGAATTCCGATGCGTCTGGAGATGACAGCCAGACCAGTACCAGCGGGGATAATGGAAACAGCGAAGATTACAATGATATTGCAGATTACAGCGATCTTGACTGGCCGGAGCAGACATGGAACTTCACCTGCTCGACCACCGAAACCAGTACCTGGGCAGAGGGCGGACGCAAGTTCGGCGAGCTCATGGAAAAAGCAACCGGCGGAAAGATCAAAGTCAATGTTTATGCCGCAGACCAGCTGACAAATGGAAACCAGTCCGAGGGTATCCAGGCGCTGATGAACGGAGATCCGGTACAGATTTCCATGCACAGCAACCTGATCTACTCTGCCTTTGACCCGAGATTCAACGTTGTTTCCCTTCCGTTCCTGTTCGACTCTGTAGAGGATGCGGATGCCAAACTCGACGGCGAGGCCGGTGAGAAATTAAAAGAGATCCTTTCCGAGTACAACCTGCACTGTATGGGAATTGCGGAGAACGGTTTCCGTCAGCTGACGAACAGCAAGCAGGAAGTAACATCTGTCGATGACATGAAGAACCTGAAAATCCGTGTGGCAGGAAGCAACCTTTTAATGGAATGCTACAAACGCTGGGGTGCTGACGCGACCAACATGAACTGGTCCGAGACATACACCGCGCTGCAGCAGAAGACCGTTGAGGGACAGGAGAATCCGCTTCCGGCAATCGACGCAGCCAGTGTACAGGAAGTACAGCCGTACTGCTCGATGTGGAATGCAATTTACGACTGCCTGTTCTTCTGCATCAACGGAGATATTTACAATTCTCTGACACCGGAACAGCAGAAGGTTGTCGATGAGGCAGGCCAGAAGGCTGTGGATTATGAGCGTGTGATCAATCGTGCCGGTGATGATGAGATCATGGACCGCTGGCAGAATGAGAACAGTGTCAAGATCACAAAGTATGAGGATATGGATATTGATTCTTTCAAACAGGCAGTTGACGGTGTGGATGAATGGTATCAGAGCGAACTGGAGAGCCAGGGCTATGAAGATGCCAAGGATCTGATTGAAACCTTTACGAAGGAAGATACTTCTTCTGCATCGAAGTATGACGTAGAAGACAGAAGCGACCTTGACTGGCCGGAGCAGACATGGAACTTTACCTGCTCCACCACCGAGACCAGTACCTGGGCAGAGGGCGGACGTAAGTTCGGTGAGCTCATGGAAAAAGCGACCGGCGGCAAAATTAAAGTTAATGTTTACGCTGCAGACCAGCTGACCAACGGAAACCAGTCCGAAGGTATTCAGGCGCTGATCGACGGCGACCCGGTACAGATCTCGATGCACAGCAACCTGATCTACTCTGCCTTTGACCCGAGATTCAACGTGGTATCTCTTCCGTTCCTGTTTGACTCCGTAGAAGATGCGGATGCAAAACTTGACGGCGAGGCTGGTGAAAAATTAAAAGAGATCCTCGCCGAGTACGGTCTGCACTGCATGGGAATCGCGGAGAACGGTTTCCGTCAGCTGACGAACAGCAAGCAGGAAGTGAAATCTGTCGATGATATCAAGAATCTGAAAATCCGTGTGGCAGGAAGCAACCTGCTGATGGAATGCTATAAACGCTGGGGCGCCGATGCGACCAACATGAACTGGTCCGAGACATATACTGCATTGCAGCAGAAGACCGTTGAGGGACAGGAGAATCCGCTTCCGGCAATCGATGCAGCCAGTGTACAGGAAGTACAGCCGTACTGCTCCATGTGGAATGCGATCTACGACTGCCTGTTCTTCTGCATCAACGGCGATATCTACGACAGCATGACACCGGAGCAGCAGAAAGTGATCGATGAGTGCGGCCGCCTCGCAACCGAGTACGAGCGCGGGATCAACCGCGCCGGCGACGACGAAATCATGGACCGCTGGCAGAACGAGAACGGCGTAACTATCACAAACTACGACGACATGGACATTGATTCCTTCAAAGAAGCAGTGGACGGCGTAGACGAGTGGTACCAGAACGAACTCGAAAGCCAGGGGTATGAGGGTGCGAAAGATCTGATTGATACCTTTACAAAATAGAAAATAAGCAAAGGGGGAAATCCATCCGTGTATGCGGGTGGATTTTCTGTTTTTATGGATTGTGTTTTCGCGGGAAAGTGCGTATACTGGAGAGAGTTTGAAAAAGGAACGGAGAGAAGCGAATGGAAGACGGAAGGACAGCAAAAGTAAATATCGATGACTGGGCATTTATTCCGATGCTTCCGTTCGGGCTTCTGGCGGGATACTGGGGAACGATGGAAGTGCGGATTACGGCGCTTGCAGAAGAAGGCTTTCAGATCCGTCTTGCGCATCCGGCATCCGAGGCGCAGAAACAGGAGCCGCCGGAACTGGCGTTTTATGATTATCATACGGCATCGTACCATCGGCTTCCGATCTGCGATGCACGCCTGGTGCGTGAAAAACAGGAGCAGTTTTTTACGGTTTATACGTTTACAACAGAACTGGAAGCATACCGCAGAGAGGTACAGCACCTTGCGATGCAATACAGCCGCTATATCCGCTGGAAGACGGAAGGTGACGACGCAGTGCTCGCGGAGGAGATGACGGGATATCCGGCCAGGGAGGATGCGCAGCACTTTGAAAGTCTGGAAGAACAGAAACAGGTGTGGTTTGCGCTGATCCAGGGGAATACATTTGAGGAGATCCGGCGCGGAGCCTGGGAAGGAAATCCGTTGGTGAAACCAGAACTGGCACTGGAGATTGACTGCCCCGCATGGTATGAAAAATATCTGAAACTGGATGCACCCGCCTTTTTTACGATGTATTTTCGGAAAAATCAAATCACGCCAGCGCTGGATTTTCAGCCGGACCGCCTGTATTTCGGAAATGCCTTCTGCCCGCATCTGTTTCCGTCAGAGCGTATCCTGCAAAAACTGATTGAAAAAGCCTGCCGGGAGCATTTCGCTGTGACACTTGTCTTTCCCATCCTGCAAGAGAGAAAACGCCATGAGACAGAATACCTGCTGGAAATGCTGGATAACTGGTGCGGACAGCATCAGGAGAAACTGGAAATCGTCGTAAATGACTGGGGAACAGCAGCTTTGGCGGCAGAACGGAAAAATTTTATGGTCTGCCTTGGCATTCTGCTGAACAAGCGAAAAAAAGATCCCCGCATGAAGTATAAGCAGGGAAATGACGCGTTGTTTCGTAAAAACAGTCTGAATGCAGAGTTCTATCGAACGTATTTAAAAGAAAACTTTGGAATCGATCGGTACGAGTGGGAGAGCTTCGGCTTCCCACAGATATTTCCTTCAGGGGAAAACAGTCTGCATTTCCCGTTTTACCAGACCAATACCTCACAGCACTGTACGCTGTACGCGGAATGTGTCAATGGAAACCGGGGCGCACAGGAGCAGGTGACGGACTGCCTACGGTACTGTGAACGGCAGGCATTTCTTTATCCGAAGCATCTGCAGATGATGGGACGATACAATTCTCTTTTTGCGTTGGCCCCCGCGCTGTTCCAGAATCCGGCGGAAATGGGACGGGCATATGCAGCACATGGAGTGAAACGGTTTGTCCTGAATCTGCTGTAGAAATGTGCTGATGGGAACGAAAAAAGATGCTGCATTTCCGGAGAGGAAGCAGGGAGATCATAAGAGAAAACAGGAGAGGAAGACGAAAACATGAAAATTACAGCAGGACTTGGATCCGTGGACGATTATATCCGCTATGTGAAAGCCGGTGCGGACGAGCTTTTCTGCGGTTACGTTCCGTTTTCCTGGGCGGAGAAATACGGCACGGTCATGGCGCTGAACCGGAGAGAAGTGCTGAGTTATAATGTACAGATCGGGTCGTACAGTGAGCTGGAAATCTTATCGGAGATGGTTCGCCGTTATCAAAAGCCGGTTCATCTGACCTTTAATTCCCTGTACTATCTCCCGGAACAGTACGCCGAAATCACCGGAATCATCCAGAAGTGCTGTCGGATCGGCTTCGAGAGCTATATCATTGCGGATCCCGCACTCCTTGTCTATCTGCGGGAACACGGCATCGACTGTGAGGTGCATCTAAGCGGCGATCTGGGAACCGTGAATATAGCGATGACCGACGTTTTTGCAAAGCTTACCCCGAAGCGCATCATCTTTCAGCGGAAAAATACGATTGCGGAAATGCAGGAGGTGATTCGCCATATCCGCACGGAACATAAGGCGCAGACCATTACAGAGTTTGAAGCGTTTGCCCTCAATGAAATGTGCCAGTTCAGCGGCGCGTTCTGCAATTCGCTGCACTGCGATGAGATGGGATACCTGTGCCGCGTGCCGTACTGGAAAAGACCGGTCGAGAAAAAAATACCGGAACTGTCCGTGAAAGGGACAGTCCCGGGAGAAATTATGGTGGAAGAAGGAGAGGATCTCTGCGATGAGAGCGGCTATCTCTGCGGAGAAAGCGGCTGCGGTCTCTGTGCGTTAAAGCAGTTATCCAATGCGGGAATCACACATTTAAAGCTCGTCGGACGCGGAAACTATGCCGACTTTATGGAACGCGACATCCGGAATCTGCGCTGGGCACTCGATATTCTTGATACGGCCAAAAGTGATGCAGAATATCGAAGGAAGATGAAAATCGAACTCTTTCCGAAGGGCTGCGGTCATCTCTGTTACTACCGTTGATGCTTCTTTTCTGGGAAATGCCGCACTCTTCATACAGCTCCTGCCGCGTCTTCTGGATCACGATTTCTTTTTTCTTCTCAATGTCCATCAGCGCCGCTTGCTTTAAGACATAGTCGAGCAGCAGAAAGATCGGCGGATAAAAAAGCCGCGCGCCGCGGTTGTAGGAGGAGCGGTACAGCTTGTACGCAATTTTATGCGCCACAAGCCGTAAAAGCTGAATATCCTGGCTGATCCAGTCCTCGAAATCTTTGCGTGAAAAATAGACGACCGTTGTTTCTGTCAGCGTTTCAATCGTAACCGATGTCTTCTCCATTTCCGCAAGAATCGTCACCTCGCCCACAAAGTCGATCGGCTCGTTTTTCTCAATCATATAGATATTGCCGTTCTGAAATTCATTGATGACGCGGTGCTCGCCCTTTGCGATCGATAATGCCGAATTTCTCGAGTTTATAATCTTTCTGGTGAATGATCGTTCCAGGCGGATAAACCCGGATCGTATAGCGGTTGTGCAGTTCCTCCGGCATATGTTCAAAATACGGCGCCAGCCTTGGCACTTCTTCGATGAGTTCTTCTAATGTCATGATTTCGTCTCCACGTTTTTATTTCGGTCAGTGTGTTTCTAATGTGTCAAAAAGCGTTCTGCAGAAAAATAACGCCCATATCTGTGAGTATATCACAAATTTTTTTCAAAAACATCCCATTTGTCCTTTTTTCCAGAACGAAAATCCGTTAGAATGCACTTGTCCGCTGAAACGGACGAAAAAAATAAACCAGACGCGAAAGAGCAATGGTGGAGGAGAAAGTTATGGAAAAGTATGCGTATTCATCACTGAAAAGCCGTATTCAGGCTGAGTGGAAGATCTACGTCCTGGCATTTGTGTTCATTCTGATCGCAGATTTCATCGGACAGATCAAAATCCCGCTGGGACCGGGAAACTTTATTTTGTTCCCGATTTTTTATGCACTGATTCTTGGTGTGCTGTCCGGTCCGCAGGTGACCAAAATTGTGAAATCAAAAGAAGTAAAGGTAGCATCCAAACTCGTTATCGTGGCAATCTGTCCGTTTATTGCAAAGCTCGGCATCAATGCTGGAGCAAGCATTGAGACGGTCATTTCCGCAGGCCCGGCACTTCTTCTGCAGGAGTTCGGAAACCTGGGAACCATTCTTCTTGCCATGCCGCTGGCACTTCTGCTTGGCTTAAAGCGTGAAGCCATCGGTGCAACACATTCCATCAACCGTGAAACAAACCTTGCTCTTATTACCGATATGTTCGGACCGGATTCACCGGAGGCGCGCGGCAGCCTTTCTATCTACGTGGTCGGCGGTATGGTCGGCACCATCTACTTTGGATTTATGGTTTCCGTAGTCGCAATGCTGAACATTTTTCATCCTTATGCCCTCGGTATGGCATCCGGTGTCGGAGCCGGCATCATGATGGCGAGCGCAACCGCTTCGCTGACCGAGATCTATCTGGCAATGGCAGATCAGATTTCTGCACTGGCGAGTGCGAGTGAGACGATTTCCGGCATCGACGGAATCTATATGGCCATCTTCGTTGGCATCCCGCTCTGCAACTTCCTGTACCGGAAACTGGAACCGACACTTGGAAAATTTGCAGACAACAGAGCCGCAAAAAAGAAAGGGGAAGCATAAGCGATGAGATACATTGAATGGGAATTCTTATTTTTACTGTCCGGCCTTGGCATCGGACTTGCCAATCTGGTAGGCTTTCAGGTAGGATTTATAGACTCGCTTCCGGGAATTTTAATTCTGCTTGCTATTTCCTGTGTCGGCGTTGTCTGCAGCAAATTGATTCCGCTGAAGCTCCCGATCGTAGCATACGTTTCGATTCTCGGCCTGCTTGCCGCATCACCGATTTCTCCGGCGAGACAGTTCGTGATTGATGCCGTCGGCAAAATTAACTTTACAGCTCCGCTTACCATGGTAGGCGCGTATGCCGGAATTTCCATCGGCGATCAGGTCAAGACCTTCGCAAAACAGGGATGGAAAATGATTTTGATCGGCGTCTTCGTTATGACAGGAACCTTTGTCGGTTCCGCTGTGATTGCACAGGTTGTCATGATGCTGACCGGTACTATTTAAAGAATTACGCAAAAAAAAACGGAGCCCGTCTCTTCCCGAACCCGTTGGAATGAGGCAGGCTCCTGCTTTCCTATGAAAAGAAAGGGAATTCTATATGAAAAAACTGATCGTAACAAACACCTCGGTGCTTTTACCCGATCTTACTATTGCAGAAAATCAGACCGTAGAGACAGAAAACGGCGTTATTTCTGTGATCCGTCCTTACCAAAAAGGAGAGGAGAGTGCTGCCGCGGAAGATACAGAACGGCTCGATGGAACAGGAAAACTTCTGATGCCGGGTCTTTGCGACAGCCATATGCACACCGGTCAGCAGCTGTTAAAGGGACAGATCCTCGACGCCCTTCCGATGATCTGGACGCGGATCATGCTGCCGTTTGAGAGCACGCTGACGCCGGAAAAGATGGAACTGAATGCCGAGCTCGCCGCACTCGAGATGATCAAATCGGGAACGACAGCATTTGTGGACGCGGGAAGCTATTTTATGGAGAATGCGGCAGACGTCTATCTGCAGTCCGGGCTGCGCGGCCTGCTGTCTGCCTCTACGATGGATGACGCATCGCTGCCGGATTCCATCCGACATACTGCAGACCAGGCGGTAGGACAGACGGATGCGCTGTATGATGCGTACAACGGAAAAGGAAATTTAAAAGTCGCTTATTCGCTCCGTTCCCTGATCAGCTGCAGCGAAGATCTGATTTTAAAAGCGGCCGATCACGCGAAAGAGCGCGGTGCCCTGCTGCAGGCGCATATGAACGAATATCCGAACGAGATCAATTTCTTTCTCCAGCGCCAGCAGATGCGTCCGATCGTGTATCTGGCGAAACTTGGTGTGCTGGATGAGCATTTTCTGGCGGCGCACTGCATTCTTCTTTCAGAAAACGAGAAGGATCTGTTGAAGGAATACGATGTAAAAACGTGTCACTGCCCGTTCAGCAACTGTGGAAAAGGCGTACCGGATACACCGGCTCTGCTGCAGCGCGGTATTACTGTAGGTCTTGGAACGGACGGCGCAGCACATGGAGGCTTAAGTCTCTGGAATGAGATGAAGATTTTTCGATCTGTGATGAATGTCGGATGCGGTGTCAGCATCAGCGAGGCGGCTGTCATGCCGGCGGCGAAGATTATCCGCATGGCGACACAGGGTGGATACGATTATCTGCAGGAGAACGGCGGAAGCATTGCTGTTGGAAAAAAAGCGGACTTTATCACGATTTCACTCCGCCAGCCGCATCTGTACCCGACTGGAAATCTCGTCAACACACTGCTTGAGTGCGTGACCGCTTCGGATGTCTGCGATAATGTTGTCTGCGGAAAAGTTCTTATGAAAGACCGCGTGGTGCAGACACTGGATGAGGCGCAGATTATGGAAAAGGCAGAGCAGTATTTCGCCTCCGAGACGGCTTTTGTTTAAAGAAAAAAGCAGGATATTTTAGAAAGCGAAAAAGGATTGTTCATATCCTGCAAAAATAAAGGAGAATGTTATTTATGTTGAATTTGATTCTGATGATCCTTCTGAATCTTGTGGTCGGCGGCTGCATCGGCCTGACGGGAATTGCGGGATTTCTGCTTCCGATGTTCTACACCGGATTTCTCGATATGCCGTCATCCGCGTCCCTGGCACTCAGCTTTGCGGCGTTTCTGATTTCCGGTATTCTGGGATCGTTGAATTACTATAAGAGCGGCAATCTCGATCTGAAAACGGCGGGCGTGCTCTCAGCAGGAAGCTTTTCCGGCGCGCTGGCCGGTGTCAAGATCAACCTTCTGATCCCGGCGGATACCATGAAGATTATTTTATATCTCGTTGTTCTGCTCTCCGGCATCTCCATTCTGCTGCGGAAGGACAAGCCGGGAAATACAGAGAAAAAAGCGGTACAGAGCGTTCCGTTTTATCTGGTACTCGGTGCCGTAACGGGTGCCATCTGTGCGGCTTCCGGCGCCGGCGGCCCGGTACTTGTGATGCCGGTTTTGACATTACTTGGTATCCCGGCGCACACTGCAGTCGGTATTTCCCTGTTTGACTCTATTTTCATTGCCGTACCGTCAGCTGCAGGCTACCTGATCGCGGCAGCCGGAAACAAAGAAGTCTTTCTGCTTCTTCCGGTACTTCTTGTCGCGCACGGAATTGGCGTTTTTGCGGGAAGCAAAAATGCAACAAAAATCAACCAGACCCTGCTGAAACGCATCGTGGCCGTAGCTTCGATTGCGATTGCGTGCATCAAGCTGTTTCTGTAGGTTCCGGCATGCCTGCGAAAATCGGCGTTTTGCACACAAACTTTGGTTAGAAGTGTATTCCAATTGTTCTTATTGACTAAATATTCTCTTTGGGAATACAATGTAGAAAAGACAAAAAGGAGGGATACCACATGCAGGCACTTTCAAAGAAAAAAACCGGTGATATCTGTACCATCAAATGGATGTTTGGAATCCCTGAGATTTTGGATTTCCTGCGGAGCCGCAAAATCGAAGAGGGCAGCACCATACAGGTCATCCAGAAAATGGACGGCGGATTAATCCTCGGCATGGACGGAAAGCGAATCGCACTGTGCAACGAAGCAGCAGACCGGATTCAGGTGTGAAATCGGATCTGCCCGGCAAATAGAAAACGAGTGGAACCTTGAAAAAAGGATCCGCTCGTTTTCTGTTTACAGAAATCGTCCGATGAGAACTTCCGCGCCGCCGATAACGGCAGCGAGAGGAATACTTGATACAAGACAAAGGAAGAACCAGCATGTTGAAAAAAATGTCGATGCAGCATAAAGCGTCACCAGCGGTGCAGAAATACTTCGCAGATTTTTTGCGCAGAACCGTTGCGGAGCAGACATCAGTTAGGGTAAAATAGAGCAGATCTTAAGAAAAAAGGAAGTTAGAAATTTATGACATTACTAGAAATGATACAAAAAGAAAACGCTGCTGCATTCACACATGGCGGAAAATTTCATGCGGATGATGTGTTTTCTGCCGCACTGCTTCTGCATTTCAACCCGAAGCTTACGATTCAGCGCGGAAACCGTGTGCCGGAGGAGTTTGCCGGGATTGTTTTTGACATTGGAAGAGGGGAGTATGATCATCACCAGAAAGACAGCCGTATCCGGGAGAACGGAGCGCCGTACGCGGCGTTCGGCCTTTTGTGGGAGGAGCTTGGTACAGAAATTTTAAGCCCCAAGATGGCAGAATGCTTTGATGAGAAATTTGTGCAGCCGCTCGACAACAATGATAATACGGGTGAAAAGAATGAGCTTGCCAGCCTGATCGGTATGTTCAATCCTGTGTGGGATGACAACCGCGGAAGTGATGCTGCTTTCTTTGAAGCGGTAACGATTGCCGGCCGGATTTTGGAGCATAAATGGGAACGTTTCCGCGCGGATGAGCGGATGGAGCAGCAGTTTGCGGAACTCCTCAGCGCACATCGGGAGCGGATCGCCGCAGAGGAAAAGACGGAAACGATGGATGAAAAGATTCTGGTTCTTTCCGAGTTTTTCCCATGCCAGAAGCAGCTCTCCGCGACGGAAATCGCTTTTCTGGTCTTTCCGTCCAACCGCGGCGGCTACTGTGTTCAGCCGGTGAGAAAAGAAAACTCGTCTAATTATAAGTATGAATTTCCGGAAAACTGGCTTGGGCTGGAAAATGAAGCCCTGCAGGAAGTGACAGGTCTTGCGGGTGCATCCTTCTGTCACAAAGGGGGATTCCTTCTCACTACAGAGACACTTGCCGATGCCGTATCTGCCTGCCGTATCAGCCTTATGGGATCGCCGAAAGCGCCGGTTGTGCTCTGCGTCGGCACGGATACAGAGGACGAGCTGATCCATCAGATGCCGGGCATGGAGAACGCTGAGATAGTTCATAAACCGATGCCTGCCAGACCGGAACTGAAGATCGAGGGCAGTTACGCGGAATCAGTGCTTGAAAAGACGGAATGGAAGACACTGCTGCGTGAATACATTTCCGATCTTTTGAAAGAAAAACCAGAAACAGTGTGCATCGGCGGCGATCTCTTTGCGGCTTATCCGGTCATGCATCAGCTTCGGAAGAAACATAT
>OGDN01004790.1_pt1 | contig 11491 bp, 8 predicted proteins | sample 1570271 | NCBI WGS metagenome assembly OGDN01 (sample SAMEA4384481, study PRJEB24528) | human gut metagenome | reverse complement strand
AGAGCACCTGACTCTTAATCAGGGTGTCCAGGGTTCGAGCCCCTGGCGGTGCACTGAAAGGTCTTAGACTTGTATTTATGCAGGTTTAGGGCTTTTTTTTCGTGTGAAAAAAGGCGGGGTCTGAAAAAAATCAGTTTTTCCCGCCGGTAATTTCATTTTCAAGCCGCAGAATGTTGCGGGCACCGTTGACAAAAATTGTTCCGGCACTGGTTGGGTGCAGACGGTTATGCTCGCGGGAGAACAGCGGCATCCCGACCATGGCTTCCACACTGCGCAGATGGCGTGAGAGAGCGGGCTGCGCCAGAAGAAACCGTTCTGCTGCTTTGGAAAGACTTTGCTCTTCCACAATGGCAATGAGGTATTCCATGACTTTTGTGTCCAGATTGACCTCCTGCACCGTTTGCAGGGCGGTACCGACTGCTCTGTGGGCGGTGCTTTTTTCGGCTGAAAGGGCGGAGAAGGTATGGGCTGCCTCCAACAGCTCATTCACATGGGAATCTCCCGTGGGCTGGTAGCGCGGGTCAGCAAGGGTTTCCTCTGCCAGCAGTCCGGCAAGGCAGGCTTCCGCTTCCGTCAGGGTGTGACCCAGGGGAAAGCGCAGATGCATTGCCTGCTGCACGGAGGGAATCAGAGGATGGTAGACCACATCCGGGCAGGGAGAAACATAGGCGTTGCTGACAAAGCCTGCACCTACGCCCTGCTGCATCATGGCTTCCACCAGCAGCACGTCATCCGATTCAAAGGCAACCACAGGCTGAAATCCCGCTTCCCGGAATAACTGGTCGGCGAGGATACGGATGCTGTGGCGCGCGCCCTGCAATACAAAAGGTGTTTCCTGCAGGTCGGTCAGCCGGATATGTTCCTGTCCTGCCAGCGGGTGGGAAATGGGCAGGCAAACCAGAATCTCCGTAGAAGCGATGGACACATCAGCGGTTTCCGGGCTGGTACTGCCCGCACCGAGGGCAAGATCTACTACGCCCCGTGCTACAGCACCGGGCTGTTCAGCAGCGCAAAGCTCTACAAGCTCCAGCGCAATGCCCGGCCAGTGGCGGGAAAAGGGCTTGTAAATTTTGCTGTAAATCGTTGCGCCGCGGTTGGGTGAAGTGGCGAGCCGGATGCGGGTGAGCTGGCAGCCGGTGATATTTTTCATAGTCAGAAGCATCCGGTTCTGTTCATACAGGATATTTTGTGCATGCTCTATGACAACCTGCCCGACCTCGGTGGGATACAGGCGATGCCCGCGCCGCAGAAACAGAGTAGCGCCGAGAGTGCGTTCCAATTCTGCCAGAAATTTGCTCAGGGTAGAGGGGGAAAGCTGCAGCGCCCGCGCCGCGCCGGAAAGGCTGCCGTATTCTGCAATGGTAGAGAGATAATGGTACTGTCTGGTATTCATCCTGCCATCTCCTGACTGTTCTGAATCATTACATGTTACATTATCTTCAGTATAACGGGCTTTTTTTCTTTTGACAAGAAATGATGAAAAAAGTGTTATGAAGATTTTGAAATCTTGGGTATCGTAAGAAGGAGGAAAACAAGGTACACTGTCAGTAAGAGGTGAAACGATATGTCAGAACGGTTAAGTATTCAGATGAAAGACGAAGATAATGTGGTTGTGGCGGTTTCTGACCTGCCTGCCGGCACAAAGCTGGAAAGTGGTGTTATAACCCGGGAACCCATTCCTCAGGCGCATAAAATTGCCCTGTGCGATATTCCAAAGGGCGGAGAGATTATTCGCTACGGTGTGGTTCTCGGCTATGCAAAGGATGATATTCCGGTAGGAAGCTGGATTAACGAGCATATGCTTGACCTGCCTGAAAGCCCGGCACTGACCGATATGCCCTGGGGCACGAATATTAAGACGCCGGAGCAGCTTCCGACTCCCCCCAGAACGACGTGGATGGGCTATCGCAACGAGGCCGGTTCTGCGGGTACCCGGAATCTGCTGGGGATTGTGACAACGGTGCAGTGCGTGGCAGGTGTAGTCCGGGTGGCTGTGGAGCGGATTAAGAAAGAACTTCTGCCCAAGTACCCGAATGTGGATGGTGTGGTGGCAATCACGCACCCTTATGGCTGCGGCGTGGCAATCAATGCTCCGCTGGCTTATATTCCCATCCGTGCCATTACCAATGTTATCCGGCACCCGAATTTCGGCGGCGAGATTATGGTGGTCGGTCTGGGCTGCGAAAAGCTGACCTATGACCGTGTGCTGCCTCCGGAGGACATTACCCCGGAAAACTGCCTGACTTTGCAGGACTGCAAAGGGCATGATGCCATGATGCAGGCAATTCTTGATATGGCAGAGAAGAAGCTGCAGAAGCTGAACCAACGTCACAGGGAAGAACTGCCGTTAAGTGAGCTGCTCATCGGAATGCAGTGCGGCGGAAGTGATGCATTTTCCGGTATCACGGCAAATCCCAGTGCGGGCTATGCGGCGGATATGCTGGTAAAGGGCGGCGCGACAGTGATGTTCAGCGAAGTTACGGAAGTCCGGGACGGCGTTCCCATGCTGGCTGCCCGTTGTGTCAGTGAGGAAGTCCGGGATAAGCTGGCTGCGGAGATGAAGTGGTATGATGATTATCTGGCAGAGGGCGGCGTAAACCGTGACGCCAATCCCACACCGGGCAACAAGAAGGGCGGTCTGGCAAATATTGTGGAGAAGGCGATGGGTTCCATTGCCAAGAGCGGTACAAGCCCTATTGTGGAAGTCTTAAGTCCGGCAGAAAAGCCCACAAAGCATGGTCTGATTTTTGCGGCAACCCCCGCTTCGGATATTGTCTGCGGGCCTTCCCAGGTGGCATCCGGCATCGGCTTACAGGTATTCATGACCGGACGCGGCACCCCCTATGGTCTGGATGTGGCGCCTGTTATCAAGGTGTGCAGCCGTAATGAGATGAAGGAACAATGGTTTGATTTGATTGATATTTCTGCCGGTCATGTGGCTACCGGAGAGGCAACCATTGCAGAGGTGGGCACAGAGATATTCAATCTGATTCTGGACGTTGCCAGCGGCGTTAAGGAGCCCTACAGCGACCAGTATGGTTTCCACAATGATATGTGTATTTTCAACCCGGCTCCTATTACCTGATGGGGCAGAGAAGCGAATTGCGGGATTTGTGTCCGGGCGCACTGGACGAAAAACCGTTAGTAAAATAACGTGCGCAGAAATGGAGCAAAATATGAAAATTGGTTTTATTGGACTTGGTATCATGGGTAAGCCCATGGCAAAAAATCTGTTAAAGGCTGGTTATACAGACCTGCTGGTGAACAACCGCAGTCAGGCTCCTGTACAGGAGCTGGAAGCTGCCGGTGCAACCGGTGCTACCCAGCAGGAGATTGGCGGGCAGTGTGACGTGGTAATTACCATGCTGCCCAATTCCCCTCAGGTGAAGGAAGTTATGCTGGGAGAAAATGGCGTGGCTGCACATATGAAGCCGGGAACCGTATTTATTGACTGTTCTTCCATCAACCCCGTTGCTTCCAAGGAAATTTATGCTGAACTGCAGAAGAGGGGTGTGGAGATGCTGGATGCTCCCGTTTCCGGCGGAGAACCCAAGGCGATTGACGGAACGCTGAGCTTCATGGTTGGCGGCAGGCAGGAAATCTTCGACCAGTACAAGCCTGTTCTGGATGCTATGGGCGCTTCTACTGTCCGCTGCGGCGAGGTGGGCGCAGGCAACACAACCAAGCTGGCAAACCAGATTATCGTAGCATGCAACATTCAGGCACTTGCAGAGGCACTGACACTGGCACAGAAGGCCGGTGTGGAACCGGAACTGGTATTTCAGGCAATTAAGGGCGGTCTGGCAGGCTCTACAGTCATGAATGCCAAGGCTCCCATGATGATTGCCGGCAACGACAAGCCCGGCTTTAAGATTGACCTGCATATCAAGGACTTGAACAATGTACTGGACTGCGCCCATGCCGTTGGTGCGCCCGTTCCTATGACTGCTGAGGTACAGGAAATCTTCCAGTGGCTCCATAACCACGACAAAGGTCAGGCAGACCACAGCGCCATCGCCCAGTATTATGAATATCTGACAGATATTCAAATCGGCCGGTAAGAGTGTGAAAAGAAGTTTGTGTCTGTGCGCACCTGACACAAACCCGGGAGGCATTGGAGAAGTGCGCAGAAATGAGGATTGATATAATGAAAACGGACTTTATGAAGGGTGTTGTTGTTCCCATCCTGACAGTCATTGATGAAAATGAGAAGATTGATGAAGCCGGAATGCGCGCACAGGTGGACTACGTGATTGAGGGCGGTGTGTCCGGAATTCTCGCCTTTGGCTCCAACGGCGAGTTCTATATGGTAGAAGAGGACGAAATGGAACGGGGACTTAAGATTATGGTGAGTCAGGCAGCAGGTCGTGTGCCGGTTTACTTTGGCATTGGTGCCATCAGCACGAAAAAGTGCTGCCGCCTGGCGCAGATGGCTGTGAAGAACGGTGCAGCCGCTGTCAGTGTACTTCAGCCCATGTTCCTAAAGCCGACCTATGAGGAGCTGTATCAGCACTTTAAGACGATTGCGGAAAGTGTTCCTGAAACACCGGTGCTGTTGTATAACAATCCCGGAAGAGTTGGATATACCATGAGCGCGAAGCTGGTGGAGGAGCTGGCTCATAATGTGCCTAATATTGTGGGCATGAAGGATACCAGCGGCGACATTACCCAGACATCTGAGTTTATCCGCCGTACCCGTGATGTGGGCTTCAGGGTTTTTGGAGGCAAGGATACTCTGCTGTATGCCAGCCTGTGCCATGGTGCGGTAGGCGGCGTATGTACCGCAGCCAACTTTATGCCGGAGCTTATCACAGATTTGGCAGGCAGTCTGGAAGCGCAGTTCAGGCTGAACCCGGTGCGTCTGTCCATGGATGCAGCCAGCTTCCCGGTAGCTGCCAAGGATATGGCAACTCTGCGGGGACGCAAGGTGGGCGTGCCGTATCTGCCGACCCTTCCTACCCCGGAGGGCGCAGCAAAGCAGGGCTTTGTAAAGACCATGACGGAAGCCGGTCTGCTGTAAACATTCCTTCGGCAAAAGATGCCTTTGGAAAGGAGATTTTCATGAACCTGACTCTGCGAAAAGATGCGGATGCGATTATTACAGCCAGCTTGAAAGCGGTGCTGCCGGATGAGGCGGTTCGCCGTGCGTTACAGTCCTTTCAGCCAAAGAGCGGCAGGGTGCTTTTGGTAGCCACAGGCAAGGCAGCGTGGCAGATGGCGCACGCCGCTGTAGAAGCGCTGGGCAGCGTGGACGGCGGTGTGGTTGTGACGAAATACGACCATGTGAAGGGCGAAATCCCCGGAGTAGATTGTTATGAGGCAGGTCATCCGGTACCGGATGACAACAACTTTGCAGCTACGGAAAAGGCTCTGGAGCTGGTACAGGGGCTGACGGAGGAGGATACGGTGCTGTTTCTGCTTTCCGGGGGCGGCAGTGCGCTGTTTGAGAAGCCGCTGCTTTCCGGCGGGGAATTGCAGGATATTACCAGCCAGCTTCTTGCCAGCGGCGCTGACATTGTGGAGATGAATACAATCCGCAAGCGGCTTTCCGGTGTCAAGGGCGGGCGGTTTGCCAAGGCATGTGCCCCGGCGCAGGTGTTCAGCATTGTACTCAGTGATATTCTGGGTGACCCGCTGGATATGATTGCCAGCGGGCCGGCGGTTCTGGATACCTCTACCTGTGAGCAGGCGCAGGCGATTGCGGAAAAATATCACCTGAAGCTTTCCGGACAGGCAAAAGCGCTGCTGATGCAGGAAACGCCGAAGGTGCTGGATAATGTGACTACGCAGATTACAGGCAGTGTGCGCCAGCTTTGCGCTGCGGCGGCTAATGCCTGTAAGGAAATGGGTTATGAACCCGTCCTGCTGACTGACCAGCTCTGCTGTGAAGCACGGGAAGCGGGCAGCTTTCTTGCTTCCATTGTCCGCACGAATGTGGGACAGGGGAAAAAGCTGGCTTACATTGCTGGCGGTGAAACGGTTGTCCACCTGACCGGAAAAGGCATGGGCGGACGGAATCAGGAGCTGGCTCTTGCGGCGGCACCCGGACTGGCTGGCTTGAATGCGGCGGTATTTTCCGTGGGAAGTGACGGAACGGATGGCCCGACGGATGCCGCCGGCGGTTATGTGGATGGCGATACCGCCGAAACGCTGGCTGCAGGCGGCTGGAATGTGTTTGACACTTTGCAGAATAACGATGCCTATCATGCGCTGCAGACCTCAGGCGGGCTTATCATAACCGGGGCTACCGGAACAAACGTCAATGACGTGGCAGTGGCTTTGGTGGGAACGGAAGAATGAACAGGGGAAAGGTCTTAGACCTGCATGGATGCAGGTCTGGGGCTTTTTTTGTCCTTATGATAATCCGGTTGAAAATTTAAGGCGCGCCGTGTATCATGAAAGAAAAGCGTGCGCAGGAATGGAGATTAGTGTGAAAAGAACTTCTAATCACTCAGAGCAAAGGCTCTTTCGTGAAGAAGTTCTAAGTTTCACACGGCTATTTGTGCCGCAGGCGTCACAAAGTAGCCTTTATCGCAGAACTGAATCTGAAATTCAGTTCGCGATTCCTTCGGCATTAGAAATGCCTGCGGAATGGAGGAGTAGTATGGGATTTGCGAAGTCGGATATTACAAGGGATGAATGTATGCTTACGGACAGGTTCGGAAAAAAAGGATACGACTGGTGGTGGCATTCCTTTACCGGCAGAAATCAGAAAACGGGGAAGGAAAAAACCTTCTTTATTGAGTTTTTTCTGTGCAATCCCAATTACGGGGAGAAAAAGCCCGTTTTCGGCAGACCGCATCCTTCTTACCTGATGGTAAAGGCAGGGGCATGGGGAGAGGATGCGGCGCAGCTTCACCGATTCTTCGGCTGGGATGATGTAAATCTCCACGGAAAGGCACCCTTTGCGCTGGCGGCAGAGGACTGCTATCTGTCAGAGAAAGCCACAAAGGGGCGGATTTCCCTGACGGAGGAAGAGGTAAAGGCGCATCCGGAATATATGTGTCAGGCGGGGAAAATGTCCTGGAATCTCCGGATGGAGAAGAAGGTTTCCTTTAATGTGGGATATGGCGCAGGAAAGCTTCTGCGCCGGATACAGGCATTTGAGATGTACTGGCATGCGGAGGGCATGAAAACTTTATATTCCGGGACGGTAAAATGGAATGGAGAGGTTTACGAGGTACGCCCGGAAAACTGTTACGGTTATGCAGACAAGAACTGGGGCAGCAATTTTACCAGTCCCTGGGTCTGGCTGTCCTCAAATGATATGGTGCGGACGTTTACGGGAGAACGGCTGAAAAACAGTGTATTTGATATCGGAGGAGGAAAACCGAGGATTTTCGGGATTCCTCTGAATAAGAAGCTGCTGGGAGCTTTTTATTATGAAGGAGAGGAATTTGAGTTTAATTTCTCCAAATTCTGGATGCGCCCCAGGACAATGTTTGAGTGCATTGAACTGCCGGACAGGATTATCTGGAGAGTGAAGCAGGAAACCTGTAAAGCGGTTATGTATACGGAGGTGCGCTGTAAAAAGAAGGATATGCTTCTGATTCAGTATGAGGCACCTGACGGCAGCAGACGGCATAAGCATCTGTTAAACGGGGGAACCGGCACCGGACGGATTAAATTATACAGAAAGGATGGCATATACCGGACTCTGGTGGATGATGTGAGGATAAAGCATGTGGGCTGCGAGTTCGGCGTATTTTCATGATGACAGAGATTTTTGATACCCATGCCCATTATGATGATGAGGCGTTTGATGAGGACAGGGAGCAGTTACTGGGAGAATTAAAGAAGGCAGGGATTGCAGGGGTGGTAAATGTGGCAGCCAGCCTTTCCTCCTGTAAGACAAGCCGTGGGCTGGCGGAGAAGCATGATTTTATATATTGTGCTTTGGGCGTGCATCCTTCCGAAACGGCGGAGCTGACAGAGGAGAGCTTTGGATGGCTGAAGGAGCAGTGTCAGTATGAGAAATGTGTGGCAGTCGGGGAAATCGGACTGGATTATTACTGGCAGGAACCGGACAGGGAAATCCAGCGGGAGTGGTTTGCGAGACAGCTTGCTCTGGCGCGGGAGGTAAAGCTTCCTGTGATTATTCATTCCAGAGAAGCGGCGCAGGAAACGGTGGACATTATGAAAGCGGAAAACAGTCAGGAAATCGGCGGCGTGATTCACTGTTATTCCTATTCTAAGGAGCTGGCGCGGACTTTTCTGGATATGGGCTTTTATTTTGGCATCGGTGGTGTGCTTACCTTTAAAAATGCCAGAAAGCTGAAAGGAGCGGTGGAGTATATTCCTCTTGACAGAATTGTGGTGGAAACAGACTGTCCCTATCTGGCACCGGAGCCAAACAGGGGAAAGCGCAACAGCTCCTTAAATCTGCCCTATGTGATAACCAGACTTGCAGAACTGAAGGGTCTGGAGGAGGAAGAAATCCGGGAGGCAGTGTGGCACAACGCCCACGCCCTTTACAGGCTGTAGAGGAGAGGCAGGTATGGCGATACAACCGGGCTTTCGGGAGCCTGAATGGGCAGAGATGGAAAAGGAAGAGTAAGCAGTAAAAGGAAGGATAATAAGAGGCAGGACAAGTAAGGCAGGAAAGGCAGGAAAACAGGTATGGTGAAAGAAATCGTGTTTGCGGGGGAGCCCTATGGAATGAACTGGCTTCGGGAGGATTTTGTTTACGGAGAGGTGCTTTGCCCGCCGGAGCTGGAGGCTGTCAGCGAAAGTGTCTGGGAGGGAGAGATACTGACAACGGTATTTTCCATAAAGAATGTGACGGAGAAGCCTTTTTTTACTTCTCTGTCGGATATCGGGCTTCGGCTTCCTTTGCAGGATAAATATGAGGACAGTGACACTTGTGTCAGGAAACGATGCCACACCCATATTTTCTGCGGAAGGGATATTTCCTATGTATATGCTCTGCGGATGGGCGGGGAAGCCCCTCATTTCGGGTTGGTGGTAACGGAAGGAAGCCTTGGCGGTTACAGTGTGGAGAGGGATATTTCCAAAATGAGCAACGACAGAGGCTGCTTTATTCTGCATCCCTGCCCTGATGTATGGCAGCCGGGAGAGGAAAAGAGGCTTGTCTGGAAGATTTTTTCCCATGCAGGAGAAGAGGACTTTTTCCATAAGGCAGGAACGCTGCGCCCCTTTGTCAGGGTGGAGGCATCCAGCTATGTCCTTTTTCCGGGGGAAGAATGTGTTCTGCGGGTAACGCCTTCCTTTGCGGCGGAAAAAATTACGGTGGATGGGGAGGTATATTCCCCGGAAGAAGGGCGGCATTTTGTTTATGACAATCGTGTCATGCCGGGTGACAGGGTGTTTACCGTCTGCGCAGACGGGATTCAGACAACCTGCCGGATTCTGTTACAGGCGGAACCAAAGCTGCTTACGGAAAACAGATGCCGTTATATCGTGGAGAAACAGCAGTATCAGGGTGAGAAGCCGGAGGGGCTGGATGGAGCCTATCTGATTTATGATACGGAGGAAGAACATACCTACTATACAGCCCGGAATGATGATAATGCGGGCAGGGAACGGGTTGGAATGGGTCTTCTTATAACAACCTGGCTGCAGGGAAGAGGGGCATTATGGAATCCGGGAGAAAAGCAGGAAAGCAGGGACGGTCGGGAAAGCAGGGACAGACAGGAAAGCAGGGACGGTCGGGAAAACCGCGAAAGGGAAAAGAAACTGGCGGAAGAAGTGGAAAAGAGTCAGCAGAGGTATATGGATTTTGTGCTGCGGGAGCTGGTAGACGGACAGACCGGGGAAGTTTTCAACGATTTTGGCAGGGACAACAGTTACGAGCGGCTTTACAATATGCCCTGGTATGCAACCCTGATGGTAGAGCAGTATAAACTCACCGGTGAGAAGGAGTATTTGCGGATTGCCTGCCGGATTCTGGATACCTTTTATGAAAAGGGCGGGTATACCCATTATGCCATTGAGATGCCAATACTTTCCCTGTGCCATGCGTTACAGGATGCAGGGCTGCTGACAGAGCTTGGCGGGATGGTAGGACATTTTAAGAAGCATGGGGACAGGATTGCAGAGCTGGGCACCCATTATCCTCCCTTTGAGGTCAATTATGAGCAGTCCATTGTAGCGCCGGCAGCCAATATTTTATTGCAGCTTTATCTGCTTACGAGAGAAGAAAAATATCTGGAGGCTGGCAAAAAGCAGCTTCAGATTCTGGAACTGTTCAACGGGCATCAGCCGGATTATCATTTATATGAAACGGCAATCCGGCACTGGGACGGGTACTGGTTTGGCAAAAACAGGATGTACGGGGATACCTTTCCCCACTATTGGAGCGGGCTGACGGGCAACTGCTTCGCCCTGATGTATGTCATTACCGGGGAGAAACGGTATGCAAAGCGGGCAAAGGATTCCCTGCGGGGTGTTCTGCCTATGATTTTCCCGGATGGAAGCGCTTCCTGTGCATTTCTGTTTCCGGTGACGGTAAACGGGAAAAAGTGCAGCGGGTATGACCCGTATGCCAACGACCAGGACTGGGCATTGTATTTTTATCTGCGGATGAAGCGGGAACTGCCGGAGATTTTTTAGGAAAGGAACGGGGATATGAGAAAGCGGATAAACGGAAGCAGTATTGATTTGGGGGTCTGCTATTACCCGGAGCATTGGGATAAGGCTCTCTGGGAAGAGGATTTGGAGCGGATGCTGGAAGCGGGAATAAAAACTGTGCGGATTGCGGAGTTTGCCTGGAATCTGATAGAGCCTGAGGAGGGAGTTTACACCTATGGCTTTTTTGATGAATTTCTGGATTTGGCAGCGGAAAAAGGCATGCATGTGATTTTCTGCACGCCTACGGCAACGCCTCCTGCGTGGCTGACGGAAAAATATCCTGAGGTGCTGAATACGGATATAGATGGGAACCGGATTTATCATGGTGCCAGACGGCATTATAATTACAATTCCCCGGTTTATCTGGAAAAGTGCAGGAATATTGTAGAAAAGTCGGCATCCCACTATGGGAAGCATCCGGCGATTATCGGCTGGCAGCTTGACAATGAATTTAACTGTGAGAATGACAGATTTTATACGGAGAGCGATACAGATGCTTTCCGGGAATTTCTGCGGGAAAAATATCAGACGCTGGATGCGCTCAACGAAGCCTGGGGGACGGTTTTCTGGAATCAGACCTATACGGACTGGGAGCAGATTTTTGTACCGAGAAGAACCAATACCGGTTCGCCGAATCCCCATTTGATGCTGGATTATTTCCGGTTCATTTCTGACAGTGTAAACCGCTTTGCCAATATGCAGGCAGAGATTATCCGGCAGTATAAAAAAGAGGAGGATTTTATTACCCATAACGGAATGTTCTCCAATATTGACTATCAGCGGATGGCAAGGGAAAGCCTGGATGTGCTGATGTACGATTCCTACCCGGATTTTGGGTATGAGCTGGACAGTTACCGGGAAGCTGACCGGATGAAGGACAGGAAATGGAGCAGGAATCTTT
>OGDN01004789.1_pt1 | contig 11492 bp, 11 predicted proteins | sample 1570271 | NCBI WGS metagenome assembly OGDN01 (sample SAMEA4384481, study PRJEB24528) | human gut metagenome | reverse complement strand
GATACCCAGAAGAAGATCAAAGAGGAAAAAGATAAGATGATCAATGATGATTTCAATCCATTTAGCGATGAGATCAAGGATCAGAAGGGCAACATCGTCTGCAAGAAGGGTCAGACACTGACCATTGATGAGATCGAGTCTATGGATTATCTGGTCGATGGTGTGATCGGAAGCACAAAATAAAGAAATAATTCAGATCGGGGAGCTGCTTCTTATAACAATGTGGGAGGCAGCTTTTCCCGTAAACGGAGAGGAACGGTGATTAGATCTCAGAGCACACAACACCGCGCTGATGATCATTGATATGCAGACGGATTTCTGCGGAGAGGGTGGTTATGTGGATGCCATGGGATATGATATTTCCCTGACGAGGCGTGCGATCGAGCCGATCAAAAGGCTGCTTGCGGCAGCCAGAAAGGTGGAGGGTCTGACGATCATCCACACCAGAGAGGGGCATCGCCCGGACCTGTCGGATCTTCCGGAAAATAAGCGCTGGAGAAGCGCACAGATCGGCGCGGAAATTGGCGCAAAGGGACCGAAGGGCAGGATTCTTGTCCGTGGAGAAGAAGGCTGGGATATCATTCCGGAGCTTTATCCGAAGGAGGGCGAGATCATTATTGACAAGCCGGGCAAGGGAAGCTTTTGTGCGACAGATCTGGAGCTGATCCTTCGTCAGAAGGGCATTGAAAATATTATTCTGACCGGAATCACTACGGATGTCTGTGTTCACACAACGATGCGCGAGGCAAATGACCGCGGTTTTGAGTGTGTGATTCTTGAGGACTGCACCGGAGCCACTGATTTTGGCAATCATCAGGCAGCGATCAAAATGGTCACGATGCAGGGTGGTGTCTTTGGTGCCGTGTCTGACTCGGCAAGTGTGATTGAGGCGTTGGAGAAGCTGGCAGGAGAATAGCAATAAAAGATTTGTTGGCATAGGAAAGGATGTATTGAAATGATAGTAGATGCAAAACCATATGAATATACCTTTGATCCGGAGAAGACGGCACTTCTTGTGATCGATATGCAGAGAGATTTCTGCGAGCACGGGGCTTCGGAGAGATGCTTGGCAATGACATTTCTGAGGTGACGGCAATTATACCGCAGGTTGGTAAAGTGATCGATCATTGCAGAAGTCTTGGCATGCCGGTGATCTATACAAAGGAAGGTCATCTGCCGGATCTGTCGGACTGTCCACCGAGTAAGCTGCGCCGCTCGAAGAAGCAGGGCGCTGGGATTGGTGATATGGGACCGATGGGACGGATCATGATCCAGGGGGAGCCGGGCAATGACATTGTGCCGGAGCTTTATCCGAAGGAAGAGGATATCGTGATCCATAAATGTGGTAAGGGCTCTTTCTATAAGACAGCCCTGGAAGATATTCTGCAGGAAAAGGGAATTGAATCGCTGATCGTGACCGGTGTAACGACGCATGTCTGTGTGCAGACCACGATCCGTGAGGCAAACGACCGCGGATACGAATGCCTGCTGATCGAGGATGCCAGTGCGGCATATGATCGTGCAGCAGGGGGCGATTTTCGGATGGACTGCGGATACGGAGTCCTTGTTAAAGGCGTAGAAGAGAAAATAGTCTGTCCGAAAAAACGGACAGTATTTGGAGGGAACATGAACGAAGAGGAAATCGTAGAGCTTGCGGTCTGCGGACTGCATATGAGAGGCTTTGCACTGGAGCATCAGCTTACCGGGCTGGGGGCAGTTTATGACAGAACCGACCACACAGCGCCGGTGTACCGCATGGTAAGAACCGCGACAGAGCCGGAGAAGCCAATGCTTGTCTGTGCGCAAAACGGGACAGAACTTGAGGTGGAGATCTGGCGCATTGCATTGTCCAGAATCGGAAGCTTTCTGCAGATGATACCTGCGCCGCTTGGGCTTGGCAAGATGCGCCTGCAGGACGGGCAGGAAGTGATCAGCTTTATCGGTCAGGCGGGGGCAGAGGAAGGTCTTGCGGATATATCGGGCTATGGCGGCTGGCGGTATTATGTGCAGGGGACACAGAAATTGTCATAAAGGCATAAAATGGGTGGTAAGAAGCTGTGGTATCTCCACAAGGAAATCACCGGGGCGTATTGTTATCATAAGACTATAAGATATGAAAAAATACACAGGAAAGGAATGTTGTTTATGGAAGAAAAACATCTGACCATTGCATCGGTGAAGGCAGCATATCAGAGTGGAGAGAAAACGCCGACAGGATTGATGCAGGAAATCATAGAAAAAGCCAAGAAATACAGCGATAAAAATATCTGGATCATTGAGCCGGATATGGAACGGATCCGTCCATACATAGAGAAGCTTGGAAAGATGGATTTTGGCAAAAAGCCATTGTGGGGAATTCCGTTTGCGATCAAGGATAACATTGATCTGGCAGGGACTCCGACGACGGCAGGATGCAAGGCATACACTTATGTGCCGGAGGAGAGCGCCACGGTGGTTGACCGTCTGATCAAAGCCGGAGCGATCCCGATCGGTAAAACAAATCTGGATCAGTTTGCAACAGGACTTGTCGGAACAAGAAGTCCTTATGGGGAGGTTTCAAATGCGCTGAAGCCTGAGCTGATCAGCGGCGGTTCCAGCTCCGGTTCGGCAGTGTCGGTTGCACTTGGAATGGCATGCTTTTCCCTGGGAACAGACACCGCGGGAAGCGGACGTGTCCCGGCGGCATTAAATCATCTGACCGGCTTTAAGCCGACCTGTGGCGCATGGTCGTTAAAGGGAGTTGTTCCGGCATGTGCAAGTCTTGACTGCGTCACCGTTTTTGCGGATTCCGTGGAGGAGGCAATGAAGGTGGACGAGGTCGTGCGTGGGCTGGATGAATCCGACCGCTGGTCGAAGGAGGTGTCCCGAAAAGAGGACAAATTTCCGGAATGTATTTACCTGCCGGAGCAGGAACCGGAGTTCTACGGACCATATGACGTGCAGTACAAAGCAGCATGGGATAAGACGATTTCCTTCCTGAAGCAGACGGGCTGCAAGGTGCAGAGAGTGGATCTTAGCTTTTATCAGAAAGCGGCGCTTCTGTTGTATGGAGGTCCCTGTGTGGCGGAGCGCTGGTGTGATCTGGGAGATTTTGTAAAAGCGCACAGCGAGGATATTTTCCCGGTGACAAGAGAGATTCTTATGACCGGTGACCGCCCGGATTACACGGCGGCATATCTGTATGATACGATGCATGAACTGATGGAATACAAGAGACGTTCCCGGAATCTGCTGAAGGATGCCGTCATGATCTTTCCGACCTGTGCGGGAACTTACACAAGAGATCAAGTGCGGCGCGATCCGATCAATACCAACAGCGATATGGGAAAATATACCAATCACTGCAATCTGCTCGATATGAGTGCGATCGCTGTTCCGGGCATTGATGCCGGAGAAGATCTTCCGTTTGGAATCACGATTTTCGGGCTTGCCGATGCAGAGCATAAGATCGTGGCGGTGGCAAAGAAGTGTCGTGCCTATGCGTAAGCGTAATGCAAAACGGTATTTGCAGGCGGAAGAAATTTTCGTTCCACAGTCTTCTGTGGAAGGAGAAGCATCTGATGTGAATTTATGCAGCCAAAATCTGTCAGATTGTGAAAAAGTCACGACGGGAAATGTTCTGCTTTCCGGAAGGATCCATTCGGTATTTCATCATGTGATCAATGTTGTGACAGAGCAGGGGACGCTTTTCTCATTGGTGAATCATGGGACAGAAACCTTTGCGGGAGCCATTTCTCTTGTGGAGGATATAGATTTGAAAACCCTGCTGCTTAAGGCAGGAGATCCGGTTGTCTGGCAGACGGATATGATCTGTCTTGGCAGCTTAGTTCATATTTCGCTGGATCATGTGCAGGTCCAAACAGTTCCGTATATCCCTGAAATCGGACAGAACATTTCCCGACAGACCATAAGCCGGATCAGTCATCTGGTGGAAATATACGGCAATAAAAGCAGTCTTTACGATGCGTTATTTGATCAGCCGTATCTGGATGAATATGGAAGAATGTTTCGGGAGAGGCTGCATCGTCTGCAGGCGGCTCTGGCAGCCGGGACGGCTTTGGAAAATCGAAAAACCGGCACCGATCAAGTGGCTGCAGAGACTCAGAAGGCTTGCACAGATCAAGTGGTACCGGCAGATCAGAATGCTTGTACAAGTCAGAGGTGTTTTGATTATGATTATCAAAGCAAGATCCGGCAAGCGGTATCCGGCTTTCTGGGGCTTGGAATCGGTATGACACCATCGGGAGATGATTTCCTGTGCGGATTGTTTGCGGCAGCTTACGCGAGAGGAGATTCCTGGCGCGGGGCGATGGATATGGATCGATACCGGGACTGGATCCGTGGAAGTACCGGCGCAGTCAGCAGTGCCATGCTGGAAAATGCCTGGCGTGGTCTGGTGAGAAAGTCTCTGTGGCAGTTATTTGATGCAATGGCACAGGGGGACTGGGAGGTGCAGAAAAGAGCCGTACATAATGTGATCCGTTATGGAAGCACATCGGGAACCGATATGATGTGCGGCGTTTTGTTTGGACTTTCGGGAGGAACAAATATATGAAGAAATATATTGAGATACGCAAAAATGAATATTATGATTCCGTGACGCTGATGTCGCTGTCAGCGCAGATCAAAAAGCGGGATGATGTGGACAATATCGTGGTGTCCATGGGAACCGCGATGAACAAAGAGCTTTTGGAGCACGTTGGTCTATGCAGCGATGAGGTGGAAAGCTGTGATGAAAATGATCTGATGATCGCTTTTGAGATTTCCGATAGCACAGAGGAAGAGGAGATAAAGCAGGAGATCGAGCGCAGACTGAAGGGCGATGAGAGCGGTAAGGAGCATCAGAAAGAAAATTATACTAGCCTGAAACAGGCGATGTCGCAGGAAGAGGAGGCGGATCTGGTTGTGATCTCTGTTCCGGGAGAATACGCCGGACGTGAGGCGAGAGTGGCTTTAAAGGCAGGCAAAAATGTCATGCTTTTCAGCGATAATATTACGGTCATGCAGGAAAAAGAACTGAAGGAACTGGCACATGAGAAGGAGCTGCTTTTGATGGGTCCCGATTGTGGGACATGTCTGATTAATGGAGTGGGACTCTGCTTTGCCAATCAGGTCAATGCCGGAGATATCGGTATCGCCGGGGCATCCGGAACCGGAATGCAGGAGGTAATGACGCTGATCAGCGAATATGGTGGCGGTATTTCCAATGCGATCGGAGTCGGTGGTCGGGATCTTAGCCGGGAGATTGGCGGGATCATGATGAAGGATGCGCTTCGTTTGCTGCAGGTAGATGAGCGGACAAAGATCATTGTTATGGTGTCCAAATTACCGGACAGTGAAGTGTTTGAGCAGATCCGGGAACTGATCCGTGAAGAGCTGACCAAACCGGTGGTTCTTGCGATCACAAATAGAGAGCCGGTCGAGGTTTCCGAAGAAAATGTGATTGTAGCAGAATCCCTGCAGGAAGCAGCGGCAAAGGCAGTTGAGCTTTCCCGTGGAACCGTGGTTCTTCCATGCGAAAATATTATTGCGGATACCATCTCTTTTTCACCGAAACAGAAATATATTCGCGGACTTTATTGTGGCGGTACCCTGTGCGCAGAGAGCTTCTATTATCTGCAGAATAAGTTAAAGGACGTATATTCCAATGTTTCCCATGAGGAATCTTCAATGTTGGAGGATGTGTTTGCGAGTCATGGAAATGTGCTTTTGGATCTTGGTGACGATCAGTTTACAAATGGAAGACCGCATCCGATGATGGACCCGACGATTCGCAATGAAAGAATTCTCGAGGAATGTAAGGATCCGGAGACAGCAGTAGTTTTGCTTGATTTTGAACTGGGATATGGCTCTGGTGCAGATCCTGTCGGAGGGACGATCGACACGATCCGGGAAGGAAAAAAACTTGCGGCAGAAAAAGGACGCGAGGTGGTTTTTGTGACGTATGTGTGCGGGACAAAAGCAGATTCGCAGAATAAAGCGCAGCAGAAAAAGCTGTTGGAGGATGCGGGCTGCATGGTTGCGGAGAGCAATATCGAGGCAGTGAAGCTTGCCTGTGAACTCGTGTCGGCACAATAAATAAACAGACATATGCAGAGCGGTTTGTTTGCCGGAATTGTGTGGGAAAGGATGGTGCATCAGATGAATCCAATATTAAACAAGGATAAAATATCTATTATAAATGTAGGACTGAAACGGTTTGAGGAGGACATGGAGGCACAGGCGGCAACGGTCTGTCAGGTAGACTGGAAGCCGGTTGCGGGCGGTAATAAGGAAATTCTTGCTGCGCTGGATGCGATCGAACCGCTGCGTGACAAAATTGCGCAGGCGAATGCGGAGGTGATCGCAAGGATCCGTGCGGCAAAGCCGATGCTGGTTGATATCCGTCCGGCACTGGAATGTATTCCGGGAATGACCAAGACGACGATTCTTCATTCCGGACCGGATATTGACTGGGATGAAATGTGTGGCCCGATGCGCGGAGCTGTGATAGGAGCCGTGATCTATGAGGGGCTGGCTTCCGATGCCACTGAGGCGGAGAGGATCATCGAAGAAGGAAAGATCACCTTCGGAGCGTGTCACAGCTATCATGCCGTGGGTCCGATGGCAGGAGTGATCTCTCCATCCATGCCGGTTCATGTGATCAAGGATGTGAACAATGGCACATATGCATACTGTAACGTGAATGAGGGACTTGGAAAGGTGCTTCGTTTCGGAGCATATTCCGAGGAAGTATTAAACCGCCTTGCATGGATCCGGGATGAATTTGCGCCGGCGCTTCATAAGGCACTTGCTCTGACGGACGGCATTGATATTCAGTTGATCACGGCGCAGGCACTGCAGATGGGCGATGAGTGTCACAACAGAAATAAGGCGGCGACAAGTCTTTTCTATAAGCAGATCAGTCTGCTTCTTCTGCAGGCAGTGGAGGATAAAGAGGTGCTTGAGAGAGTGCTCTCATTTATTGCGGGAAACGATCACTATTTCCTCAATCTGTCGATGCCGGCATGTAAGATCTGTCTGGCGGCAGGACAGGGCGTAGAATATGCAACCGTGCTTACGGTTATGGCACGAAACGGTGTCAATTTCGGTATTAAGGTCAGCGGTCTTCCGGAAGAGGAATGGTTTGAGGGAGAGTCCAACTATATTGAGGGACTTTACTTCCCGGGCTACGGCAAAGAGGATGCAAACAGAGATATCGGAGACAGCGCGATCACAGAGACGATGGGGATCGGCGGCTTCGCCATGGGCGGCGCTCCGGCAATTGTACAGTTTGTTGGAGGAACAACGGATGATGCGCTGGCAGTGTCCCGAAAAATGTACAGTATCTGCGTGGACAGTAACCCGGCATATGCTCTGCCAAGCCTGAATTTCAAGGGAAGTGCAATGGGAATTGATATGCTTAAGGTGATCGAGACGGGAATCCTTCCGATCATCAATACCGGAATCGCCCATAAGGATGCAGGCGTAGGACAGATCGGTGCGGGAATTGTTTCACCGCCAATGGAATGCTTCTATAAGGCACTGCTTGCTTATGTCCGCAAGTATACTTCTGGAAATGAATAGGAATGATGCACATGAGTACATATGTAATAGCAATTGGTGGGAACGCGCTGGCACAGAATGCCGGAGATCTGGACCGGATCCTTCGTGAGATCGCTGTGGCAGCAGTCGATTTTGCGGTGAAGGGTCATCATATCGTGCTGGTTCATGGAAACGGACCGCAGATCGGTAATCTTGTGATCCAGAATGAAGCGGCACGCCCGGTCATCCCGGAAAATTCCATGGATGAGTGTGTGGCAATGACGCAGGCAATGATCGGATATCCGTTGCAGCAGCACATTTATAATGAACTGCAGACAAGAAAAAGTGATCTGCAGGTAGCTACAATCGTGACACAGGTATTGGTGGATCGGGATAAGCTGGAAAGCCTCAAGCCGACCAAACCGATCGGACCGTTTTATACGAAGGAGCAGGCACGGCAGATCGCAGAGGAAACCGGCATGGTGATGGCGGAGGATTCCGGGCGGGGTTACCGTCGGCTGGTTGCATCTCCAAAGCCGGAAGGAATCGTGGAGATCGATACGATCCGCAGACTGTTAGATGCCGGTGCGATCGTGATCAGCGGTGGCGGCGGAGGCATCCCGGTTGTGCGGGAAGCTGATGGAAGCCTGCAGGGAGTCAGTGCTGTGATCGACAAGGATTTCACAGCGGAGCAGATCGCCTGTGACACCGGTGCAGATGAACTGCTCATTCTGACCGGCGAGGAATATGTTTCTGTAAATTATGGCACTCCGGATCAGCGTGCACTGCATCAGGTGACGCTGCAGGACATGGAAACATATATTGAGCAGGGACAGTTTCCGGAGGGTAGCATGCTTCCGAAGGTGCAGGCGGCAAAACGCTTTGTCACTCACCGGCAGGGCGGAACGGCAGTCATCGGATCACTGACCCGAATATGGGACATACTCGATGGCACCAGCGGAACGAGAATACAATGCGGGTGAGTCTCAGTCCATTCCTTCTCCCCTCAGAACCTGATCAAACAAACGCGCATTTTCTAATGTCATTTCCAGAGGACAGACCGCACTTTCGGTTTGTCCTTTTTGTATACAGGAAATTACTTCTTTTGCTTCATAATAAAATCCGTTTTCTTCGCCCTCATGGAAATCTTCCACCAGACGGTCGTTCAGATCATAGAGTCTGGCACGGTTGCCGAAATGGATCTTAGGAATGTGAATGTAGCCGTCGCTTCCGTAAAGGTAGGCATCCTCCGGCATTTTGGTCGTGAAGGAGCATTGGATGTTGGCGATGCAGTGCTCCAGCTGAAGATTTAAGCTGACCATATCATCAACGCCGGTTGGATAGTCCTTTTTCAGAAATTGCATGGCAAGGATTTTCTGGTCGGCATAGTAGGGCAGAAGCTCCATCGGATAGATGCCGATGTCGTACAGGGAACCGCCGCCAAGCTCCGGATAAAACAAACGTCTGCTGTATTCCTTATCTGCTTTCCAGCCGATATTTGCCTGCATCAGATGAAGCTCGCCGATGCGGCCGTCCCGGATCCACTGGCGAACGCGTGTGGACTTTGGCAGAAAACGTGACCACATTCCTTCCATCAAAAATAAATGCTTTTCGCGTGCAAGATCAATGACCTCCCGGGCCTGTGCGCCTGTCTGCGTCATTGGCTTTTCGCAGATAACATGCTTGCCCGCCAGAAGACATGCCTTGATATTGTCATAATGTGCATTGGAAAGTGTTGCGATGTAGACCACATCAATGTCCGGATCGGCAAGCAGTTTTTCGTAGCTGTCATAATATAAAGAAAGTGATTCCTTCTTGGCCCACGCTTTGGCGCGCTCCATGGACTTGCTTGCAACTGCAGTGACGTCTGCCTCTGTTGTCATGCGGACTGCTTCGATAAATTTATGTGCAATATTTCCTGCACCGATTATTCCAAAATGTAACATAATATCTTTCTATCCTTTCTGAAAATGGAGAACTAAACCGCTCATTTCTACAAAAATAAATCCCCATCCATTATAACAGATGGGGATTCGTTTTGATACGCCCTTCGGCGTAAATATCCAAGCTTATCCGAGCAAAGCCTTATCCGAATCAAACTCTTCTCCGGATACTTCCTCAAACTTCACTAAAAGATCCTCTACGGTGAGACGTTTCTTCTCCTCGCCGGAAATATTCAGGATCACACGTCCGTTGTTCATCATGATCAGACGGTTGCCGTGTGCGATCGCATCACGCATGTTGTGTGTGACCATCATAGCGGTCAGGTGATTCTCCTCGATGATCTTATCGGTGAGGGCAAGCACCTTTGCCGCTGTCTTTGGATCTAATGCAGCGGTGTGTTCGTCCAGAAGCAGAACCTTCGGCTTCTTTAAGGATGCCATCAGCAGAGTGACTGCCTGACGTTGTCCACCGGACAACAGACCGACCTTTGAGGTCATACGATCCTCGAGACCAAGATCGAGAGTCTTTAACAGCTCGTGGAACTGAGTCTTCTCCTTCTTGGAGATACCCCAGCCAAGACCACGTCTCTGACCACGGCGGGCTGCCAGTGCAAGGTTCTCATCGATCTGCATGGTTGCAGTGGTTCCGGTCATCGGATCCTGGAACACACGGCCAAGGAATGTGGCACGCTTAAATTCAGGAAGTCCTGTGACGTCTACACCATCGATCAGGATAGAACCTTCATCAACCGGCCAGGAGCCTGCGATGGCATTGAGCATCGTTGACTTGCCGGCACCGTTTCCACCGATGACGGTGACGAAATCGCCTTCGTCAAGAGTCAGATCTACGCCATTTAAGGCGTGCTTCTCGTTGATCGTGCCAAGGTTGAAGGTTTTATGTACATTACGAATCTCTAACATTTATTTGCCCTCCTTTGCTGACGCACTGCTTAAAGCCGCTGCAGAACGCTTTCCGGCTTTCTTGAAGGAGCTTTTGCTCTTTCCTTTCAGATACGGAACTGCAAGGAAGATTGCAACAATGATCGCTGTGAACAGCTTCAGATCATCACTAGGCATCTTCAGCCAGAGAACGATACCGATAACGATATAGTAGATGATACCGCCGAGTACCACGAAGGTAAGGCGTCCCTTGAAGTCCATGTGCTTTCCGAGGATCGCATCACCGAGAACCTCGCCGATGATCACGGCTGCGAGACCGATAACGATGCCGCCGCGTCCCATATTGACATCGGAGAAGCCGGAATACTGTGCCAGAAGTCCGCCGGACAGAGCAACGATTCCGTTGGAGAGGGCAAGACCGATCAGCTTCATCGTGTCGATGTTGATTCCCTGTGCCTTACTCATGGCCGGATTGCATCCGGTCGCACGGATCGCAGAACCCTGCTCAGTACCGAAATACCAGTAGAGAAGTGCGATGAGAACGATTGCAAATATTGCGCCAACGATAATCGCATGGGTCAGCTGGCGGGAAGAAATGATCAGGTTATACTTGTCAATACTGAGTGCCTGGTTTGCATGACGATCCATGATATTCAGGTTGATCGAATACAGCGCGATCTGTGTCAGGATACCGGCAAGGATCGGTGGAATACCGAGCTTGGTATGTAACAGACCGGTGCAAAGTCCGGCAAGAAGTCCGGCGATGCAGGCACAGAGAAGTGAAACCCAGATGCTGTGACCATTGATGGTCATCATAACGGTAACGGCTCCGCCGGTTGCGAAGGAACCGTCAACGGTCAGATCGGCAAAATCAAGCAGGCGGAATGTGATGTATACGCCGAGTGCCATGATACCCCAGATCAGACCCTGTGCAATATTGCCCGGAAGCGCATTCGTAAATGCGACCGGATTCAATGTTGCGAAATAATTTAATAAAGACATGTTAATCCTCCAATACACCAAAATTATTTGGTAGAAAGCTTTTCGTAATCATCCGGTACAGTTACCTTCAGATCGTCAGCGCGGTCTGCAATATATTCCTTTGTGAACTTAGGAGCTGTCTTA
>OGDN01004784.1_pt1 | contig 11502 bp, 10 predicted proteins | sample 1570271 | NCBI WGS metagenome assembly OGDN01 (sample SAMEA4384481, study PRJEB24528) | human gut metagenome | reverse complement strand
TTGAAGTCTGTACTTTTTTGTCATGAGGTTCGTATGATTTGCTCACCTTACTTTTTCAGAGATGTACTATCTTTGCCATACTTAAACGAACAAAAATACCATGAATCGAATGAAGCATTTTATTAGTTTTCTTCTGGTAGTTGCCCTTGGAAGTTTTTCTTTCAAAGCGAATGCCTATACTGAACGCAATATGCTGCAAAAAGCAGCAGACGAAACTACGTTGAAAAGTGTATTGGTAATGAAGCAGGCGTGGGTACCTTACCCGGCTTACACCGACCGTGCCGCATGGGACTCACTGATGGGACCTAACAAGCAACGTCTTATCGCAGCAGGAGAGAAGCTTCTCGATTACAAGTGGCAACTTATCCCCGCTACTGCCTATCTTGAATATGAACGTACCGGTAATCGTAAAATAATGGAAGTTCCCTATGATGCTAACCGTCAGGCATTGAATACGCTGATGCTGGCAGAACTGGCAGAAGGCAAGGGGCGTTTCATCGATCAGTTGCTGAACGGAGCTTACATGAGTTGCGAGATGAATTCATGGGTATTGTCTGCTCATCTGCCCCGACAAAGTAGTAAGCGTTCTCTTCCCGATTTCCGTGAACAAATTATTGATCTTGGTTCCGGTGGATATGGTGCATTGATGGCTTGGGTGCATTATTTCTTCCGTAAGCCTTTCGACAAAATCAATCCGGTTGTTTCTCTGCAAATGCGTAAAGCGATTAAAGAACGTATCCTCGATCCATATATGAATGATGATGATATGTGGTGGATGGCATTCAACTGGCAGCCGGGTGAGATTATCAACAACTGGAATCCTTGGTGTAATTCTAATGCTTTGCAGTGTTTTCTTTTGATGGAAAATAATAAAGACCGTCTGGCAAAGGCGGTGTATCGTTCAATGAAATCGGTCGATCAGTTTATCAACTTTGTGAAGTCTGACGGAGCTTGCGAAGAGGGAACTTCTTATTGGGGACATGCGGCAGGTAAGCTATATGATTATTTGCAAATACTTTCCGATGGTACAGGAGGCAATATATCTCTGTTCAATGAACCGATGATTCGTCGTATGGGAGAGTATATGTCCCGTTCTTATGTCGGTAATGGCTGGGTAGTGAACTTTGCCGATGCTTCTGCACAAGGCGGTGGTGATCCTCTGTTGATCTATCGTTTTGGTAAGGCTGTCAACAGCGATGAAATGATGCATTTTGCAGCTTATCTGCTGAATGGCAGAAAACCTTATGCAACAATGGGAAACGATGCATTCCGTTCCCTTCAGTCTCTGATTTGCTGCAATGATCTTGCCAAAGAAACGCCAAAGCATGATATGCCTGACGTAACCTGGTATCCCGAAACGGAATTCTGCTACATGAAGAATAAGAATGGAATGTTTGTGGCTGCCAAAGGTGGTTTTAATAACGAAAGTCATAATCATAATGACGTGGGAACTTTCTCTTTATACATGAATACGATTCCTGTCTTTATCGACGCCGGAGTGGGTACGTATACCAAACAGACATTCAGCAAAGACCGTTACACCATTTGGACCATGCAGAGCAATTATCATAACCTGCCGATGATTAACGGGGTACCGCAGAAATACGGTCAGGAGTATAAGGCGACAAACACCACTTGCAACGAAAAGAAACGCGTTTTCACTACTGATATAGCTAAAGCTTATCCGGCTGAGGCGAAAGTGAAGAACTGGAACCGTTCGTATGCACTGGACGACCGTAAGCTGACTATCACTGACAGTTACACTCTGAACGAAGCTGTAACTCCCAATCAGGTAAATTTTATGACTTGGGGGAATGTGACTTTCCCTTCACCGGGTAAAATTCAGATTGAAGTAAAAGGGCAGAAAGTAGAACTGGACTATCCGGCCCAATTCAAAGCTGAACTGGAAACCATCCAATTGGATGATCCGCGCCTCTCTAATGTATGGGGCAAGGAGATTTATCGCATCACACTAAAAACAAACGAGAAAAAAGAGACTGGAAATTATAAGTTTGTTATTCAACAAGTGAAATAGAATTCAGCAGATAAAGTAGAAACAAGAAATAACGTATAAACAATTAAATCGCAGTAAGATGAAAAAAGTATTATTAGTCGGTCTTTTGGCTGTCGCCGGAGTAAGCGTAAGTGCTCAGAATCTGATCAAGAATGAAAAGTTTGCTACGGAAGTAACGAACAAGGTTACCAACCCTAACAAGGCTACAGCAGGTGAGTGGTTCATCATGAATAATGAGGCAGACGGTGTGACAACCATCGCTTGGGAGCAAACCGGGGATGCCAAATATCCGAATGCCATGAAAATAGATAATTCGGGTGCAGAAAAGAATACTTCCTGGTATAAAGCTTTTCTGGGACAACGTATTACCGACGGCTTGGAGAAAGGTATCTATGTGCTGACTTTCTATGCAAAGGCGAAAGAAGCAGGGACTCCGGTCAGTGTCTATATCAAGCAGACGAATGAAGAAAAGAATGATAACGGTAAGCTGAACACTACCTTCTTTATGCGTAGAGATTATGATGCTGATGCTCAGCCTAATGCTTCCGGTGCACAGTATAACTTCAAAATTAAGGATGCGGGCAAATGGACAAAGGTTGTTGTTTACTATGACATGGGACAGGTGGTGAATGCCATTAGCAGTAAAAAGTCCAATCCTGATATGGAAGTGTCTGATACGGATGATGACGCTGCTATCCTGAAGGATTGTTACGTAGCTATCCTTGGACAGAATAAAGGTGGGGTAGTAGAAATCAGTGACGTGAATTTGAAGAAGAAATAAGAAGAAAATAAAAAAGAAAGAGCGGAGAACCAATCGGTTGCTCCGCTCTTTTCATGATATATATTAGTGTGTTTAATTACATGGCAGGCTGCTTCGTCAGCAGTTTTTGAAGTTTACCATTCAAGGTTTGGCACATAGCACCGTTTCCCATTGCTTGATAACGTTTAATACGGTACTGTAACATCATGATTTTTTCATTTGCATTCTTTTTCATAATTTGTTTCCTCTTTTTTTGCCCTCCACGTTTTGAAGAGCGGTTTTACATCTTGTTTTCTTTATTAACACTGCAAAGATACAAAATGTTTTTGAATTATATGCTGTAAAACATAAAAATCTTCTTTTTCTTATGAAATTTCTTTTTATAAGAGGTTCGAACACGGAGATGTTACAAACCTGTTACAATTTTCCCGCTGTTTTCCTTTGATGACAATATTATTCTTATCCATCACATTTTTATGTAGTTATCTAGGCATTCAGAAAATATTCTTGTATTTTTGTGAGACAGCAATCTTATTATCTAAAATAAACCAAACACTCTTATGAAAACATTCATCCATCTAGTATCTGTTTTGATTCTCTCGATTGTGCTGTTTGCCTGTAGCAATGCTCATTTTCTGAAAGAAGAGGATTATCGGAATCAAGTAACCAAAGACTTTGAACAAAAAAAACAGGCGCTTCCTCATGGAGACTTATTTACTGTTTTGTCGAATCCTGACTTGTCTGTGTATGAGCAGGAAGCTTTGATGTTTCTCTATGCGTATATGCCGATAGGGGATGTAACGGATTATTCGGGCGATTATTATTTGGAGAATGTTCGGCTATCCGGTCAGACACGTGTCGAGATGCCTTGGGGAGATAAGGTCCCGAACGAATTGTTCCGACATTTTGTGTTACCTATTCGGGTGAATAATGAGAATTTGGATGACTCCCGCCGGGTGTTTTATGGAGAATTGAAGGATAGGGTGAAGCATCTGTCTATGAAGGACGCTATTCTGGAAGTAAATCATTGGTGCCACGAAAAGGTGGTGTATCGTCCGAGCGATGCACGTACCAGTTCGCCGCTGGCATCGGTGAAGACAGCCTATGGACGTTGCGGAGAAGAATCCACGTTTGCTGTGGCTGCATTGCGTTCGGTAGGTATTCCGGCACGGCAGGTATATACTCCCCGCTGGGCGCATACGGATGATAATCATGCCTGGGTGGAAGCATGGGCAGATGGTCAGTGGTATTTTATTGGGGCTTGCGAGCCGGAACCGGTCTTGAATTTGGGATGGTTCAATGCTCCTGCTAGCCGGGGAATGCTGATGCATACAAAGGTATTCGGTCGCTATAACGGTCCGGAAGAAATTATGCTTGAAACTCCTAATTATACGGAAATCAATGTGACAGAGAATTATGCGCCGACAGCAAAAGCAATAGTGACTGTGACGGATGTGAGTGGAAATCCTATTTCCGGTGCCAGAGTTGATTTTAAGGTATATAATTACGCCGAGTTCTATACAGTAGCTACAAAATATACGGATGCTGACGGGCAAGTATCATTGACTGCCGGAAAAGGAGATATGCTGGTATGGGCTTCCAGTGAAGGAAAGTTCGGTTTTACCAAATTATCATTTGGAAAACAATCGGAGTTGGCCTTAGTGCTGGATAAAAAAGAAGGAGATATCTTTGAAGTGGATCTTGATATGGTTCCTCCGGTAGAGAATGCCAATTTGCCTGAAGTAACACCGGAGCAACGGGCAGAAAATGACCGGCGGATGGCTCTGGAAGACTCTATCCGCAATTCGTATATCGCTACTTTTCCGACTGCTGCGCAGATTGATTCTATAGTATTTGGTTTGAAAGGAACTACACGTTCTTATATAAAGAAAGCTTTGTGTAATTTCTTGGTTGAAGCAAGAGGGAATCATGGTGTGTTGACTCGTTTCCTGGAAGAGGCAGATCGTCAGGGAAAGTTGTTGAAAGGAGCAGCTTTACTATCTACACTCTCGGAGAAAGACCGACGTGATGTTTCTTATGAAGTATTGATTGATCATTTTATGAATACAGAAGATACTTCTTCTGATTTGTACAGTTGTATTGTACCTCCAAATTTCTGTATGGATGCACCTGTAGGAGATGTTGATTGTGTGCTTGGCCCTCGCATTGCAATGGAAATGTTGACTCCTTATAAAGCTTTTTTTCAGTCAAAGTTCTCGAAAGCAGAGATAGATACCTTTCGTATTCATCCGCAAACTTTGGTTGAATGGGTAAGTCGTAATGTGACAATAGATGAAAAAAATAATTCTCAAGGCATCCCTATTTCGCCGGAAGGAATTTGGCGTTCCAGAGTCGCAGACTCGAATTCACGGAATATTTTCTTTGTCGCTTTGGCGCGTAGTATGAATATTCCGGCTTATATAAGGAGTACAGACGGGTGTGTGATGTATCAAGTTCATGAAGAGTTTATGCCATTTAGAAAAGGAGTGGAGGTTCATTTTGATAAAGGTGGAGATTTTGTAGAGACTCCTAGAGGAATATATCGTATGTATGATGGTGATAATCCGATAGCATCTACTGATGATAGGGTTAAATACTATGGTAAGTTTACTATTTCCAAATTTATAGACGGCAGGCCGGTGTTGATCAATTGTGATGAAGAACGTCCTGAAATGAGGTATATTGGAGTACTAGATGCCGGATATTACCTGCTAGTTACTGGTACACGTTTAGCGAGTGGAGGTGTATTGGCGAGAGTTTCATCTTTTGTACTACCAGCTCAGGAGGATGAGTTTAAACCAGTGGCAACCAAACTTCCCTATCATTTACGTGAATCAGGTGAGAAAGTTGCTGTAATTGGCGGGTTTAATTCCGAGTCTCTTTTTACTCCAGTGGAAGAAATGGGGCAGAAGACAACACTTTTGGATAGGCAAAGTTTGTTGCAAGCTTGTGGCCGCGGCTACTTTATAGTCGGGATATTAGGTCCGGGGCAAGAACCCACCAACCATGCTTTGCATGATATTGCAGCTTTAAAATCTGACTTAGAGAAATGGAACCGGAAAATGGTATTGCTTTTCCCGGATGAAGCACAATGTAAGAAGTTCCATCCTTCCGAGTTTCCTGAGTTGCCTTCTACCGTTATTTATGGTATAGATACGGATGGAATTTGCAAACAGATAGTGGATAACATGAAACTGAAACATAAAAACAGTTTGCCGATATTCATCATTGCCGATACTTTCAACCGGGTAGTCTTTGTTTCTCAGGGATATACGATTGGTCTGGGAGAGCAATTGATGAAAGTAATACATGGATTATAAAGTGAAGCCAGAGTGCAATAATCGTTAATTCTTATTATTCATACCTTGTTTTTGGAAAAGAATGATTACGTTTGCAACAAATTATGGCAAAGTACATTTTTTGCATATTAGCATGCGCATTTCTGGCTTTGGGATTTACTCATATTTCCAACAAAGAATTGCAGGGATTTCAGAAAGAAACTGGAGTCCCGGCAATTGATATGTCCTACAATGAGGGAGCAAATTGCTGTGTCTCTTCTGCCGGTTTTGATAAATCATGTAAAGAAACTCATTCGTTGCTGACTGACGGAACTTACGGCAGTAAGGTTAGCGACTGTATTTTTGATAATCTCTCTTTTCCAAGAAGCATTGTTCCTTTCAAGAATTTGAGGTTCAATACTACCAATACTGCAATTCTGCAGATATTGAGCTCGCTGAATACGATGCTTCCGGAGAAACGTCTGAGCCATACCTGTTTTGATGTCAATTACACTAAATATTCGTGTAAATACTACGTCTATACATTAGCCCATATTCTTATTTAGGCTACATTGTTTTCCTTTGGCAGGGTGAGAAATGTCTTTCTCGCTGCCCCTCCTTATTATTTATTGTTCCTATAAACGTATGATATACTTCCCGGATACCAAGTTAGGTGTCGGGATCAAAATATTGTGTTTTTCGTTGTGAAACGGGAGTTACGTCGTATAGAAGCAAAGATGTATACCGAAGTGATTCAGGCAAGTAACATCTGCCGATTGTTTCTATATGGATGATGAGGAGCGCCCGATGGGATTAAACTTTCATGTGTGTCTAAATTTTATAATGATTATACCATTGGGCGCCTCTTCTTTTTTTGAATACTATTATATAACCTATATTTATATTGCTATGATTGATTTATTAATATCTACTTTTGCTATGATGGGACTAACCTTTCTCATCGGTTTTTTTGTTGCAGCGGTCATCAAGTTGATTGCCTATGCGGCAGATTCTTTTGATTTTTATAGTTCTCATCGTCTGGAACTGTTGAGGTTACACCGTTGGCGACAACATCGGCAGAAAGTAGAAAGATTTGTAAGGCAGATGCCGTTTGAAGCTGAAGAGACTTTGGGAGATTACCGCGAAGATTTCAGTCGTGGAATCAACCGGAATTTTTCCGGCTATTCCGGTTATTATCATGGGGTAAGTCCGGGTGCTTCAGAAAAGAACCTGATGGATTATTATTATCCGCGGGATACACGTGAGTTCTTTCTCAAAGAAGAAGAGCTGGCACATACCAACAAAAAGAATTCAAAGAAATCTACTACCAACAAGCAATAAAATAACGTTTATTTATGGAAAATATTGATTTTGCCACCCTCTTTCAGGGCATTGGAACAATGATGGAAAGTGGTTGGCTGCTGGCTTCTGCCAGAGTCTTTCTGGTACTTCTGGGGTTGTTACTTATCTATCTCGGGTGGAAGGGAGTGCTCGAGCCTATGGTCATGATCCCGATGGGGCTAGGCATGGTAGCTATCAACTGCGGAACATTGATGATGCCGGATGGCACATTAGGCAACCTTTTTCTCGATCCGATGCTTTCGGATACGGATGACCTGATGAATACGATGCAGATAGACTTTCTGCAGCCTGTCTATACGCTGACATTCAGTAACGGGCTTATAGCTTGCTTTGTCTTTATGGGCATCGGAACACTGCTGGATGTGGGCTTCTTGCTTCAGAAACCGTTTGCGAGTATTTTCCTTGCTTTATGTGCCGAGCTTGGCACGTTCCTTACGGTACCCATCGCTTCCGCCCTTGGACTGACTTTGAAGGAGAGTGCCTCCGTTGCTATGGTAGGTGGTGCGGATGGCCCGATGGTATTGTTTACTTCGCTGGCTCTGGCAAAGCATTTGTTTGTCCCTATCACGGTAGTTGCCTATCTGTATCTGGGACTGACGTATGGAGGTTATCCTTATCTGGTCAAACTATTAGTTCCTAAACGTTTCCGTGCCATTAAGATGGTAAGTAAGAAGGCACCGAAGAACTATGACGCCAAAGTGAAACTGGCCTTTTCGGCTGTTCTTTGCGCAGTACTCTGCTTCTTGTTTCCGGTAGCTTCTCCATTGTTCTTTTCCCTGTTTTTAGGAGTTGCTGTCCGCGAATCGGGTATGAAGCACATTTATGATTTTGTCAGCGGTCCGTTGTTGTATGGTTCAACCTTTATGTTAGGCGTATTGCTGGGTGTGCTTTGCGACGCGCATCTGTTGCTTGATCCGAAAATTCTGAAATTGCTGGTATTAGGTATCGTTGCCTTATTGCTTTCCGGTATCGGAGGAATTATCGGCGGATACATTATGTATATTGTCAAGCGGGGAAATTACAATCCGGTGATTGGTATCGCTGCTGTCAGTTGCGTGCCTACCACCGCAAAAGTTGCCCAGAAGATAGTAAGCAAAGACAATCCGGATTCGTTCGTTCTGGGAGACGCCTTGGGAGCCAATATCTCAGGAGTAATCACCTCAGCTATTATTACGGGTATCTATATTACGATTATCCCTTATTTATAGCCTGAATGGTATCTGTCACTCTTTGGGCGGTGGTAACATTTCGTTCGTATTCGTCGATATGTACAGTGCCGCCCATCGATACTGATTCATTTTTATACTTCATATCGCTTTTGATGCTTTCACGTGCAGAGAAATGAAACTCCTGTATACCGGTTTCTGAGGCAATGCGAGCGATATTCTTCTCGTTTACGCCACATCCGGCAAGCAGGATGATTCTTCCGGAAGCCTGTTGCTGCAATTCTTTGAGTAAAGGAATGCCGATTTCGGCAGTAGGTTGCTGACCGGAAGTAAGAATGCGGTTGCAGCCCAGTTCGATAATCTGTTCCAAAGCCTTTTCAGGATTGCAGCATACATCAAAAGCACGGTGAAAGGTAACCGATAAGCCTTGAGAGGCCTTCATTAACTCTTGCATCACAGGAAGGTCGATCTCTCCGTTTGCTGTCAGACAACCGAATACAACTCCGTCAGCTCCTAATTGCCGTGCCATTTCGATATCTTTCAGCATCGTCTTCACTTCGATGGGAGAATAAAGGAAATCTCCTCCGCGCGGGCGGATGATGACATGCAGACGAGTCGTTGTCAGCATCTCACGTGCTGTCGATATCTCTCCGTAAGAAGGAGTCGTTCCGCCTTCCGGAATACCTGCACATAACTCTACCCGATTGGCTCCGCCTGCCTGTGCTGCCAGGCAGCTTTCTACTGAATTGGCACAGACTTCAAATTGAAACTTTTTCATAAGCTGATACTTTTAGACTGCATGTTGCTGTGCGATACCGCCAACATGAAAGATAAATGGTGATAAGCTAAAAAAGGGCGAATTGCTTCGCCCTCATTGAATCTTCTTTTGAATATTTACTTATTTAGCGAAGCTAACTGCACGTGTTTCACGGATCACGGTGATCTTCACCTGTCCCGGATAAGTCATCTCATCCTGAATCTTCTTGGCGATTTCACCGGACAAGCTTTCAGTCTGCTTATCGTCGATCTTGTCCGCACCTACAATTACGCGGAGTTCACGTCCTGCCTGAATAGCATAAGTCTTGGTTACACCCGGATAAGCCATGGCCAATTGTTCAAGGTCATTCAGACGCTTGATATACGCCTCTACGATTTCGCGGCGTGCGCCCGGACGTGCACCGGAAATAGCATCACAAACCTGTACGATAGGAGCCAGCAGACTGGTCATTTCCGTTTCGTCGTGGTGAGCGCCGATAGCGTTGCAGATATCCGGTTTTTCTTTGTACTTCTCGGCAAGTTTCATACCCAGCAATGCATGTGGCAATTCCGGTTCTTCATCGGGTACTTTACCGATATCATGCAGCAGACCTGCACGTTTTGCCTTCTTCGGGTTCAGTCCTAGTTCCGATGCCATCACAGCACAAAGGTTGGCTGTTTCGCGGGCATGCTGCAACAAGTTCTGGCCATACGAAGAGCGATATTTCATCTTACCGATAATACGGATCAGTTCCGGATGCAGACCATGGATACCAAGGTCGATTGTCGTACGTTTACCGGTTTCGATAATTTCCTCTTCGACCTGTTTGCGTACTTTAGACACGACTTCCTCGATACGTGCCGGATGGATACGTCCGTCTGTTACCAGTTGGTGAAGAGCCAGACGGGCAATTTCACGGCGAACCGGGTCAAAAGCAGAAAGAACGATTGCTTCCGGAGTATCGTCTACAACGATTTCAACGCCGGTAGCGGCTTCCAGTGCACGGATATTGCGTCCTTCACGTCCGATAATACGTCCTTTGATTTCGTCCGATTCGATATGGAATACTGTCACGGAGTTTTCGATGGCAGTTTCGGTAGCTACCCGTTGGATAGACTGGATAACAATGCGTTTTGCTTCTTTGCTGGCAGTCAGTTTCGCATCATCCATGATGTCATTGATAAATGACTGTGCCTGCGTTTTAGCTTCTTCTTTCAGTGATTCGACCAGACGTTCTTTTGCTTCATCGGCAGACAGACCGGAGATTGTTTCCAGCTTTTCTATTTCCTGATGTTGCAGTTTGTCCAGTTCTTCTTTTTTCTTATCAACGATCACAAGCTGTGCTTCCAGGTTTTCCTTTACAGCTTCGGCCTCCAGTTTCTTGCGCTGGATTTCCTCCTGACGCTGGCTAAGCACCATTTCGCGTTGTTTCAGTTTATTTTCCGCCTGCTGAATTTTTTGATTACGCAGTGCCACTTCTTTCTCCAAATCAGCTTTCTTGTTCAGGAATTTCTCCTTTACTTCCAGCAATTTGTTTTTCTTAATTACTTCAGCTTCAGTTTCCGCATCTTTCAGAATACTATCGTATTTAGACTTCAGTACGTACCGGAAAAGTACATATGAAAGGATTCCTCCTACGACGAAGCAAGCAATTGCTGTTGCTATTATTGCTATCATTCTTACATTAATTTAGTTATATAAATAAAAACGCACCGCCAAATATCAGAACAGTCATTTGCTCGGATATTCTGCAGTGCGTGGTGTTTTCTTTATCAGTGAATAGCTCGGTGGCATTATTCTTTTTGGAAATAATCCTCCAGCAATTCCGTTAGTTCTTTTACCTTTTCCGTATACGGAGTGGTATCGTTACGTTGCATTAATTGCAGTTTCTCCAACGAGAACTGATAGGCTACCATGGCAATAATCTTTTCCGGTTCAAGGTTTTTATAGTATTCCCGGTACGCATTAAGCCTGATGTTTACCTGCTTGGCTGCTTCCCGTACCATTTCTTCTTCCTGTCGGTTAATGGTTAACGGGTAGTTTGAGTCTGCTATTTGCAGGTTTATCTTTATTTTATCGTTCATACATCTTTCTTCTTTACTCGTTTAATAAAGCGATGCATTTATCGACTTCACGCACTAATTTTGACAATCGCAGCTTCGTCT
>OGDN01004783.1_pt1 | contig 11504 bp, 6 predicted proteins | sample 1570271 | NCBI WGS metagenome assembly OGDN01 (sample SAMEA4384481, study PRJEB24528) | human gut metagenome | reverse complement strand
AGTTCCGCCGGTCAGTGAAGGAAAGCCTTAACGGACCGGTCCAGGCGAACCGGTCCGATGGCACAAAACCTGGAATCGGAATAGAAAGAAAAAATAAACCTACTATAAATATGAAAAAACGGAGCATTGGAAAAAGGGGGAATTATAAACTCCTATCTGTTCTCTTTATAAAATTAGCCGGCACGTCGGTCAATTCTTCATGCCGCATTTCCTTTGCCAGTATTTTCCCGTCCGGCCCCACTAAAATAATGTGAGGGATTCCCTTGATGCAATAAGTCGTAAAAATATCCGTTTTTGGAGGCAATAACAAATGATCCCAGTTACTATGATCTTCTTTGATAGCTGCCAGCCACAACTCTTTCTTCCGGTCATCCGATACGCCTAAAATGGTAAAATTTTTTCCCTTAAAAGCTTCCAATGCTTTTCTCAGCCACGGTGTTTCTTCGCGACACCAATGACAATAAGAATCCCAAAAATCCACAATAACATATTTACCTCTGAAATCACTTAATTTGATCGGATTACCCAGCGTATCCCGGCCGGTAATCTCCGGGGCGACAGCACCGATAGCACATCCCGCATAACGGTCGAGCTGAGCGTTCATCAAAGCGATATAAGGAGTCTGCTGAGCTTCCGGTCCAAAATTTTTCTGGTATTCCCTTTCCGCACCGATATTTTCTTTAGTAGAGAAATCTTTCCGTCCGAATAATTTACTGTAGTACAAATAAATTCCGAACGGATTCTCCATATTTCCGTCAACCGTTTGTCTTACCAACTGATCTTCGGCCATCTGTGCCTGCTCATAATAAGGCATAGACTCCTCTTTGATCCGGGCCATTTCCTCCCGGTCCTCCCGGTCGCGGGCAGCAAAAAACAAGGCATCCAACGAATCCAGCAACCGATCGTTTCTGACAACGGCACAGGCTTTCAGAAAATCCCGATACTTATCATTTAAGGCAGACCCGTAAACTTCCCATACCACTTCTCCCTTCTTAACAGTTGCAGGTTTTACCTTCAGATTACCGGCCTCGGCAAATATCATTCCTCCTTGTCCGGGCCTGAATCCCAGAAAGAGCATTTGTTTTTTCGCACGATCTACCGTAAAAGTAAATTTACCTTCTTTAATTTCAGCCGAATCGATCGGATCGAACAACCCATAATAAGCATTCGTTATTTCCCCGAGATAGATTTTATTTTCCTTTATATCTCCGATCTCTCCTTCAATCCGCATGCGGTTGGAATGGCATGCCCCTAACAGGCATGCTATTCCAATGATTAAGTTTATTATTTTCATCACTTTCATATATTAATCTTGTTTTTCCACCGTCGCTACCACCTCATCACAAAATCCTGCTTTGGTATAAAGTTTTTGTGCTGCAAGTCCACCGATATTATTCAATTTATAAACAGCAATTCCCCCATTCGGAGCCGGAATATTCCCGTCTTTAATGGCTACTGTCAACTGTATCATGGTAGCATTCGGATTCTCTGTCGTCGGAGCAGCTACTTCCGTACAATCTACCCCATCGATCACATAATGCTCTTTTGTACCGTCGATAATCACTCCCTCCGAAGCCGTTTTCACATTAAAAGCATAAACTTTATCCTCGCTGACATAGAAAAAGATATCCGAAATTCCTTTCGAATCCATATTCCAAGGCATGTAATTGTCTACCTCTGCCTTGTTTCCGGGTATCATCGCCGTAGCGTTGTATAATCCGGGATAGGCTGCTCCGGTTAATACCTGCTTTGACAGAGAGATAAAATCATACGTCCAGTCGTCATTAAAAACAAATTTATAGGTAATCAAAAAATATTCATTCTTATTTTTATCTCTCATCAACGCCCATACTTCATTCAGAGTCGAATTCATACTTCCTGAAAGTACCAATTCTACCCCTTCTCCCATTGCTTTGGGATCAAATTTCGAAAAATCGGAATTCGCCCCACCGATAAAACTAAAATACCCACCGCTTTGGTTGATCATAAAACGTCCGTGCAGGTTATCATAAAATAAGGGAGCGGCATAAAACGGATAGCCTGTCGGCTGTGCGACATAAGGTGCTGCCGAATAATCCTGAGGAGCCGACAAAAATACAATTTCCGGGTTCCATACGGCTGTTTCCTCAAAACCATAGGCCCGCCCGTGTACTTTCCCATTCACCACCAGATAATCACTCCCCTGGTCCGTACAATAACCGTCGATCCCGATGTCTCCGGTCAGGTCTTCACCCGAAAAGAATTTCTCTTTCATATAAGCCTTCCGCACAAACAAATCGGGATCGAGATATACGCCTCCCGTATTATTTTTTGCAGTAACGACGACTGCCTTATAAGGTCTCGGGTTACGGGCATAAGGTTTGATCAGGATGATTTTTCGGGACTGCTCACTAAGTTTCTCTCCCTCATTCATTTGAGTAAAGATCTTTTCGTATAAGGTGGTACCGTCTTTCTTTAACATCGTCAGGTCGTACTCTCCACCGGTTTTACATAACATCAGGGTGCCTCCTGAATATTTACCGATAGTGGTAAAACTGGATTCTTCGATCACATAAACACCGGTTTTATTGTCGGTCACTTTAAATTTTAAAGTAGTTTTCACCCCCGGTAAAACATCTGAGATCACCACATCCAGATTTTTTTCAAAAGACAAGGTATCGGCGACCGACTGTTCTTCATTGTATTTATACCACACATAGGAAAGATCCGATTTTTCGCCGAACTTTGTCGTCACTACCGGAGCGATGGTCAATTTCCCTCCCACTTCGATCTCCTGATAATCTTTGATCCCCTCAATTTTAATCTCATCGATATCGATATCTCCGTATCTGGATTCATCATCCACACAAGAGAACAGGATCAACAAAAATAGTATTCCTATATATTTCAATTTTTTCATAGCTATCTTCTTTTTTAATTAACAACCCATAGACTAAGGTACATTCCATCCTTGCATCACTTTACCGGTTTCATCCCTGATTTCACTCCCGGTAATGATCTTATACAGTTTTCTGGCATAGGGAGTGTAATAATCTTCCTCGTAATAAATGCCATAATTACCGTTTCCACTACCATAGGTATCTTCCCAAAAATCATGTCCGGTCATTTCGATGATCATCATATGCTTTTTTTGGGAATATTCGCCGAATAATTTCTTAAACGCAGTCATATCTCCATAATAGCCTTCTCCTTCCGGCTTTTTCAACATATCGGCAATGAGCAGACGAATCTCGGCCTTATCGGCATAAGCTACTCCCAGCTCACCGGTAGCGACCAGCCTCAACGTAAGAGTCACCGGTTTCTGTTTAATAGCCGCATCCCCTTTAATCAACCGCACAGGCATTTTATAAGTAAATTCTCCGGCCGGGAACTCATAGAATTCAGGAAGTTTTTCATAATGTATACCTTCTTTGGCATCCGTTCTCTCCCCGACCACCTCGACTTTAAATTTCTGTGGCCTGGTCAATACATTTCCCAACATCTTCACATCTACGGTCGTCTCCAGTATCTGATCGGCCATCAGCAAGGAAACATACAGACTATCCCGGGTGTCTGTCACAATGGAATAATAGATATCGTGCATATGCTCATCGTATACCATCCGTTCATTCTCACTACATGCTAACAGGATCACTGAAGCAAGAAGAAAAAATATCTTTTTCATAACGCTTAATTTTTAATATTCCCAAAATCGATTTCTACTGTCGGAATAGGCAAATTATACACCGCATTCACATCCTGATGAGCGATATTATCTTCAGCCCCGATAGTTTCCATTGCTTTTCGTTTATAATAGAAGAACATTTGTCCCTCACCTATAAATTCCCTGCGATATTCCTGAAAGATATAACCGGCTAAATCATCGGTCGGCGCAATACTGCTTAATCCCCGGTGATTTCTCAATTTATTGAGATAATCATAGGCTTCCTTCTCTTGAGCACATTCGGCAGCTATCAGATACAACTCGGAAATTTTAAACATCGGAATATAGTTTACTCCGGTATATTTCTTCAATACGAACGAACTACCATCGGAATACGGGGTAATCCAATAATTTCTGAACTCATTATCCAGTCCGGAACCATTGAAAATATTCGTTTTTCCTTTTGAAGACATCGTCAATATATTAGAAGTAGAAGAAAAACTCTCGGTAAAATAAATATCGCTATTGTCTTTCAATTTCTGCACATCCAATGTGAAAATCAACTCTTTATTGAACATCGGATCGGAAGTAGTAGCAGCACTATTGGCTAATTCATAAGAAGCAGGACTTTCTCCGCCGGCTTCACCGATAATTTCCTTTGCTTCTTTCAAAGCCGCCTCTTTATCGTTTCCCCAAAGATATACACGGGCTAAAAGCGCTGTCACCGCATAGTAATTCATTCTTTGTTTCCGGTTATACAGAGGATCGGATGTATCGGTAACTTTAAATTCTTCTTTTCCTTTCATCAACTGTTTCGCTGCCAACAAATCCGTTTCTATTTTCTTCAATACCTCCTTCACCGTCAACTGAGGTTGGGCGATATTCGTAAAAACATCTACATAAGGAATAGCCAATGCGTCCAATCCTTTATTATTATTCATCGCAGCCGAAGGAGCGAATAAACGGAGTATATCGAAATGCAGAAAAGCCCGCAAAGCCAGAAATTCTCCTTTATACACATCATGTACCTCGGGTGAAGTAAAAACCCCTTTATTTTCGTCGATGAACAACATGGCCTGATTGATATTGGCTACAGCAGAAAAATGATTACTCCAAATAGAGCTAATGCGACTTTCCTCTGTTTTCTCGGTATACTTATATTCTGCTGCATTTTTGAAATTATGCTCATAACCGGAAGAAGTTGTTTTCAACGGACTGTTGTAATATTGAGCCAATACATCCAGGTAGCCGTATGTCAGATCTCTGCCGTAACTATTCGTACCGCACATCAATGCATAAACACCTACCAAAGCATCTCTGAATCCGGCTTCAGTACCGAACAGATCCTCTGCTTTCATATCCGCTTTCGGAGAAACGTCCAGCCAGTCGTTACAGCCGGTCAATGCCACAAAGAGCAAAAGAATGATCGTTTTATTTATTAATTTTTTCATAGTATTGTCCGATTAAAAAGTGATTTGAGCAGCCAGTGAAAAAGTCCTTGCAAAAGGATAGGAAGTACCTCTTTCCATCCGCACCGTGGAAGAAGTGAAAACATCGTTTCCGATAGCGGAGATTTTCAAGCGCTGAATCCCCCACTCTTTCAATTTCGCACTCCGGAAATCATAACTCACAGATAAAGCCTGAAGCTGAATATAGTTTTCTTTTTCCACAAAGCGGGAAGTCGGATTAGTGACCGAAACATCGCTTACCTTTTTGAATTTTGCCACGTCTCCCGGTTCATTCCAACGGTCGTACAGAATGCGCCGGTCTCCGTTCTCGTTGGGATTTACATTCTCTACTTTGTCGACCAAGGTCTGATTGTAAATATAACCACCGTATTTATAATATAAATGCGCATTCAACTCCCAGCCTTTATACATAAACATCGTTCCGACCGTTCCATAAATTTTAGGATCGGAAGATCCCCAGGGTTTGTAATTTTTACTATCCCATTTATTCACTTTATTCCCGTTCATATCCAGGAATATTTCATCACCGGTAGCCGGATCGATTCCCAAAGATTCATTCACCCAGATGGTATTCTGCGACAACCCTTCTTTGTAACGGATCATCGGCTTGTTTTCCACTTTGGAATCCTGGTCGGCATTAAAGGCAGTCAAAGCTTTGTTGATTTTCTTCACTTTATTTTTATTGTGTGCCAGATTGAAGAAAATATCCCAGTTCAATTCCCGTTCGACATCCCGGAGAACCGTACCTTTTAAAGACAATTCGACCCCGCTGTTTTCTACCTCTCCCAAATTTTCTTTATAAGAAGAAAAACCCAAAGACGGAGCAATAGATACGTCGATCAGCACATCTTTCGATAAATCCCGGTATACATTGAAAGATCCGGTCAGACGACTATGGAAGATCTCGAAATCCAACCCTACATTCTGTTTTTCTACTTTCTGCCATTTCAGGTTTTTATTTCCGAAAGCCTTCATAACAGCTCCCAGATAACCGCTGTAAGAGATGGTATTGATCCGGCTGTCGTTATAGGAATACATGGCCATAGCCTGGTAAGGACTAAAATTCTGGCCACCGGTTGTCCCGATAGATCCCCTGATCTTCAACAGGTTGATCACGCCCCAGTCTTTCATGAATTTTTCGTTATGGAGGTTATATCCGACACCGACCGACCAGAAAGTACCCCAGCGGTTGTTCGAACCGTAAATAGACGAACCGTCGCTTCGAACAGAAGCATCCAACAAGAAACGATTGTCATACGTATATCCCAGGTTACCCACAAAACCGACCAGGCGGGTCACATCGAAACTACCTCCGGGTTTCGCCCCTTCCTGATACCCCGAACCGATCGACACATGATCCATGTTCGCATTGGGAAAACCGACAACGTAGATACTGGTATTGTCATACTGTTTTTCCTGAAGGTTATACACAAACCCCAGGTTGATAAAATGTTTTTTCAGGCTCTTAAAATATGATAAGATGACGTTAATATCATAACTGAAATCATTGGAAGTCGACTGGGCATAACTCCCTTTTTTCTCTTTGTCCAAAAATTCGGTATTTTCATAAGATTTATAAACATCGGTCTTTCCATTATCCACGCTTAACGAAAGATTGGCCTTCAATTTCAATCCCTGAATAATATCGTATTCTATCGAGAAATTATTCAGAAAACTATTAGAAGTCTGTTGATTTTTAGAAGGCAATACCGCATTGTACAATTCATCATAAGGATTATAATAGGGATTATAATAGAGGTAAGAACTAAAACTTCCGTAAGGGGAATTGACCGACTTCAAATGATCGAAGGAAGCATAATTGGAGAATTTCAGGTTTTTCAGATTATATTGAAGCCGGATTCCTCCTCCGTAATTATCCCGTTTCGAACCTTTCATCACTCCGACTTTATTCGAATAGAAAAGATCGAAAGCATAACGGAACGATTCGTTTCCACCTTCTGCCATTACGGTATGTTTATGGCCGACCCCCAATTCCCGTACCGGAATGGACAACCAATCCACATCATTTCCTTCTTTCACCAATTTCAGAATCCGGTTATATGCATCCAACTTATCATCCGTCCATCCGGGTTTGGAAGATTTTTCATACAATCCGGAACGCACTTCGTATTCCAGTTTTTCTTCTGCATTCATCAGATTATAATCCGAAAGATCGGCCACCTCGAAGTTAGCACTACCGTTATAAGACAACTGCAATTTCCCGGCTTTGGGAAGTACCGTCTCGATCACCACAACACCATTGGCAGCACGTGAACCGTAAATCGCAGTAGCCGCCGCATCTTTCAGAATGGTGATATAACGTACCCGGTTGGGGTCGAGGTCGAACACCTTCTGAGCGGTTACTTCGAAACCATCCATAATAAAAGTCGGCATATTCGAATTGTTTTCATACTCGGCCTTCAAACTACTGGACCCCCGGATTTCAAAATCAGGAATCGTATTCGGGTCACTACCCATTTCATTGTTCACCACTTTAGTAAAAGAAGGATCGAGCACAGACAAGGTATTCAGGATATTTCCCGTAGAAATAGTCTTCAGTTCATCTCCGGAGAAGGTCTTGGATACACCGGTAAAGCTCTCCTTCTTCCGGGTAAAGTAACCATTGACCACCACCTCTTCCATTTCCGCCACTTCCTCGGTCAATATCACATTCAACGTTTCTTGCCCGGCATATCTGACCTCCTGTGGCTTCATGCCGACAAATGTAAACATCAATACCGTTTCTTTCCCATCCCCCGGAATGGTGATCGAATATTTTCCATCGATGTCGGTCGATACGCCTAAGGTCGTCCCTTTAATTACAACGGTCACACCCGGTAAGACCGATCCGCTTTTATCTTTCACCACCCCTTTCAGTACTTTCGGCCCGGCCGGTACTTCTCCTTTTGCACGAATCAGAATGATATCGTTGTACAGCTCATACTCCAAATTCACTTTTTTCAATACCATATCCAACACTTCGCTCAATTCTTTGTCTTTAACCTGAACGGAAACCCGACCAGCTTCCCGTACTACACCGGAATTATACATCATTTTCATACCGGTTTGTTGTTTTACCGCATCGACAAATTTCTCCACAGAAACCTCTTTCAAGTCTAAAGTCACCAGCTTGTTTTGAGAAAAAACATGAGCCGATAAATTCAGGCTAAAAACAAAAATGAAAACAATACAACATTTGATAAACATCAAATTTTTCCTAAACCTCTTTAAAAGGCCCGGAAATCGGATCAGACGATTTTTTTTCATACCATTGTAATTTAGTTAAGTAATTAAGAAGACTTTCGAGATAACAGGATTTTATTATTATCTATTTCATAATGAATATCCTGGAGTTTTTCCAATACTTGCAGGAAAGTATTGATCGAATCATACCGTTCGAGACTACCGGTATATTTCAGCTGTTTCATTTCCTCATTCCGGAAAACCACTTCAGATCCGTACCAACGGGACAGTGTTTCCATAATTTCCTCCAGGGGCTTATCCCTGAAAACAAAAACCCCGTCTTTCCAGCCTACATATTCTTCAACTTCGACTTTACGACTGATTAATTCACCGGACCTTTCCAGGATAGCCTGTTCACCTGGCGATAAGATTACGCTTTTCTTTGTATGGGAAGTATAACGTACACAGCCTCTCACTAAGGTGGTATATTCTGCTTTATCCATGTATGAACTTATTCCGAAAGCCGTCCCCAATACGGTCACCTCTCCCTGAGAAGTAATTACCTGAAAAGGACGTCCGTCTTCGGCCACGTCGAAATAGGCTTCTCCTTCCAAATACACTTTACGTTCCCCAGCAGTGAACTGCACCGGATACTTTATTTTCGATTCTGCATTTATCCATACTTTCGTATGATCTTCCAACGTGATGTAACACTCTCCGGCTGTGGGCACAATCAATTCATTATAAGCCAATTCCTGTATTTGAGGCGTAGATCGGTAAGTAATCTTTCCCTCTGCATAACTAATCTGAGTCCCATTTTTTTCCAGTACCTGCATGGAATCCCGCTCGAGATTCACCGTCTCGCCATTTGTCAGTCGTAATATAGCTTTGTAACTCCCGGGGCGAATCGTCTCCTGCTGTGCCGGTGGAACAACTTCTACCTCCGGTAATCCAAGATTCAGTAACCAACTCATTCCTAAAAGTAAAACCACCACTGCTGCTGCAGTAAGAATCCGGATAATCCTCTTTTTATGACGAAGCGATTTTTGTTGCCTGCTGAATTTGCCGAAAGCTTTCCGGGCATCGTATTGTTTATATTCCTCCAGCTTTTCAGCCAAAATATCTCCCTGACTCAACTGCCGAAACACATTTTCCAAATTCCGATCCTTCAACATTTCCCGAAATTCCTGCTTTTCCCTTTTCTCCAATGTCCCGGAATAATATTTTCTCAAAAGAGTAACCTGTCGGTCAAATTTATCTTTTTGCATCTTAAAAAACGTTCGATTCTTTTTGCGGGAATCCGCAAAAAGAATAATTGCCAGCTGACCAATGACAATTGACAATTGTCTGGAAGCTTTGCTTCCAGTAGAAAATATTAAGAAAAGAAAAATGAGAAATAGAATGAAGAAAAAAATCATTGATTATCAAACAAATAAAGAATAAACTACAGATTGGAAAATATGTGGTCAATTATCACGCGACAATTGTTAATTAACTAAGTGCCCGCAAGATCCAATAGCTTTTAAACTTTACGAACTTTATGAACTTTCAACCAATTTAATCGAACGTTTTTTCGGTTCATTCAATGATAAAATGCATGAAGCAGGATTTGGTATGACAGAAATTTCATTTTTTTTGAAAAAAATTTACCTCATCTGTAAAAAAAACGGAAATTGACAGGATTATTAATGGAAAGTCCGGGGAGCGAATGGGCTATCGAAGATTTTCAAATAGATTAAATAAAAGAATAAAAAATAGAAAAAGTCTTAGAAAAGAGGACAGGAATTATTGGAAAAATCAAAATGTCGGAAAAATCCCCCTAAAAGGTTGATTTTTCCGACATTTTGCATTCTATTTTGAAGAAACGAACTTAATAAACAGTCTTGTCTTTGTTTTCTTTCCACAAGCTGAATTCTTCTCCAGCCGTATCCTCTTTCTCATTCAAAAAGGGAATACTCCGATCGGCCTCGGGGAGGGCAATCTCTTTATAGATCAGGGAATCATCGAATCCGGCAAGTGCTGCATCTTCTTTTGTAGAGGCATAATATACCCGGGAAGGTCTTGCCCAATAAATAGCACCAAGGCACATAGGACAAGGCTCACAACTGGCATATATCTCACATCCCCCGAGTTGAAAAGTATCTAACTTACGACAAGCCTCGCGAATCGCATTCACTTCGGCATGTGCTGTCGGGTCACAATCCGGAGTAACCGTATTGGCACAAGCTGCGATAATTTTTCCCTCCTTGACAACAACAGCGCCGAACGGCCCCCCGGTCCCCTGTTTCACATTCTCTACAGCCAAACGAATAGCTTCTCTCATAAACTTCTCTTCGTACATAACCTCTCAACTAAAATTTCATATTTCCCGTCCCCTCTCTCTTCCACCTCTAACCTCTATTCTTTTTACCTCTAGTTTATAGCTTACAGCCTTTAGCCTTTCCCTTTTTTTCCTTTCTTCTCCCCCTCATCCGGCAACTTCTTACTATACCAAAGCATAAAAATCCCCACCAGAATAAAAGGAATACTCAAAATCTGTCCCATATTCAAGGCCATTCCAGCTTCCCAGGGTTCCTGTACTTCCTTGACGAACTCGATAATAAAGCGGGCAGAGAAGATCAGGATCAAAAAAGCGCCGAAGATAAATCCCATTTTCTTCTTAACGTTCGTTCGCCAATAAAGATACATCAAAACAAAAAAACTAAACAGGTAACAAATTGCTTCATACAATTGAGCCGGATGGCGCGGCAATTCCGGATTCGGTAAATCACTATTCATGAAGCGGAATCCCCAAGGCATATTGGTCGGTAATCCCACAATTTCAGAGTTCATCAAATTTCCTGTCCGGATAAAAAAGCCGGCTAAAGCAATCGGAATCACAGCCCGGTCTAAAATCCAGAATATAGATTTTTTGCTGACTTTCCGTGAATAATACCACAATCCGGCTATAATACCTATTGCAGCGCCATGACTGGCCAATCCCTGATAACCGGTAAACTTAAATTCGGGCGAAAACCGTACAGGCAGGATCATCTCCAGCGGATGCTGGCTATAATAAGCCCAGTCGTAAAAGATACAATGTCCCAAACGGGCACCGACTATCGTCGCGATCGCTACATACAACCACAATTTATCCAACCAGGCCATAGGCAATCCTTCGGACTTGAACATTTTCTCTTCAACCTTATAACCTAAAATAAAGGCCACAG
>OGDN01004779.1_pt1 | contig 11510 bp, 9 predicted proteins | sample 1570271 | NCBI WGS metagenome assembly OGDN01 (sample SAMEA4384481, study PRJEB24528) | human gut metagenome | reverse complement strand
AGGGGCACAGCCCCTGGTGCTCTTTCCCCCATTTCTCCAGAGAAATGGGGCCCCGGCTGGGAAGCCAAAGTTCCCCGCCGTTCCAACGGCGTCGGGAGAAACCCACAATAGCCCCCGCCCGGGAGGGCACCGTCAACGGCGATGGGAAAGCCTCAGCCCCTCACACCCGCCGCAGCCCATCCATCAGCGGCACCAGCAGCGCATGGGGAATCACCTTCGCCCCCAGCCGGTGCAGGGTGCAGACAATCCCCGGCGTGGCCACCCACAGGTTCAGGGCGCTGGCGGCCAGGGAGAGGGAGACCACCGACCGGCTCCGGGAGGCCAGGGGAAAGTGGCGGAACTGCCCAGGCTTGCCATCCTGGGCCAGGGGGATGAACTCGGTGTCCTTCACCCAGTAGGGGCAGACAGCGGTGACGTGAATCCCCCGGGGGAGGAGCTCGTAGTGGAGGGTTTTCGTATAGCTCTGGAGAAAGGCCTTGGTGGCCGCGTAGACCCCCAGGCCGGGCATGGGCTGGAAGGCGGCGGTGGAGCACAGCTCCAGCACCCGGCTGCCCCGGGTGAGGTAGGGCAGGCACAGCTGGGTCACCCCCACGGCGGCCCGGCAGTTGAGGTCGATCATCCCCAAGCTGTCCGCCGGGGAGACCGCGTCGATCCGGCCCATTTTGCCCACGCCGGCGGCGCACACCAGCCGGGTGACGGTGGGCTTCTCCCGGGCCAGCAGGTCCCGGAGGGCATCCAGGGACTGGGGGTCGGTCAGGTCCAGGGGGACCGGGCGCACCGGGCAGGCGCACAGGGACGCCAGCTGGCGCAGCCGGTCCTCCCGCCGGGCGACGGCCCAGACCGCCTGAACGTGGGGGTCCCGGCTGACCTGGCGGGCGAATTCCCGGCCCAGGCCGCTGGAGGCCCCGGTGATGAGGGCAATGTTCATACAGCCCACCTCCTTCTTTGGGGTAGTATGGCCGGGACAGGGGTCAGGAATCCCTGCTCAGCCGGCCTTTTTGGTTCAGGGTTTGGAGGACCTGGTCGATCTGCCGGCCCACCCACTCCACCTCCCGCCACAGCTCGTCGGCGGACAGGCGCAGGACCCCCGCCCGGAGGGCGGAGAGCTGGATGAGGCCGTCGGAGGTGGCCACCTGGACGGTGTAGTTTCTGCCGATCTCCTGGAGGAGCTTTTCGATGAACATGTCCCCTGTCTCGTCCTGCTTGGTGTAGACCACGTGGATGTGGTGGTAGTCGAAGGTGGTCCCGGGGTTCCCCTTCACCTTGTACCCGTCAAAGACCAGCACCAGGCGGCACTGCTTGTAGCCCTGGTAGTTGCTGAGAATGTCCATGAGCCGCTGGCGGGCCGCGTCCAGGTTCTCCCGGGCCAGGTCCTTCAGGGCGTCCCAGGCGAAGATCATGTTGTAACCGTCCACGATGAGATACTGCTGCTTGGGGGGCGCGATGGTCCGCCGGGGAGCGGCGGGGGCGGCCTGACCCAGGAACTGGTACTCCCGGCGGCGCTGGGGGCCGAAGGTCCGCAGGAAGATGGCCTCCAGCTCCTTCTCGTCCAGGTCCAGGTTCCGGGTGTACACCCGGGGGACCTGGTCCCACTTCACCGAAAAGCCCCCGCCGTGGGCGCAGAAGACCGAGTCGGGGGTGTGCTCCAGGTCGCCCTCCGGGTCATACCCGGCGGCGGCCACCACCTGCTTCTGGTTGTGGCAGGGGGCGTAGCCGTGGAGGGAGCAGGCGAATTTCCCCCGGCCCCGGGTGTAGGCGGCCACGGTCAGGGGATAGTCCTTCATGGCGGCCACCGGGGCGGTGCCGGTGAGGGTGGCCCAGGTCCCGTCGCTCTCCGGGGGGTCGAAGGTCCCCGCCATGGTTTGCAGGTCGCTGATGGCCCGGCCCAGCTGCTCGGCGGGGAGGGTGAGGGTGAAGGCGTACCAGGGCTCCAGCAGCACGCTCTCGGCCTGCATGAGGCCCTGGCGCACCGCCCGGTAAGTGGCCTGGCGGAAGTCGCCCCCCTCGGTGTGCTTGGGGTGGGCCCGGCCGGAGAGGAGGGTGATGCGCAGGTCGGTGATGGGGGCGCCGGTGAGGACCCCCCGGTGGGTCCGCTCGGCCAGGTGGGTGAGGATGAGCCGCTGCCAGTTCCGGTCCAGCAGGTCCTCGCTGCACCGGCTGTCAAAGACCAGACCGCTGCCCTGGGGCAGGGGCTCCAGGAGGAGATGGACCTCGGCGTAGTGGCGCAGGGGCTCAAAGTGGCCCACCCCCTCCACCGGGGCGGCGATGGTCTCCTTGTACAGAATGCGCCCGGCGTCCACCTGGACCGCCACGTCAAAGCGGTCGGCGATCAGGCGCTGGAGGACCTCGATCTGCACCTGGCCCATGAGGCGGGCGTGGATCTCCTGGCTGTGCTCGTCCCAGACCAGGTGGAGCTGGGGGTCCTCCTCCTCCAGCTGCCGGAGCTTGGGCAGCAGGACCTGGGCTGGACAGTCCGGGGGGAGGACCAGGCGGTAGGTGACCACCGGCTCCAGCAGGGGGGGCGGCGCGGGGGGCTCGGCCCCCAGGCCCTGGCCGGGGTAGGTCTGGGTGAGCCCCAGCAGGGCGCACACCTGGCCGGCGGAAACCGCCTCCGCGGTCTGGTACTTGGCCCCGGAGTACAGGCGCAGCTGGGTGACCTTTTCCTCCAGCACCTCCCCGCCCGTTTGGGGGAGGTAGGACAGGGGGGCCCGGACGGCAAGGGTGCCCCCGGTGAGCTTGGCGTAGGTCAGGCGGTTGCCCTGGCTGTCCCGGGCGATCTTAAAGACCCGGGCGGCGAAGTCCGGGGGATAGACCGGGGCCTCGGTGTAGTCTGTCAGGCCCTGGAGAAAGTCCGCCACCCCCTCCAGCCGGAGGGCCGCGCCGAAGTAGCAGGGGAAGAGCCGGCCCAGGCGGACCAGCCCCGACACGTCCCGGGGGGTCAGGCGGCCAGTCTCCAGGTACCGGTCCAGCAGCCCCTCGTCCCGGAGGGCCACCCCCTCGGCCCAGGCCCCGTCCCGGCGGGTGAAGTCGGCACACCCCTCGTCCAGCTGCCGCTGGAGCCCGGCCAGGATAGCCTCCCGGCCGGGGTTGGGCAGGTCCATCTTGGTGACAAAGAGGAAGGTGGGGATCTGGTTGCGCCGGAGCAGCCGCCACAGGGTCTCCGTATGGGCCTGGACCCCGTCGGTGGCGCTGATGACCAGGATGGCGTAGTCCAGCACCTGGAGGGTGCGCTCCATCTCGGCGGAGAAGTCCACATGGCCGGGGGTGTCCAGGAGGGTGACCGCCAGCGCCGGGGTCTGAAACAGGGCCTGCTTGGAGAAGATGGTGATGCCCCGGTCCCGCTCCAGGGCGTGGGTGTCCAGATAGGCGTCCCGGTGGTCCACCCGTCCCAGGGCGGGGATGGCCCCGGCGGTGTAGAGCAGGGCCTCGGACAGGGTGGTTTTCCCCGCGTCCACGTGGGCCAGAATGCCGATGACGAGTTGTTTCATGGTGGTTCACCTCTTGGGGGTTCGTGGTTATTTTCTTCATTATAGCAAAAAACCCCCAAAAGGCCAACCCCGGGGCCGGTTGACAGGGGGAAAGAGGGTGCTATAATGGAGGCATTCCAACCGGGCGGAAAGGAGGCGGCGGCAGATGGCCAGGACAAAAACGGCGGACCGGGACATGACCCAGGGCGGCATTTTCCGTGCCCTGCTTCTCTTCTCCCTGCCTCTGCTGGCGGGGAATTTTTTTCAGCAGTGCTACAACACCGTGGACAGCATCGTGCTGGGCAATTTTGTGGGCAAGGCCGCCCTGGCGGCAGTGGGGACCACCACCCCCATCATCAACACCCTCATCGGCCTGTTTCTGGGGCTGTCGGCGGGGATTGGGGTGGTGATCTCCCAGTTCTATGGGGCCAAGGAGGAGGAGAAGGTGGGCCAGGCGGTCCAGACCAGCCTGCTGCTGGTGCTGCTGCTGTGCGGGGTATTCACGGCGGTGGGGATTGCCATGGTCCCCGGCATGCTCCGGCTCATGGCCACGCCGGCGGATGTGTTTCCCCAGGCGGCCCGGTACCTCCGGATCTACTTCGCCGGGGTGTCGGGGCTGATGCTCTACAACCTGGGGGCGGGCATCCTCCGGGCGGTGGGGGATGCCCGGCGGCCGCTGTACTTTCTCCTCTTCTCGGCGGGGGTGAACACCGGGCTGGACCTGCTGTTTGTGGCGGTGTTCCACTGGGGCATCGCCGGGGCGGCCATTGCCACGGTGGCGGCCCAGGTCCTGTCGGCAGGGCTGGTGCTGGGGGTACTCACCCGGTCCCGGGGATGCTACCGCATCCAGTGGCGGGGGATGCGGATGCACCGGGGGATTCTTCGGAACATCTTCGTGGTGGGGGTGCCCTCGGCCCTGCAGCTGGCCATCACCTCCTTCTCCAATGTGTTTGTGCAGTCCTATGTCAACCGCTTCGCCTCCTCCTGCATGGCCGGGTGGGCGGCCTATCAGAAGATCGACGCCTTCGTCATCCTGCCCATGACCACGCTGTCGGTGACGGCCACCACCTTTGTGGGCCAGAACGTGGGGGCGGGGAACTGGGACCGGGCCAAGCAGGGGATTCGCTGTGCCCTGGCCATGGCCACGGTGGTGACGGGGGTCCTTTTGGTCCCGCTGATGGTCTTTGCCCAGCCCCTGTGCACCCTGTTCAACCAGGAGCCGGAGGTGCTGGGGTACGGGGTGTATTTTATCCGCCTGATCTCCCCCTTCTATCTGGTGGCCAACTTCAATCAGATTTACGCCGGGGCCCTGCGGGGGGCGGGGGACGCCAAGGTGCCCATGGTGATCATGCTGGGGTCCTTTGTGGTCTTCCGGCAGCTCTATCTCTTTGTCACCTACCAGGTGGCCGGGACCCTGCTGCCGGTGGCCCTGGGCTATCCGGTGGGCTGGGTGGTGTGCAGCGGGGTGCTCCTGTGGTATTACCGCAGCGGACGATGGATGGCCCACAGCCTGGTGACACCGGCGGGGCGTGGGACAGACCGGGAAAGAGAGTAGGAAAGGAGCCGAGGAAATGAAGCAAAAAATTGGGATTTTGTGCCCGAGCGACAGTGAGGCAGCGCCCTTTCTGGCGGACATGGAAGGGGTCACGGAGACCCGAAAGGCCATGCTCCGCTTCTATGAGGGGACCTTCCACGGCGTGGATGTGGTCACGCTGTTCAGCGGGGTCTGCAAGGTCAACGCGGCCTTGGCCACCCAGATTCTCATTGACAGCTATCAGGCCGGGGCGGTCCTCAACGTGGGGACCGCCGGCGCCCTGGCGCCGGGCCTTTCGATATTTGACACGGTGATCGCCACGGAGGCCGGATACCACGATGTCAGCCCGGAGATTTTGACGGAGTTTCACCCCTGGCTGCCGGCCCCCGTGTTCCCGTCGGATGCGAGGCTGCTGGCCCTGGCCCGCCAGGCGGCCGCCCGGGGGGAGCACCCTGTGGTGTTTGGACGGATGGTCACAGGGGAGACCTTCCTGGCGGACGAGGGCGGACGGGAGGCGATCCGGGCCGCCTGGCACCCGCTTTCCGTGGATATGGAGACGGCCGCCGTTGCCCATGTCTGCTACGTCAATCAGGTCCCTTTTCTGGCGGTTCGGACCCTTACAGACACCGCCGATCAGCGGGGCGCGGCGTGCTTTGAGCAGAACTGTGACAAAGCCGCCTGGATTGCCAAGGAGGTGACCCGGACCTTGCTGGAGACATGGCGCTGCCAGGGACTGTAACTGGAGAAAAGGAGCAACAGGCGGAGACCGCTATCGGGTGCGGTCTCCGCCTGTCTGTTTTTGTCCAAACGATCGGGGTCCCGGCGCGCAAGCGCCGCCGGGGGCGTCCGGGGTGCTCTGCCGGTCCGGACGCCTCATTGCGCTTTTTTCAACTCTCGAATCTGCTTGCTGTGCAGGCGGATGGCCGCCTCCATGGCGTCCATCCGCGCTTCCAAGGCTTCCTTCTCCTCCTGGGAGGGCAGCCGCTCCAAAATGGCAGCGTGGCCCTCCGCCAGAAGGTTCAGGTCACGGCGGACTTCGTTCTCTAAGACGACTTTGATCCCGCGCACGTCGGCATCCAAGGAATTCACCTTAGCGTCCAAGGAGGCCACCTTAGTATCCAGGGAATTCACCTTAGCATCCAAGGAGGCTACCTTAGTATCCAGAGAATTCACCTTTTCATCCAGGGAAGTCACCTTGGCATCCAGAGAATTCACCTTTTCATCCAGGGAAGTCATCTTTGTATCCAGAACCGTCAATTTTTCATGGACAGGTTCAAGGGCTTGCTTCATGAGTTCCAGCATTTCTTTTTCCGTCATGTTACATCACCTTTCGGAGAATCGTTTCAGGCATCTGGGGATATTTGCACAATCTTTGCAGCATCTTGTGTCCCGATGGTTCCCAAACGGATCGTCGAACCCGGCGGAATCTTCTTATCCCCGCTCCCGCATGACGCTCATGTAGGCGGGGCGGATGATCTTGTTCATGCACACCAGCTCCTCGATCCGGTGGGCGCTCCAGCCCACGATCCGGGCGATGGCGAACAGGGGGGTGTAGAGCTCCATGGGGATGCCCAGCAGGTCATAGAGGAACCCGCTGTACAGGTCGATGTTGGGGCTGACCCCCTTGAAGATGGGCCGGTTGTTGGAGATAAGCTTGGGGGCCTCCACCTCAATGTTCCGGTAGAGGGCCAGGTCGTCCTGGCGGCCCTTCTCCAGGGCCAGCTGGTTGACGAAGGAGCGGAGAATCTGCTCCCGGGGGTCGGAGATGGAGTAGACCGCGTGGCCCATGCCGTAGATGAGGCCGCTGTGGTCAAAGGTCTCCTTATTGAGGATTTTCCGCAGGTAATGGCTGGTCTCCTCCGGGTCGGTCCAGTCGGACAGGTGGCCCTTGATGTCCTGGATCATCTCGATGACCTTGATGTTGGCGCCGCCGTGACGGGGCCCCTTCAGGGAGGACAGGGCGGCGGCCATGGTGGAGTAAGTGTCCGAACCCGAGGAGGTCACCACCCGGGTGGTGAAGGTGGAGTTGTTGCCGCCCCCGTGCTCCATGTGGAGGATGAGGGCGATGTCCAGGGCCTTGGCCTCCAGCTGGGTGTAGGACATGTCGTGGCGGAGCATCCGCAGGATATTCTCCGCGGTGGACAGGCTGGGGTCCGGCCGGTGGATGTACATGCTGTCGTTGTTCTCATAGTGGTTGTAGGCGTGGTAGGCGTACACCGCCAGCATGGGAAACTCCGAGATCAACCGGATACATTGCCGGATGGAGTTGCCCAGGCCGCCGTTGACCTGGTCGTCGTAGTTGGCCAGGGTGAGCACGCTCCGGGTCATGGAGTTCATGATGTCCCGGGAGGGGGCCTTCATGATCACGTCCCGGGTGAAGTTGGTGGGCAGGGTCCGGCAGTCGGCCAGGACGGCGGTGAACTCCGCCAGCTCCTCCGGGGTGGGCATCTGGCCGAAGACCAGCAGGTAGGCGATTTTCTCAAAGCCGAACTCCTGGGGCCCCAGGCCGCCGATGAGGTCCTTGATGTTGTACCCCCGGTACCACAGCTGCCCCTCGCAGGGCATGCGCTTGCCCCCCACGTTCTGGAAGGAGACGATTTTGGAGATGTTGGTCAGGCCCGTGAGGACCCCCACGCCATTGGCGTCCCGCAGGCCCCGGTTGACCCCGTACTCCTGGAACAGGGATTCGGGGATGGTGTCGTTCTGGACGCACAGGGGCTGTTGGGCGGCGGCGTAGGCCTCCACATTACGCTTGGTCATGGGCACCTCCCACTTTCTCGGCTTCCTGCCGCATAATCTCCTCCAGCTGGGCGATCTCCCCCAGCAGGTGGAGGAATTTCTCCTCTCCATAGGCGGCCACCACCCGCTGGTGGTAGGCGCGAAGGGTCTGACGGTGGGCCTGGACGGAGGTCACGGCGGTGTCCGTGAGCAGGATATAGGTCCCCTCCTCCCCGTTGCCGTCGTGGGTCCAGCGGACCAGGCCCTTGTTCTGGAGGGAGCGGGCGATGGCGGAGACCTTGGGCATGGGCAGGTTCAGCTCCCGGACGATGTCCTTGAGGTAAATCTTCTCGCTGCCGGTGTCCTTGGTATGCTTGGAGAGCAGCCAGATCAGGGCATATTCATCAGAGGCATTTTCCTGGAACAGGTGCCGCAGCGCCGGGCTGTGGAAGAGCTTGTCCGCCTGCTCCGGGGAGAAGGTGCGTAGGGCGCCCCCTTGGTTTCGATCTGTCATTTGGGTTCACCTCGGTAATCCAATATGGGTCAAGTTAGCCGGTGGGCCGCTGGTTGGCCAGAAGCTTTTTCTGGATGCGGATGAATTCCCGGGCATCCTCCGGGCCCAGGTCCGCCAGCATCTGGGCGGCGGAGCGAATCACCTGGGAACGAAAGGTTTGAATGGCCTCCAGCCCCTGGGGGGAGAGGGTGACGATCACCTGACGGTTGTTCAGGGGGTCGGGGAGGCGGGAGATCAGGCCCTTGTCCTCCATGCGGTTGAGAAGGGCGGCGATCCGGGCGGTGCTGACCACCAGCCCCCGGCTCAGGTCCACCGGGTGGGCCTGGTGGCGGTGGGTGAGAAGATAGTTCAGCACGAAGTGCTCCCCCTGGGTGAGCTTGGAAATCAGGTGCCGGGCGGGCACCCGGAGGAGGTCCTCATTGACCTGGAGCAATTCTGTGGCTAAGCCTTCATAATTTGCCATCATATCCATTGACACTCCCACGATCACTAACTATGTTAGCCATTGTACCAGAAACCGGAAGGGAAGTCAACGGCGGGTGTGAAAGTGCCCAAAAAGGGGAGAAAAAAAGCCCCCTCTTTTGGGGGAGAGGGGGGTGGGAGAGGCTTTTCCCGGCGCTGTTGGAAAGGGCGGGAACGAGGGCTTCCCAGGTGGGGGCCGTTGTGGGCTTTCCCCGGCGCCGTTGGAACGGGCGGGAACGGTGCCCTCCCGGGCGGGGCCCCATTTCTCTGGAGAAATGGGGGAAAGAGCACCAAGGGGCTTTGCCCCCTGGACCCCCGTGGGGGAAAGAGTTTCTTTCCCCCACACCCCTTTTCTCTGGCCTGTTGTAGAAGTGGCGTGGTTCTTCGATCGGTCTACCTGGCCTGCGGCCTCTAAAACCAACGCCTCATGGCCCGCCCACCAGCTCGGGCGGGCGGGAGAAGTGGTTCCTTGACGGGAGGAAAAAGTGGGAAACGAAACGGTTTTTCTTCTCCTTTTCCCAAAGGGTCCCTACCCACGTCCTCAGCCCGCCCAGCCGGTGGGCGGGCCGTTACGGGCCTTCCATTGTGAGGGCCGCAGGCCGGGTATCCCATAAGAAGTACAGCCTCCCCCCACCCAATCCCACCAGAGAAGGGAGTCCAGAGGGAAGAACCTCTTCCCTCTGGGGTTCTTTCCCCCATTTCTTCCCAAGAAATGGGGCCCCGGCTGGGTAAGCCAAGATTCCCCGCCGTTCCAACGGCGTAGGGAGAAACCCACAAGGGCCCCCGCCCGGGCGGCCCCCGCTCCCGCCTGTTCCAACGGCGCAGGAGAAAAACCATCCTTTTGCCCATCCAGCCACAACCACACCGTCCCCCACAGGGACCCAAAGGAGGAATCCCCTATGCTGCTCTCCGCAGAACACATCAGCCTCAACTTCGGCCTCAAGCCACTGCTGGACGACGTGACCCTCTACCTCAGCCAGGGCGACAAGGTGGGCCTGATCGGCATCAACGGCACGGGAAAGAGTAGCTTTCTCCGGGTCCTGGCCGGCCAGCAGCCCCCCGACCAGGGCAGCGTCACCCGAGACCCCAATGTTCAGGTGTGCTTTTTGCCCCAGAATCCCCCCATGGAGGCGGGGGCCACGGTGCTGGAGCAGGTCTTTGCCGGGTTTTCCCCAGACACCCGGGCCCTTCTGGACTATGAGGCCAAGGCCATGCTCACCCGGCTGGGCTTGACGGACTTTGCCCAGCCGGTGGGGACCCTCTCCGGCGGCCAGCGCAAGCGGGTGGCCCTGGCGGCGGTCCTCCTCCACCCGGCGGATGTGCTCATTTTGGACGAGCCCACCAACCACCTGGACAGCGACATGGTCCTCTGGCTGGAGGACCGTCTGCGGAAGTTCAACGGGGGACTGATCATGGTCACCCACGACCGCTACTTTTTAGAGCGGGTGTGCAACCGGATCACGGAGCTCTCCCACTGCCACATCCGCCACTATGAGGCCAATTACTCCAAATACCTGGCCATCAAAACCCAGCAGGAGGAGCGGGAGCAGGCCGCCCAGCGCAAGCGGCAGTCCATCCTCCGGGTGGAGTACCAGTGGATCATGCGGGGAGCCCAGGCCCGGCGGACCAAGAACAAGGACCGCATTGCCCGGTACGAGGCCCTCAAGGCCCAGACCGGCCCGGAGACCGACGGGGCGGTGCAGATGGCCACTCTCTCCAGCCGCCTGGGACGGAAGACGGTGGAGCTGCATGGGGTCTCCAAGGCCTTTGGGGACCGGGTGGTTCTCCAGTCCTTCTCCTACGGGGTGGGCCGGGAGGACCGGGTGGGCATCGTGGGGCGCAACGGGGCGGGAAAGTCCACCCTGCTGAACCTCCTTGCCGGGAAGCTCGCCCCGGACAGCGGCACCATCGACTGGGGCGAGACGGTGCGTATCGGCTACTTCTCCCAGGAGGGCCGGGAGCTGGACCCGGATCAGCGGGTATACGACTTTATCCACAGCATCGCCGGGGAGGTAAAGACCCGGGAGGGGAACTTCTCCGCCGCCCAGATGATGGAACGGTTCCTCTTTCCCACCCAGCTCCAGGGGCAGCCCATCGGCAAGCTCTCCGGCGGGGAGCGCCGGCGGCTGTACCTGCTGTCGGTGCTCATGGAGGCCCCCAACATCCTGCTGCTGGACGAGCCCACCAACGACCTGGACGTGACCACCCTGGCCATTCTGGAGTCCTATCTGGAGACCTTCCCCGGGGCGGTGATCGCCGTGTCCCACGACCGGTACTTCCTGGACAAGATGGCCCGGGAAATTTTCGAGGTAGGGGAGGGGGGCGTGGTCCGGCGGTACACCGGCAACTACACCGACTACCTGGAAAAGCGGACCCAGGTGGCCGCCAGCCGGGAGAAGGCCCCCAAAAAGCCCGCCCCGGGCAGACCCCAGCGGCCCAAGAAGCTGAAATTCACCTTCAAGGAGCAGCGGGAGTTTGACACCATTGAGGACGACATTGCCGCCCTGGAGACCAGCATCGGGGCGCTGGAGGCCCAGATGGCCGCCTGCGGCAGCGACTATGTGAAGCTCCAGGAGCTTACGGAGGAGCAGGCGCGGGAGAAGGCTGCCCTGGAGGAGAAGATGGAGCGGTGGGTGTATCTCACCGAGCTGGCGGAGAAGATCGCGGCACAGGAGGGGTGAGGGGGGACGCCCTTGGGCCTGTCTGGGTAGGGACCGTGGTGGGGGCCTTTCCCTACGCCGTTGGAACGGCGGGGAACGGGGCCTGCCCGGCCGGGGCCCCATTTCTTGGGAAGAAATGGGGGAAAGAACCCCCG
>OGDN01004774.1_pt1 | contig 11518 bp, 12 predicted proteins | sample 1570271 | NCBI WGS metagenome assembly OGDN01 (sample SAMEA4384481, study PRJEB24528) | human gut metagenome | reverse complement strand
ATGTTTTGCAACGCCGTGCCGATTATGCCAGTACGGAAGTAAACATCATGAAGAGTGAGGCACAGCGCAAAGCGGCTCTCAGTCAGTTCAATCCCCAATTAAATATGTACTTTAGTGGTGGTTGGGCTACAGGTACACCCAACTTAGGCTATGACGTATCTTTCAATCCTATCGTAGGGGTCAATCTGAACATCCCCATTTTCCGTTGGGGAGCCCGCTTCAAAACAAACCGGCAACAGAAAGCATATATCGGGATGCAAAAGCTGCAACAGAGCTATATGACAGATAATATCAACCAGGAACTATCGGCAGCTCTCACCAAACTGACGGAGACAGAATCCCAAGTAGAAACAGCGAAAGAAAATATGAGTCTGGCGAATGAGAATCTGGATCTGGCAACTTTCTCCTACAATGAAGGAAAAGCGAGTATGGTAGAGGTACTCTCCGCACAATTATCATGGACGCAGGCACACACGAATCTGATCAATGCCTATCTGTCCGAAAAGATGGCAGTAGCCGAGTACAGAAAGGTGACCAGCGAATAAATGAAAAATATGATAATAATATAATTTAGGCACGGATGACACGGATAAACACGGTTTTTAGTTACTCAACTCTTAAAACCGTGTTTATCCGTGTCATCCGTGCCTATTTCTTCAGGTTGTTTTTTTGTTATGCAAGGAAGGAAATCAGCACACCTGCAGCTACTGCCGAGCCGATTACTCCTGATATATTACTTGCCATACAATACTGCAATACATGATTCTTAGGATCGTATTTCAAAGCAATCTCATTTGCTACACGGCTAGCCATCGGAACGGCGCTCAGTCCGGTTGCTCCGATCAGCGGATTAATCTTCTTCTTAGAGAAGAGGTTCACTAGTTTCACAAACAGGATTCCACCTGAGATAGAAAGAGCAAACGCAAGGAATCCACCCACTACAATACCAATTGTAGTCCAGTTCAAGAAAGCCTCCGTAGTCATGGTTGCACCGACTGATAATCCGAGGAAGATAGTAGCGGCATTCATGATACTGTTAGAAGCAGCATCGAACAGGCGGAATGTATTGCTTCCGATTTCTTTCACCAGATTACCGAACATCAACATACCTATCAAAGGTACTGCACTCGGCACGAAGAGAGCTACGACCGTAGTCACTACGATTGGGAAAATAATCTTCAGCACACGCAAATTCTTAATTTCTGTCTTCGAAGGATATTTCTTTTCCTGTTCCTTCATGTTGATGCTCAGTTCCTTCTTAGTACAAAGCAACTTCACTACCAGAGGAATGATTACCGGAACCAATGCCATATAAGAATAGGCGGCGATAGCAATCGGACCCAGCAAATGCGGAGCCAGTTTAATAGTAGTAAAGATAGCGGTCGGTCCATCCGCGCCACCAATGATACCTAGAGAAGCAGCTTCTTTCGGAGTGAATCCCATCAGGATAGCTACCAACAGTACAGTAAAGATACCCAACTGTGCGGCAGCTCCGAAAATAGAAAGACGCAAGTTACGCAACATCGGTCCGAAGTCCGTTAACGCACCGACACCCATAAAGATAATCGGAGGCAGGAAACCGGTTTTAATCAGCATATAGTAAATGAAGTTCATGATACCCAGTTCATGCGCAATGTCGTGCAAAGGCATTTCCCAGATGTTCTTCATAACTCCGTTTATCATTACCATACCATTCTCGTCTGCCTGAATCACTCCCATATCTCCTCCGGGGAAGTTGGCAAGCAACACACCGAAAGCGATAGGAACAAGCAGCAACGGTTCGTACTGTTTCTTGATACCCAGATAAAGCAGGACGAACGCGATGGCATACATTATCAGGAACTGCGGTTCGGCAATAATATTGCTGAACGCAGTCATGTCATATAAGTTCTCAAATATCTCGTTCATTATCCTATCTTCATTAATACATCATCTTCTGAAACAGTGTCTCCCGGATTGGCGCAGATGGCAGTTACCGTACCGCTAAATTCAGCACGGATGGCGTTGTAAGTCTTCATAGCTTCCACATAGCAAAGCACATCACCCTCTTTTACCGCATCACCCACTTTCAAGGCAGCTTCCTGCGCATTCTTCACCAAGAAGAATTTACCTTCCAATGGAGAAAGGACATCCTGACCTTCCCCTGCCGGAGCCGCAGCCACAGGTGCAACAGGCAGTTCGGCATCACCATAAGCTACTGTCACACGATAAGCCTGTCCGTCTACCTGTACAGTCAGTGTTTTCGGTTTAGCATCTTCTTCCGGAGATTTATCTTTCTCAGCACGACGCTTTGCCACGTCTTCCAGGAAGTCTTCCTTCGCTTTTCCACTCTTGTAAGCCTCATATTGAGCCGGATGCATAGCATATTCGAAGAGTTCTTCGTCGTCCTCTCCCACTTCCCATTTGTTTTCCTTCATCAGCTTGCGATACTTATCGAGTGAATCGGGATAATTGTCCTGCGGATTTCCATCGAAGAATTTACGTCCTTCACGTTCCGCCTTTTCAATGATTTCGGGAGCAAGTGTACCCGGCAAACGTCCGGCTTTGCCCAGCAGCATATCCCAGATATCGTCGGCGATCATTCCCCAACGTTCTTTGCCTTTTTCCATCGCCATCACATTCATCATGGCAAGGTTTTTCACGTACTGGCTGAATGGAGTTACCAATGGAGGATAACCTACGCGGGGCCATACATATGCCACTTCGTTGAACAGCTTGATCAGCAGCTGATCCTGTGTCATAAACGGCAAGTTATGTTTTGCCTTATATTTATTGATAGATTCCAGATTCGATTCCAGGTCAGCCATCAAGCTACCCATCATACCACCCGGAAGTCCCGGACCGATCAGCAGAGAGTTCATCAGACGGTTCTTCGGGCTGATATACAGTCCGAGGAAGTCATCCATAAATTCCTGAATCAGCGCGCGTACTTTCATGTACGCTTCCATATTGATTTCCGGCACCTGATATCCGGCATCTTTCAGCATAGCCTGTACACTGAGAAGGTCGGCATGTCCCGTACCCCATGAAAGCGGTTCCATACCTACGTCGATATAATCACAGCCGGCTTCGCACACTTCGAGAATGCTCGCCATATTGAAACCGGGACCAGCATGACTATGATACTGAATAGGAATTTCGGGATGTGCAGCTTTGATATTTGCTACGATCTTGCCCAATGAAACGGGGCGACCGATACCTGCCATGTCCTTGATGCAAATCTCGTCCGCCCCCAGTTTGATAAGTTCTAACGCCATATTGGTGTAGTACTCTACCGTGTGGATCGGCGAATGGGTGATACAGAGTGAACATTGTGAGATCATGCCTGCCTCTTTGGCATACGTGATGGAAGGAGCGATATTGCGCACATCGTTCAGTCCGCAGAAAGTACGGGTGATATCTGTGCCTTGTGCTTTTTTTACTTTATAAAACAACTTGCGGACATCTGCCGGAACCGGGCTCATACGGAGTCCGTTCAATGCGCGGTCAAGCATATGTGTTTGTATGCCGGCTTCATGAAACGGCTTCGTCCAGTCGCGCACAGCTCTATTCGGGTTTTCACCAAACAATAAATTCACTTGTTCAAAACCTCCGCCATTTGTTTCTACGCGGGCAAAACAGCCCATTTCAATGATGGCAGGAGCTACCTTTACGAGTTGGTCTACACGAGGTACATATTTTCCGGCAGATTGCCACATATCTCGGAAAACCAGACTAAACTTTACTTCTCTTTTCATGTTTTTCTATGATATACTTTTGATAGGTTTATAACTTTTCTACTTTTGTGATTTTTCCTTTTCCTAATGTCACCACATTCACAGCTGCTGTAATAGCCGCCATTATATTACCCGGAATAGGTGCAGGACCTCTGGGTGCTTCCTTCTTCGCAGGAACCACTTCTTCAGGAGCATACTTGTTGACAAGAGTAATAAGCAATTTACCTAAATAAATCACAATCAGCAGAATAACAAATACGGTAGCCATGCCGACCACCATCAGCAGGATCGCTGTTTCGATATTTTCCATATAATAAATTATTAGTAATTCAAGTCGTTTGTCCAAAAAGCGTCCGAAAATACCAAATATTTGTGATAAAACAAATTAAGAGAGGAATAAAAAAGTATAAATCGTAAGGTTACAATAAGAAAAAACACATTATTCTTTGCATATCTATTAAAAAGAGAAACTCCCGATTGTATCTCTTACAAGGACAGCCGGGAGTATTCATATACAGTCAAAAACGTTTTTCTGAGGTAGGACGGACAATATAAGTAAATTCCTTCTCTGTTTTTATCAAATAATCAAATCCACTAGTTAATATAATTTCCAATTTATCATCCACTACCAAATAACGATCATGATATTCCGGTAATGTTCGATCAATAAATGTCCATTTCTCACAATATTCCTTCAATGCACTAATATCTATGTATTGCGAATCATAAACAATTGATAAATTCTTTGTTGGGAATACGTCTTTTAAAAGTTCCACATTCGCATTATTTTGAAATGAATATTTATCATACACATAAATAGTTTTAGCCTTTTTACATAATGCGGTAATATGCTCTATAGCTTTTTGGCGACTTTCATGCTTGAAAAAGCAAGCAGTGAGATTATTCTCTATTTTATCTCCATTGATATTCACGTAAGGATACTTATCCTTGTCAGTGCACAAAATTATCTTATATACTGTACTCTGGGCCAAGTCCTCTAATGGTTGAGTCGTAAAACCGCTTTTTCTCAATGCTGTTTCTAATTTCTTACTGACATCCTTACCAATTCTCTTCAGTTGGCTTGTATTCGTCAAAATAGAAGGCTTATAATAATGCAACAAGTTCTCAATTAAACTTCTGTCATAGTCTTCCCCATCTTTAAAGTTACAATATTCCTTTTGCAACTCATCGCTCAATACAAAACTATAATCTCCCATTATTTATTCCATTTCTAAGAGTTCAGCCAGTGTAGCATCAAAAAAGCCATTAGGAAACTCTGGCTGAAATTGTCCATTCTTATCTAATTGAATCTTATCAAATGGATCTATAATTCCTTTTTTATAATATATAACTGCCTTTTCCGGTTCTAACATTTTCTTAAAGACCAAATACTGCAATTTATTTATTAGATGATCGCAATGAGTCTCCACGATTAATTGAATACCAGCACTGGCTATAAAAGCCAGAAAATCGCCTAAACGAGATTGGGCTGCCGGATGAAGATGTATTTCAGGATTCTCAATCATTACTACATCTCCCGAATCCGCTCTCAAACATAAAATAAGAACTTTAGTCAAATAGCTTACACCAGCTCCTAATTGCGTAGGCAAGATTCCCGGAATATTATCACTATTATACTTCACCTCTACTATTTGCTCATTCCTTTTCTCAGTTTTCAATTCCAGTTTCAAGCCCAGAATATAAGTCTGCCAATAATTCAATTGGGTAGCCAACGTAAATGAGCTTTCATCCTTTACCAAAGCGGCAGAAAGAGGTTTGGATTTTTCTTTTTCAAAAGTTCCCAATAAATAATTTCCATCAACCCCGCAAGAGATATTGGCAGAAATACTAGCTAAATTTTCCGCTCCGACACGATTAGCCGATAGATAATACAGATTCTTTTCTATCTCAAGTCCACCACATCCCCCTGTATTTTCCTCTTCTTTTTCCGAAAGTTTATACTCCGCTATTGTTCCATCTACATTCAATCGCACTTCAATCATCTTCGCATTCTCATAGATATTTCTAAGTGTGGAAAAAGAAGACAGAAAATGGTCCAAAAAGAGTTGTCCATTTTTAGTTGTCGCCTTATTCACCAATAAAATAGCCTGTAACACACTTGATTTGCCTGTTGAGTTTAAGCCTGTCAATATGGTTAAAGGTTTTAATACAATGTTCTCATGCTTAATATTTTTGAATCCGCTAATTGTCAGTTCTTGTATCATACTTACAGTTCCTTTAAAAATTGATTTATTCGCGAATACCTATATCCCAAACTGGTAATAGAATCCACATTACCTTGAAAATAGCCACTATTATCCAATGATTCTTTCAAAGATTCAATAGCTAATTGTAGTACAGCCGCATCATCTTGCCTCCATTCAAACAAAAACAAATAAGTCAGACATTCAAAAAGAGGCATATTAATCGGACGACGTTTGGCTATGCCCGAAAAACGAAAAGCATCTTCACCCAACAATAAATATATTTTCTCTAAGGCCAATATAAACTTCCACTTCAGTCGTTCCACTTCTTCCACGGTCATTTGCTGATTAATAAAAATCATCACTTTGGCCAAGAAATCGTCAATATCGCTTCTGTATTCGATCGGCTTCCCCAGATCTGCAGCCTGAAGTTGTTGCGTCATTAAAAGATAAAAAGCAACTGCACGTAGTACAATATAACGGTCCCTCATTCGCGTGGAACTTACGCCACCTCCTGTTGCTTTTTCAAATTCATCCGATTTACAAATATCATCTATAAGCGTAGTCGCATGACCTCTATATAATGCATTACGCATTTCCTGATTATTCAGTCGGGTTCCTCCTCTATTTACCCGGTCAAAGATATCATATTTCACACGTTCCGGAGTCGGTGGCTGAATAATATAGAAAGAAAGTTGATAATCTTCAAATATCCCTTGCAGCTTCAAATCCAAGTCAGTAAACAGTCTCCCATTCAACTCATGTAGAATTCTTAAATCTTTCAATTTAAATTCTCCGTTCAAGAACCTTAATACCGTATTGATTCGTTGCCGTCCGTCTACGACTTGTTTTTTTCCATCTCTGGCCTCAAACAAGTACATAATAGGGATAGGTATTCCCATCAATATAGATTCTATTAGTTCAGACTCCTGTCTTCCTTTCCATACATCGTTTCTTTGAAAATCGGGAGAAATTATAATCTCCTTTCTATCCACACACAAACGTCGTAGGTGCAAAATACTAAATTGTGCCTTTTCCACCCTTACTTCCGCATTTGGATAAATAGTCGACGAATTGTCCTGATCCATATTCAATCCGGACTCACTTTCTAACCATTCTTCTTGTTCTTTCATTCTATAACTATGTATTCTTGTGAACAAAGGTAATAAAAAAAGTACCAGTTTCAGTAGTTTTTCATAGAATAGTTCACATAGCATTAAAAAGAGAAACTCCCGACTGTATCTCTTACAAGGACAGCCGGGAGTTCTTTATTTAATTATATCTAACTTACTCAGATATCAGTTACAATGTTGCAGCTTGTACTCCAAGCACACCGGCGATTGCACCGGCTACAGCGATAATGACTTTCAATACAACACTCCACGTTTTTTTCATATACATTCTTCTTTTATTAATTAAACTTTAGATAGAAACTGTCAGCCATCCACTAAACAGTCGGGTCCGGTGCTTCATCGTCATCACCTCCTTCATTTCCACCACCTTCTCCGTTACCATCGTCCGGGTCATCCGGAGATACAGTCATATTCAGCTTCTTCAAGTACTCATCCAAGCTGATCAGATCCAACTTTTCATCCGCACGGGTAGCAGTCTTTGTCACACGCAACTCTTTATTCGCCTGGAAGAAGATGCGGACACTTTCCACACTTTTCGCCGTAACCTCTTTCGCTACATTCTCACCTTTCGAGCGTGCAGACAACATAAATACACCCAGTCCTTCAATATTCACGGATTTACCTTCCAGCAACTGTTCCTTTACCTTTTCCACAAAATTCTGGATTACACTCTTTATATCACCAATAGATAATGAAGAACGATCCTGCATTTTCTGCGCAATATATTTCAGATTGACAGACTGACCTAAAGTAACCAGATGCGGATAATATCTCTTAGGAGAATTAGGAACACGCGGGTCTGTTGGTCGCGTAATGACCTTGTAAATTACACTCATAATACGTTTTTTAAAAGATTCAAATTCAAGTTATTTATTCACGTTTTGTTGATCAACGATGCAAAGGTGCGGCATTTCTTCCGGATAGACAAAGGAAAAGCCCCTTGCGGGGCTCTTTTTATTTTAAGGAGTTATTAAAATGTTATTAATCTGACAATTAAAGAAGCATGATTTCGCCCTTATACTTTTTATATTCACTTATCAATCTCTATTTTCAATCACCCAATCCTCCAGTGTGCCACTTTCACTATCAAAATTAACAGCCACCTTCACCACCGGCAATCCGCACAGGGCAAAGCGTTCCGGATAATTCTTCAAATTTATCTGTTCCATGGCGACTGTCGCATTCTTATCCAGTTTCAGTTCCATCACATACAACGTAGTTTGAGTACGCAACACTACATCCACACGACCACGGGAAGTACGTACTTCCACATCTACATAGTATCCCAGCAAGCCGAATATGATATAGAACACCTGCTGGTAATGACCTTCGTTCTTTGTATTATCGCATTGAGGTATAGTAGACAGAAAGGTTTGCAAACGCCGTAATGCCGCGTCCATATCACCATTCCGGATATCACGGGAAATAAAAGCCACCATGTTCGTCGCCTCACGTGTGTCATTGGTTACATAATAAGGCAACAGGCTTCGCATCAGTCCCACCCTCACCTCTTTATTAGGAATATCCAACGTATATAGTTCCAATTCCTTATCGTAATCCTTGATGGTGACATAGCCGCTTTGATATAGCAATGGAGTAATGCTATTCATCGTTTCAGTGGGAGCATCAAATTCTTCTGCCGACGCCAATTTGTTTCCTATTTCAGAAGGATCTACTCCAAACTTATCCAGCATCTTTATCAGATAAGTAGGAGTGCCGCTACCAAACCAATAAGAATTAAATTTCCCATCTGCAAAAGCGTTGAGCAGACTGAACGGATTATAGATGTCAGGCGATGGATAGGTGAAATGATAACCGTCATAATTCTCTTTCAACTTCGCCAGTACTTCCTCCGCAGTAATATCCAATTTGACAGCCAACCTATCCACATCTTCTTTCATCTGGGTAAGTATCTCATTCTCCGTTATACCACAAATGGCAGCATAAGGTTCATCCATGCTGATATTCTTGATGTTATTGAGTTCACTGAAAATGCTGAGTTGTGAGAATTTGGTAATGCCTGTCAGGAATACATAGCGCAAATAAGGATCACAGGCTTTCAACGGACTGTAGAAGTTACGCATAACGTCACGCAATACACCCAGGTTCTCCCGTTCGTGCACCACATCCAGCAAAGGAGCGTCATATTCATCAATAAGAACCACCACTTTCTTACCGGTCCGCTCGTTAGAGCGCTTTATCAGATTGGTCAGGCGCAGATTAGGGTCTGTACCTGCTGTATCAATCCCTAGTGTACGTTCGTATTCCGCAAGCATGAAGTCTAAAAGATTCACCAGTTTATCTTTGTCCACGTGCTTGGCCATACTCATATCGAAGTGCAGAACCGGATACTCTATCCATTCTTTCTCCAGCTTCTCCATCGCCAATCCACGAAACAGTTCTTCACGCCCGGAAAAATAGCTGTGTAACGTAGAGGTCAGCAATGATTTACCGAAACGACGCGGACGACTCAAAAACATATATTTAGAGGAGGAATGCGTCATCCGGTAAACGTATTCTGTCTTATCTATATAGAGGTAATTTCCCTCACGAATTTCCGAAAATGTCTGTATCCCTATGGGATATAACCTTTGCAAATCTTCCATATCAACTATCTTTAATGGGTACTTACAGATATGTAACACTCATTGCTATTACTTTTTTACTCTAGAATCAACTGATAAATAGTTTGAAGGAAAATTTCCACCTGATCAATTAATGGAACGATATCTTTCTCTTCAATAACCTTCCAATCATCATAATCTCCCGATTGTCGTAATTCAAAAACATTACTATACAATTTTCCAATCTCCCGATCTACCATTCCTGTACTCACAAAATGTAAACCAAAAAGACGGATTACTCCCGAATGTGTAGAAGCACTATAGCCACGTTTCATAAGTAAAGCTGTAGTCATATAGAAACATGCATAGTACATCCGATTAGCAGCAGCATACCAATAACCATTTTGAATAATACCTTTTGTTTCTTCCCAAGTCTAAAAAGCACGAACAACCCTATTATGAACCAACAAATCTCTTTCTTCTTCTGTTAATTTCATAATTCCACCCCTTCCGATTCTACATTCTTAAAAAACGGCGTTCCCTGCCGCTTCATCCACTCAGATATAGTATAAAGCTTCATACTAAAATATTCTCCAAGTTTCCATCCTAATTCCACAAAAGGATAAGCGTATTTCTCAAAATCATTTGGAGCAATTTCATCTTTATCTAAAAGAATTAATATATCCCAGTCTGATTCCGGTGTCGCATCTTGCCGAGCTTGTGATCCAAAAAGAATCAGCCTGGCATCAGACAATATCATTTTCTTCAATTCTTTGATATTGCTTATTATCGGATTTGATAGTTGAACATTCTTTTCCATAATCTGCTATGTATCTAGTACAAATATAGCATTTTTTTTATACATGCAGTGGTTTTATATTATTTTCTCTTTTCTTGTCCATACCCATATCCATACCCATAGCGTTTACCATAGCCATAATGCTTGCCATACTTGCCATAACCATAATAGTAACCATATTTTCTCTTCTTCAGGTCTACGCCATTAATGATAGTACAAAGATTAGGCAACTTCTGTTCATGATACAGCTCATTGATCAATGTGTATTCTGCCTTATGCGTATAGTCCGCGCGACATACGTATGCTGATAAATCCGCCACACGACCAATCAATAAAGTATCCGTTACCATACCAATAGGAGCAGTATCAAGGATGACATAATCAAAATTCTTCTTCAAAATCTCAATAGCCTTGTCCAGTCCATCCCGTGCCAATAGCTCCGTAGGATTGGGAGGAACGGTTCCACCCGGAAGAATATACAGATTCTTATTCACATCAGATGATTGTACCAAACTCATCAAATCCATTTCCGGATTTGCCAGATATTGAGTAATCCCCTTCTCCTTGCTCGAAAGATTAAAAACTTTATTCAATCCCGGTTTGCGAATATCAAGACCTACAATCACCACCTTCTTTCCCAATAAAGAAAGACTGATAGCCAAGTTAGCCGAAGTGAACGATTTACCTTCACCACTCACTGTTGAAGTCACGAGGATTACTTTCTTGTCATTCTGAAGCATAAACTGGATATTCGTTCGAATGTTACGGAAAGTTTCGCTCATCAGGTTATTCTGATTCTCGAATACAGCAATAGAGCCCTCCTTTGCATTCTTCTCATCCGTCAATGGGATATCACCCACAACAGGTACACTTGTCAGTTTCTCCACATCAGCACGACCTTCGATCTTGAACTTCGTCAGATCAATCAGGAAGATTACAACAACAGGTATCGCAATTCCTAAGACCAGTGCAGCCAAATAAATAACACTTCGTTTAGGAGATACAGGAATAACATCGGCAATGGCATCATCTATAATCTTCGCATTGTTCGCAGTAGCAGCCAGCATAATGGCATTTTCCTCACGCTTTTGCAACAACATCA
>OGDN01004772.1_pt1 | contig 11522 bp, 6 predicted proteins | sample 1570271 | NCBI WGS metagenome assembly OGDN01 (sample SAMEA4384481, study PRJEB24528) | human gut metagenome | reverse complement strand
TGCTCCGCCCAGTCGGCGTGGCCGGTGCCGGAGAGGAAGGGGTCCGTCAGGACTTTGTGGACGCCGTCATCCAGCAGAAAGCAGGCATGGCCCAGAAATTGCAGCTTCATATATGCAGCACTCCTTTTTCCAAGATGGGACGGACAGCTGTCAGAGCCTCCGTCGGTCGGTTCTCTTGATGGGATGATATCATATCCGGTGGGCAAAGTAAATTCCAGCCTCCACGAAAAAAGCGGCGCCGGGCTTTTTCGGGCCCGACGCCGTCCGCATATTCCATCTTTCTTACAGCCGGGCCAGGATGGCATCGCCCATGGCAGCGCAGCCCACCTTCTCACATCCGGGCCGCCAGATGTCGGCGGTGCGGATGCCGTCGTTCAGCACTTGATTCACCGCAGCTTCGATGCAGTCTGCCTCCGCCGCCATATCGAAGCTGTACCGCAGCATCATGGCCGCGGACAGGATGCAGGCGATGGGGTTGATGATATCCTGTCCGGCGATGTCCGGGGCAGAGCCGTGGATGGGCTCGTACAGCCCCCGGGTGCCGTCCCCCAGGCTGGAGGAGGGCACCATGCCGATGCTGCCGGTGATCTCGCTGGCCTCGTCGGACAGGATGTCGCCGAACATGTTCTCCGTGACAATCACGTCGAACTGGGCGGGATCCTTGCAGATCTGCATGGCGCAGTTGTCCACGAACATCTCCCGGTATTCCACGTCCGGGTACTCCGCCGCCAGGCGGTGCATCACCTCCCGCCACAGGCGGCTGGTGTCCAGCACATTGGCCTTGTCCACGCAGGTGAGCTTTTTCTGGCGCTTGCGGGCGGTCTCAAAGCCGATGCGGCCGATGCGCTCGATCTCGTGCTCGGAATAGGGCATGGTGTCCACGGCGACCTTCTCGCCGTTTTCCTCGTAGGTCCTGTGCTCCCCGAAGTAGACGCCGCCGATCAGCTCGCGCACCACAATAAAGTCAATGCCTTTTTCCACGATGGCGGGCTTCAGGGGCGAGGCGTCCGCCAACTGGGGCCAGATTTTGGCAGGGCGGTTGTTGGAGTAAAGCCCCATGCCGGCCCGGAGCCGCAGGAGGCCCTTTTCTGCCCGCTTGTCACCGGGCAGGCCCTCCCACTTGGGGCCGCCGATGGCCCCCAGCAGCACGCTGTCGCTTTGCAGGCACTTGTCCAGTTCCGACTGGGGCAGGGGATCCCCGTAGGCGTCGATGGCCTCGCCGCCCATCAGGACTTTCGTATAGGTAAAGGTATGGCCAAATTTCTCAGCCACCGCGTCCAGCACCCGCAGGGCCTGGGTGACGATCTCCGGGCTGGCGCAGTCGCCGTAGATCACCGCGATATTCTTCTCCATACTGCCGCCTCCTTACCGCGCCTGGATGCTGGCCATCAGGCCGCCGGAGCGAATGATCTTCTGGATGAAGGGCGGGAAGGGCTCCGCCTGGAAGGTCTCGCCTGTGGTCTCGTCGGTGATGACGCCGGTGTCAAAGTTCACAGACACCGTGTCCCCCTCCCGGATGGCAGTGCTGGCTGACGGGCACTCCAGGATGGGCAGACCGATGTTGATGGCATTGCGGTAGAAAATCCGGGCAAAGCTGGCGGCGATGACGCAGGCGATGCCGGCGGTCTTGATGGCCAGGGGCGCGTGCTCCCGGCTGGAGCCGCAGCCGAAGTTCTCGCCCCCCACCATGATGTCGCCCGCCTGCACCCGGGTGATGGAGGTCTTGTCAATGTCCTCCATGCAGTGGTCCGCCAGCTCCCGGGCATTCTGGGTGTTCAGGTAGCGGGCGGGGATGATGACGTCGGTGTCGATGTTGTCACCGTATTTGAATACAGAACCTCTTGCTTCCATGGTGTTCAAACCTCCCTGGGATCGGTGATGTGGCCCGTCAGGGCGCTGGCCGCCGCCGTGGCGGGGCTGGCCAGATAAATCTCGCTGTTCACGTGGCCCATGCGGCCCACAAAGTTGCGGTTGGTGGTGGAGACGCACCGCTCCCCTTCCGCCAGAATGCCCATGTAGCCGCCGAGACACGGCCCGCAGGTGGGGGTGGAGACAATGCACCCGGCGTCGACAAAGGCGGTGGTGTAGCCCCGCTCGATGCAGGTCCTGTACACCTCCATGGTGGCGGGAATGATGATGCCCCGGACGCCGTCGGCGATGTGGCGGCCCTTCAAAATGTTGTAAGCGGCCTCCATGTCCTCGATCCGGCCGTTGGTGCAGGAGCCGATGACCACCTGATCGATTTTGATGTCCCTGCCCTCGGCGGCCGGGTGGGTGTTCTCCGGCAGGTGGGGCCAGCTGACGGTGGGCACCAGGGTGTCCAGGTCAATGGTGATGGTCCGCTCGTACTCTGCGTCCGGATCTGCCTCGTATTTCTTCCATTCCCGCCGGCTGCGGCCCTTCAGGTACGCCTCGCAGGTCTCGTCCACCGGGAAGATGCCGTTCTTGGCACCGGCCTCGATGGCCATGTTGCAGATGCACAGCCGGTCCTCCATAGTCAGGCTCTGCACGCCGGGGCCGATGAACTCCAGGCTCTTGTAGAGGGCGCCGGAGACGCCGATGAGTCCGATCAGGTGCAAGATCACGTCCTTGCCGGACACAGGCCGCCGCAGACTGCCGGTCAGCTCCACACGGATGGCGGCGGGCACCTTGAACCACGCCTTGCCGGTGGCCATGCCGGCGGCCATATCCGTGGAGCCCACGCCGGTGGAGAAGGCCCCCACCGCGCCGTAGGTGCAGGTGTGGCTGTCGGCGCCGATGATGCAGTCTCCGGCGGTGACGATGCCCTGCTCCGGCAGGAGGGCGTGCTCCACGCCCATCTTGCCCACGTCGAAGAAGTTGACGATGCCGTGTCTGCAGGCGAACTCCCGGCACTGCTTGGACTGCTGGGCGCTCTTGATGTCCTTGTTGGGGACGAAGTGATCCAGAACGATGTTCACCCGGGTCTTGTCGAAAACATCGCAAAAGCCCGCCTTTTCAAACTCGTTGATGGCCACCGGAGTGGTGATGTCGTTGCCCAGGACAATATCAAGGTTCGCCTCGATCAGCTGTCCCGCCTTGACGTGCTCCTGGCCGCAGTGGGCAGCCAGGATTTTCTGTGTCATAGTCATTCCCATGGGTATTGTGCCTCCGTTCTCTGTGATGAAGTCCAGGGGTCTCCCCCGCTGTTTACCGGTTATTGATGGCACTGACCAGCGCCCGGACGCCTGCCACGATGATGTCCGTGTGGGTGCCGCAGCCCCAGGTCTCTCTGCCATCTGGCCACTTCAGCCCTACGTAGCTGCAGGCCCGGCTGTCGGTGTCAGGGTCCAGTGCGTGCTCGCTGTAATGGATCAGTGTGAAGTCCATGCCCGCTGCCTGCTCGATGGCATTGGCCACCGCGTCCAGGCGGCCGTTTCCGGCGGCGCCGCACTGGATCATCCGGCTGCCGCGGCGCAGAGTCAGGTTGGCGGAGATGGACCCGTCCTGGTTCTGTGTGTAGTGGGCGGCAGTGACATTCAGCGGGGCCGCGTTGTTGACGTAGTTGTCCTCAAACACCTCCAGCACCTCCTGGACGGAGAGTTCCCGGTGGTCGTGGTCGCTGACCTCCTTGACCCGGTAGCCCAGCTGCTCCCGCATGTGGGGCGGCGGGTTATAGCCGTAGTTCTGCTGCAGCAGGAAGCCGATGCCGCCCTTGCCGCTCTGGCTGTTGATGCGGATGACGTCCGCGTCGTAGGTGCGGCTGATGTCGTGGGGGTCGATGGGGATATAGGGGCAGTCCCACCGGTGCTGGTGGTGCTCCTTCCGGTAGGTCATGCCCTTGGCGATGGCGTCCTGGTGGCTGCCGGAGAAGGCGGCGAACACCAGGCTGCCGGCGTAGGGGCTGCGCTCATAGACGTGCATCCGTGTCACCCGCTCGTATACCTCGCAGATAGCGGGCATATCGGAGAAGTCCAGCTTCGGGTCCACTCCGTGGCTGTACATGTTCATGGCCAGGGTGATGGCGTCCACGTTGCCCGTACGCTCCCCGTTGCCGAAGAGGCAGCACTCCACCCGCTGGGCACCGGCCAGTACCGCCAGCTCCGCGTCCGCCACGCCGCAGCCCCGGTCGTTGTGGGGATGGGTGGAGAGAACCACGGCATCCCGGTACTTCAGATGCTTGGAGCACCATTCGATCTGGTTGGCGTAGATGTGGGGCATGCTCATCTCCACCGTCACCGGCAGGTTGATAATCATGGGACGGTCCGGCGTGGGCTGCATCACGTCCAGCACTGCGTTGCAGACTTCCACGGCGTACTCCGGCTCTGTGCCGGTGAAGCTCTCCGGGCTGTACTCAAAGAGGAAATTGCCCTCGTACTCCCGGCTCAATTCCTTGATGAGCTTGGCACCGTCCACGGCGATTTGCTTGATCTCCTCCCTGGACTTGTGGAACACCTCCCGCCGCTGGGCCTCGCTGGTGGAGTTGTAGAAGTGGATGATGGCCCGGGGGGCGCCCTTCACCGCCTCAAAGGTCCGGCGGATGATGTGGTCCCGGCACTGGGTCAGCACCTGGATCGTCACGTCCTGGGGGATGCGGTCCTCGTCGATCAGCTTGCGGAGGAACTCATACTCCGTCTCCGACGCCGCCGGGAAGCCCACCTCGATCTCCTTGAAGCCGATCTTCAGCAGCATCTCGTAGAACTCCAGCTTCTCCTCCAGGCTCATAGGCACCACCAGACTCTGGTTGCCATCCCGCAGGTCCACGCTGCACCAGGCGGGGGCAGTCTCGATATGGTCCTTCTGCATCCACTCGTACACGTGCCCCGGCTCCACCGGCGGGGGATAGTAGCCAATCTGATATTTCGTCGCGTCCATCATGTCAAAGTCCTCCTTCCAAGGTCTTGTCTTTGGAAGAAGGACAACAAAAAATCCCATCTCTCCAAAGACCATCAGTCTTTGAGAGACGGGAGCAAAAAATGCTGTACCCGCGGTACCACTCTCATTGCCGGGAGACCCGGCCACTCTGTACGATCGGCTCCTCCTGAGGGGGCGAATCGCGTCTGCATGATAACGGACAGCGGCCGTCCGCACCTAAAGGCGATGCCTCTCAGCGCGGCTGCTCAAGGGCCAGTGACGCGGTCCCCTCCGTACCGCCTTGCACCGACCGGCGGCTCTCTGAAACAGGGCGTGGGATCGCCTTTTCCCCTTCATCGCATTTTGGAAGATGGGAAGAGTATAACAGCTCCGCCGAAGGACGTCAAGTGAGGAAATCTGCCCTCACAGCGGATTTGGTACGGTTTGACAGACATCTCTTGGCGAAACGCGCCGTCTCTTGTGAAAATCGCAAGAAAAATCAGGACGGCAGCCGCCGTCCTGAAGCGGCGGCCTCCCTCCGGAAGACCCCGCTGCGGAAACGGCCCGCTCCCCAGGAACCGGGAGACCGGGCCGGTTATATCCTGCATCCTGAAAAATGCCCAGAACCTCACAGCGCCGCACCTGTCCGCCAGATCTGTGTCTCCGTGGCCACTATGGGCACCCGGCGGTCATGGAGGCCCACTGGTACGCGGGGCTGCAGCAGGCGGTCGGGGCATACCAGAATGGCGGGCCCCTGATAGTACTCCAGGTAGCGGTCGTAATACCCGCCGCCGGGGGAGCAGGTCACGCCAAGGTACGAGAGGCGCAGATGCGCACCCGGGTGGAGGGCGTCAGGTCAACTATGCGGACCTGCAGACCGGGCGGGGTCCTATCACGATGGAGCCCCAGTTCCCCGTGATCCCGGGGCTGGACATCGTGGAAATCGCGGAGGCTGTCGGAAACTGCGCTACCGTGCTATATAATGAGGACAACTATGCCAAGCTGCCCGAGGACCTTCAGACGGTTCTGCGGGAGTGCATGGACCAGATCCGGGAAAAGAACAACGAGATCACGCGTGATGAGGATGCCTATTATATCGAGAAGATGAAAGCCGAAGTTCCCGGGCTAACCGTGACGGAATCCGATTATGGGTCTTTGCTGCTGTGGGCCGTGCGGTCCATGAGGAGCTGGTCGCCAGCGTCTCTGATGAAGCGCTCTGCGATGCAATCCAAGCCCTGGCCTGAGCAAGGAAGGTTCCCTCCCTGCAAGGGTCTCGTTTGGGAGACAAATGGGACCCTTGCAGAAAACACAGGGGCGCCCACTGAGGTAAAACTTATAAAAAAGTATATGCGCCATTTTCCTTGGCCATTGTGCACGCTCCTCTCCGCCGGTCTTATGAGAGATATCATACAGCCGGGAGGGAAATGCGACAATGCCCCGCCGGGCCGGGCGATTTTCAGCTTGTCTCTTTGCCGGTTGTGCGGTAAACTGGACGTATCGCGGCGCCGGACGGGGTGCAGCCGTGGATACCGGAGCGCGCCGGGGCGCCTCCGGCATCTGCATCCGGTGGAAGCGCCCGCATCTGCATGAAACGAGAGGAAGCAGACATGGACTATCTGGACTTGGAAGCCCCCGGCCTGACGGCGGGGAATGTGGAAAAAATCGCCGCGCTGTTTCCCGCCGCCGTCACGGAGACGCGAGGCGCGGACGGGAAGGTGAAAAAGGCCGTCAACTTCGAGGTCCTCAAGCAGCTGCTGGCCCCCGACGTGGCGGAGGGGGAGGATCGCTACGAATTCACCTGGGTCGGCAAACGGGCCGCCATGGCCGAGGCCGCCCGCCCCACCTCCAGAACCCTCCGCCCCGTGAAGGCGGACAGCCGGGATTGGGACACCACCCGGAACCTCTACATCGAGGGAGACAATCTGGAAGTGCTGAAAATCCTCCAGGAGAGTTATCTGGGCGCGGTGAAGGTGATCTACCTGGACCCGCCCTACAACACCGGCAGCGATTTCATCTATCCGGATTCCTTTGTGATGGACCGCGGCGCATATCACGGTGCCAGCGGATACCGGGACGCGGAGGGGAAGATCAACTTTCAGCGGAAAAACACGTTTTCGGACGGCAGGTATCACTCCGACTGGTGCTCCATGCTCTTTTCCAGACTGCTGCTGGCCCGCAGCCTGCTCTCCCCGGACGGCGTCATCCTGATCTCCATCGACGACCATGAGTCAGCGAACCTGAAGAAGATCTGCGACGAGGTGTTCGGCGAAAGCAACTACCTGAACCAGTTCGCGTGGGTCTCCAATATCACGGGCCGCCAGATATCCGGCAGAGGCGCGGCCAAAACCTGGGAGTCCGTCCTGGCCTACGCCAGGGACATCGACGCGTGCGGCAGCCTGTCTATTGACATCCGCTTCGCCAGGGAGAAGATGCCCGATGCGTACAAGGGCTTTCGCAGGGACGTTCGGACGGACCGGCTGGGCCCCTTTGCGGTCGGCGATCCCCTCTACAATCATAATCGCAAGTTCAACGAAGAGACCCGGCCGAACCTCGTGTTCTCCATCTTCTATCAGCCCCAGACCCAGGAGATCTCCACAGGCGCCATCGGGGAGAGGCGGCCCGGGTGGTTCGAGCTGCCGCCCCATGCAAATGGGGACGGCGTGCACAAGTACCATGCCTGGCGGTGGTCCCGGCAGAAGATTGCGGACGAGCCATATAATCTGATCGTGCTCCCCACAGCGTCCGGTGGGTATGAGATCCACACCAAGATCAGGGACTTCGGCAGGACGCTGCTCAAGGACGTCATTCCCGACATCCCCAACGGAGACGCGGAGCTGCGGAAGCTGTTCGGCGGCCGGAAATTGTTTGACTACCCAAAGTCCGTGGACCTGTTGAGGACCCTGATCGGCTCTGTTCCGGGGAAGGATTTCGTATGCCTGGACCTCTTCTCCGGCTCCGCCACCACCGCCCACGCGGTGATGCGCCTCAACACGGAGGACGGTGGCCACCGCAGCTTCATTATGGTGCAGCTGCCCGAGCCCTGCGGTGAGAAGAGCGAGGCCGCCCAGGCGGGCTTCCAGACCATCTGTGAGATCGGCAAAGCCCGCATCCGCCGTGCCGGGGATCAGATCCGGACCGAATTCCCCGGTGCCTGTCCGGACATCGGCTTCCGGGTCTTCCGGGTGGACGAGGGCTGCCGGAAGGAGGTCCTCTATCCCCCGGAGGAGATATCCCAGCCGCTGATCGGGCAGACGGTGTCCAATATCCGGGAGGACCGCACCGACCTGGATCTGCTCTATGCCTGCCTGCTGGACCAGGGCCTGGGCATCCACCTGCCCCACACCAGCCGGGTGGTCGGCGGCTGCACCGTCCACCGGGTGGACGGCGGCGTCCTGGCGGCCTGTTTTGACGCTGGCGTTCCGGACACGGTCATCCGGGACATAGCTGCTTCCCGCCCCCAGTGGGCTGTCTTCCGGGACAGCGCCTTCGCCTCGGACGCCGCCAAGATCAACGTGACGGAGATCTTCAAAAGCCTGTCCCCCGGCACCCGCGTCCAGGTACTCTGAGTGCAGACCGTCCGCCTGGTTCCATTCCGCAGAAACTTTCCCCGTCTTGCCCGGATGTGTCCCCAGCGCACCGGACATAAGGAGGTGACCTCATGAAGCTCCAATTCAAGCACCAGCCCTTTCAGGCGGAGGCGGCCGCAGCGGTCTGCGATGTGTTCCGCGGCCAGTCACTGTGCGCCCAGGCACACCGGCAGGGCCTGGGCGCCGCGGCCGACAGGCCGCTGTCCCTGGCAGGGACCGGCACCGGCCTGTGCAACCAACCCCTGGCTCCGGAGCTGACCGACGCCCGGATCCTGAAAAATCTGCACGCGGTCCAGCGGCGCGTCGGATTGCCTCTGTCCAAGGCCCTGGCCGGGCCGGGGATCAACCTGTCCGTGGAGATGGAGACCGGCACCGGCAAGACCTATACCTATGTGAAAACCATCTACGAGCTAAACGCCCGCTACGGCTGGAGCCGGTTCATCATCGTGGTTCCGTCGGTGGCCGTCCGGGAGGGCGTCTACCGTTCCCTGCAGACGACCCAGGAGCACTTCGCCGGGGAGTACGGCAGGCGGCTGCGGTTTTTCATCTACAACTCCGACCGCCTCGCCCAGGTGGACCGCTTCGCCTCCGACAGCGCCATTCAGGTCATGATTATCAACATGCAGGCGTTCAACTCGGGCAGGAACCAGCGGATCATCGACCAGCGGCCGGACAGCTTCCGGGGCCGCCGCCCCATCGACGTCATCGCGGCCACCCGGCCTATTCTCATCATTGACGAGCCCCAGAGCGTGGAGGGCCGCCAGACTCGGGAGAGCCTGCGCAAGTTCAACGCCCTGTTCACCCTGCGCTACTCCGCCACCCACCGGGAGGCGTACAACATGGTGTACCGTCTGGACGCCCTGGACGCCTATAACCGGCATCTGGTGAAACGGATCGCCGCCCTGGGGGTGACCTTCACATCCTCCCCCGCCGCTGGCGGCTTTGTCTATCTGGAGGGCGTGGACCTGAGCCGGGACAGGGCCCCCGCCGCCCGGATCGGTTTTGAGGTCAAAGGGGCGTCCGGCATTCGGACGGTGGTGAAACAGCTGCGCCGGAAGGCGGATCTGTTCGCGGCGTCCAACGGCCTGGCCGAATACGCCGACCGCTATGTGGTGGCAGAGATCGACGGTCGGGACAGCTCGGTGACCTTTCTCAACGGCCTGAAGCTATATGCCGGTCAGTTCAGCGGCGGCGAGGAGCGGACAGCTCTCCAGCGCCGGGTGCAGATTCGGGAGACCATCCGCACCCACCTCCGCCGGGAACGGGAGCTGTATTCCAGGGGAGTGAAAGTGCTGTCCCTCTTCTTCATCGACGAGGTGTCCAAATACCGCCTGTACGACGGGGACAGCGGCAGCGGCCGCAGCGGCGAGTACGCCAAAATGTTTGAGGAGGAGTACGTCGCCGTGGCGGAGGCGTTCCGGCGAGAGATCGACGACCCGGCGTACCGGGCCTATCTGGACGGCATCGATGCCCGCGAGACCCACCAGGGCTACTTCTCCGTAGACCGGCGGAAGGGCCGCCAGGCCCGCTTTGTGGAGGGAAAGATCGACCGCAAGAGCCGAACCTCCTTCGACGCGGACGCCTATGACCTGATCATGCGGGACAAGGAGCGGCTGCTCAGCCTGGATGAACCTGTGCGGTTCCTCTTCTCTCACTCCGCCCTCCGGGAGGGGTGGGACAACCCCAATGTGTTCCAGATCTGTATGCTGAAGCCCCAGACGGAGTCGGAGATCCGCAGCCGCCAGGAGATCGGCCGCGGTCTGCGCCTGTGTGTCAATCAGGAGGGCGAACGCATGGACGAAAGCGTCCTGGGCGGGGCGGTGCAGGAGCTGAACAAGCTGACGCTCATCACCGATATGGAGTTCGGCAGATTCGCGGAGGCCCTGCAGCAGGGGCTGGCGGCGTCCCTTGCCGGCCGCCCCCGGATGGTGGAGCCGGGCCTGTTTGCCGGCAGGCTCCTCACTGGCACCACCGGGGCACGGGTCCGGGTGACGCGGGAGCTGGCAGATGAGATCTGTGCCGCTCTCCGGAAACAGGGCTATGTGAAGGACCGCGTCCTCACCGGCAGCTTCTTTGCGGACCGGGACCGGGGTGCCGTCCGGCTGGGCGGAAGCCTTCAGGACCTCAGCGCCGCCGTGGCGCAAGTCCTCTCCGGCGTCTATACCCCCCGGGCCATCCCCGCGGAGAACGCCCACGGCGGCAACGTCACCGCCCGGGCGGACCCGGAGAAGCTGCAGACCGAGGCGTTCCGCTCCCTTTGGGCGCGGGTCGGCCCCAAGTCCTTCTACACCGTCTCCTTTGACACCCGGGAGCTGATCGGGAACGTCATCCAGGCTCTGGACGCGCATCTACAGGTGACCCCCGTCTCTGTCCGGACGGTGTATGGCGAGCAGGCGACGCAGCTGCAGTCCCGGGAACAGCTGCTTCAGGGCCGGGCCTTCCGCCGCAGGGAAAGCCGTGTGCAGGCCGCCGGTCCCCCGGCGCCGGGCGGTGTACGGTATGACCTAGTGGGCAGGCTGGTGGAGGAAACCGGCCTGACCCGTACCACTGCGGCAGCCATTCTCCAGGGCATAGCCCCTGAGACATTTGCCATGTTCCGCCTGAATCCGGAGGATTTCCTCCTCCAGGCCTCCAGGCTCATCAACCGGGAGAAGGCGGCCGCCGTCGTCCGGCACATCACATACCACCGGCTGGACGCGTCGTATGACGCCGCCCTCTTCACCAATGCCGTCCGCCGGGGCAGGCTGGGGTGCACCGCCGTGCCCGCCGCCCATTCGATCTCAGACTATGTGATCTGTGACACCGACAGGGAACGGGCCTTTGCCGAGGCGCTGGAGGCCAGCGAGGCGGTCAGATTATATGTCCGACTTCCCAAGTCCTTCTTCATTCCCACCCCGGTGGGGCGGTACACGCCCGACTGGGCCATCGCCCTCCGGGACCGCGCAGGGGATCCCGTCTATTTCGTGGCAGAGACCAGCGGCAGGGCCCCACAGCCCCAGGGCGTGGAGGCGGCGAAACTCCAGTGCGCCCGCGCACACTTCGCCGCGGTCAGCGGCGGAGAGGTGATGTGCGGCGCCGTCCGTGACTTGGATGAGCTCCTGCGCATCGTGGGCTGAAGCCCCG
>OGDN01004768.1_pt1 | contig 11528 bp, 7 predicted proteins | sample 1570271 | NCBI WGS metagenome assembly OGDN01 (sample SAMEA4384481, study PRJEB24528) | human gut metagenome | reverse complement strand
GATGGGAAGATCCCGCAGGTATACCAAGTGGGCATCGAGCCACTCGCCGTAGGGCTGCTGGCGGGCGTACCGCTCCTTGACCTCGGCGTCGTCCACCAGTCGACCGGCAGTCAGGTCTGCCAGCAGCATCCGCCCCGGCTGGAGCCGGGACTTCTTCACGATCTTCTCCGGCGGGATGTCCAGCACCCCCACCTCGGAGGAGAGAATCAGCTGCTTGTCGGTAGTGAGATACCACCGACAGGGGCGCAGGCCGTTCCGGTCCAGCACCGCGCCCACCGTGTCCCCATCGGAGAACACGATGGCCGCCGGGCCGTCCCAGGGCTCCATCATGGTGGCATAGTAGTGGTAGAAGTCCCGCTTCTCCCGGCTCATTTTCCGGTCGTTGGCCCAGGGTTCCGGGATGCACATCATCACCGCCTGGGGCAGTGGGATGCCGTTCATCATCAGAAATTCCAGGGTGTTGTCCAGCATGGCGGAGTCGGAGCCGCTCTGGTCTACCACCGGCAGGATCTTGTCCATGTCCGCCTCCAGTACGGCCGAGTGCATAGTCTCCTCCCTGGCCAGCATCCGGTCCACGTTGCCCCGGATGGTGTTGATTTCACCGTTATGGAGGATGTAGCGGTTGGGATGGGCCCGCTCCCAGCTGGGGGTGGTGTTGGTGGAGAACCGGGAGTGGACCAGGGCGATGGCGCTCTCACAATCCGGCTCCGTCAGGTCCGTGTAGAACTTCCGCAGCTGCCCCACCAGGAACATGCCCTTGTACACGATGGTCCGGCTGGAGAAGGAGCAAATGTAGGTGTTCACATTGGATTGCTCGAACTCCCGGCGGACCACATACAGCTTCCGGTCAAAGTCCAGGCCACGGGCGCAGTCTACAGGCCGGGCCACAAAGCACTGGCAGATGCAGGGCATACAGTCCAGGGCCTTCCGGCCCAGCACCTCCGGATGGGTGGGCACATCCCGCCAGCCCAGGAAGTCCAGCCCCTCCTTGGACGCGATGATCTCCAGCATCTTCTGGGCCTGGGCCCGCTTCAGCGCGTCTGCGGGGAAGAAGAACATGCCCACGCCATAATCCCGGGGGCCGCCCAGGGCGATGCCCTCGGCGGAGGCCGTCTTCACCATCAGCTTGTGTGGCACCTGAATCATCAGCCCCACGCCGTCACCGGTCTCGCCGGCGGCGTCTTTACCTGCCCGGTGCTCCAGCTTTTCCACGATCTTCAGGGCACTGTCCACTGTGGCGTGGGACGGCGTGCCCTTCAAATTCACCACGGCGCCGATGCCGCAGGCGTCGTGCTCCCACAGGGGATCATAGATATTGTGTATGTTCTGCGCTGGTCCACTCATTGGGACTGCCTCCCTTGTCGTTTCATCGTCAGGCTTCAGCCTGTTGTGTACCGCTCCAGGATCAGCCGGGCGGTCTCTGCAAGCCGCAGCCCCGTGTCCATGCTGTACTTCTGCAGAAAGCGGTGGGCCTCCGCCTCGCTCATGAGGTTTACCTCCATCAGCACCGCCTTGGCCCGGCAGATCAGCCGCTCCTCCTCGGCACTTCGCTGGATATGAAGCCGGGGAGCCGGGGCGCCGCCTGCAAGGACTCCCTGGGCCAGATCCAGCGAGGCGAAGAACTCCGCCCGGGAGGAGGGGACCGCTAACTTGATGAGGTTCCTGTCCCCGCACAGCTCCAGATTCCCGGGAGAGGAGATGACCAGCACCGGGGCGATGCCCGTGAGGTCCACGGCCAGCATCTCCGCAGTCATGTCCCGCAGCCGGAAACCGCAGATGACGACGGCTCCGCCCAGCTTCCGGGCGGCTCGGATGGTTTCCGCGCCGCTGAAGCAGGAGATGGACGGCGCGAGGCCGCCGGAGCCCAGAATGCGGGTGATCTGGGCGTGTGCTTTCTCAGAGGCAAACGCCAATATGAGCCTGTCCAGGGAAGTTGCCCCCCTCCTCTCTCTGCGGCCCTGTCAGAAGGGCCGGCAGGTCAGTACGCCACCAGATACTGTTCCAGCTCCCACTGGGACACCTGGGCGGCGTACGACCGGCACTCCCGACGCTTTCCGGCCAGATACTGCTCCGTCACGTGGGCACCTAGCGCGTCCGTAATGACGCTGTCTGCCTCCAGGGCCCGGACGGCCTCCTCCAGAGAGCCGGGGAGCCGCTGGATGCCGGAGGCGTCTCCCACCTCGTAAAGGTTGCCGGTGAGGGGGGCGATCCCGTCCAGTCCCGCGGCAAGGCACGCCGCCAGGGCCAGATAGGGGTTGCAGGCGGGATCAGGGCTCCGCAGCTCCACCCGGGTGCTGTTTCCCCGCGGTGTTGGAATGCGGACCAAGGCGGAGCGGTTGCCGGTGGACCAGGCCAGATGGCAGGGGGCTTCGTAGCCGGGCACCAGCCGCTTGTAGCTGTTCACCAGTGGATTGGTGACGGCACAGCATCCCCGTACGTGTCCCAGCAGTCCCGCGATGAACTGATAGGCCAGCGGGGACAGGTGCCGGGGATCCGCCCCGTCATAGAAGGCATTTTTCCCATCCCGAAACAGGGACATATTTACGTGCATGCCGCTGCCGGCGGCGCCGCTGACGGGCTTGGGCATGAAGGTGGCGTGGAGGCCGTTCTTCTGGGCCAGAGTCTTCACCGCCAGCTTGAAGGTCATGATGTTGTCCGCAGCCCGCAGGGCGTCGGTGTACTGGAGGTCGATCTCGTGCTGGCCGGCTGCCACCTCGTGGTGGCTGGCCTCCACCGCCACGCCCATCTGCTCCAGATTCAGGCAGATCTCCCGGCGGGTCCCCTCCCCATGGTCCAGAGGGCCCAGGTCAAAATAGCTGGCCTCGTCGGAAGTCCGGATGGTGGGCTGACCGTCTTCATCGGTCTGGAACAGAAAGAACTCCAGTTCCGCTCCCACATTGCAGGTGAAGCCCAGGGCGTCGGCACGGCGGAGCACCCGCTTCAGCACACCTCGGGGATCACCGGCGAAGGCGGTACCATCGGGGTTGTGGACGTCGCAGATCAGCCGGGCCACCTTGCCGTACTGGGGCCGCCAGGGCAGGATGGCAAAGGTGTCCAGGTCCGGCCAGAGATACTGGTCTGATTCTTCAATGCGGACGAATCCCGCGATGGAGCTGCCATCCATCATAATCTGGTTGTCCAGCGCCCGCCCGATCTGAGAGGCGGTGATGGCTACGTTTTTCAGCTGGCCGAAAATGTCTGTGAACTGCATACGGATGAACTGGGCATCCTCCTCCCGGACCAGCCGGATGATGTCCTCCTTGGTGTAGTGACGCATGAGCCTGACTCCTTTCCGATGGTGACCGTGTATGGACGCGGAGCGCCCCTCCGTGAAAAATTTTAAAAAGAAAAAAGAGCAAAGGATACCGCCAAAGGGCGCCTTTGCTCTCAGTGCTATTATTATACGAACTCTAAGGCGGTGTTGTCAAGACACTTGGGGGCCCGGAATCCCCACAGACGGAAAATTTGTGGGACCGCCTAAAATCGTTCCGCCGTCCCCAGGAGCTTTGGCGAAATCGACAAAAAATGGAGGAATGCGTTGACAGCTCCGACAAAGCTGACTGCGCGCCCGCCATCAAACAAAGGTACTTTGGCCCACCATCCCACAGCGCCTTGTTTGATACACGCAACGAGACATATCCCACTCAATGGCGGGGGCATTTCTTTTGGCAAAAGAATATGACCGACACATCAGCGGTTATGAAGATCGTCAGCACACCATCTTGCAGGACGGCGATTACCCCGCAGGCCCCGGATGCCCGGTCCCCTGACCACGCCGGACGAAAAGGGCCGTTGCCCGCAGGCTGCTCTGGAACGGCCCTTCCGGGGAAATCTTCCATTGGCAGCAGTTATCCCATGACTTAGGATGCCCGCTGCCGTGCAGCTGGGACCGCGTTTCCCCCGGCGGGAAGGAAACACAAAACGCGCCCGGACCGGGAATCCCGGTCCGGGCGCGGCGCGTGGAGACAGCGCGGATTTACGGCTGCCGCTGGTGGATCTGGCAGGAGGGCAGATCGTAGAAGGGCTCTGCCGCCGTAGGGGTCAGGCCGGATACGGCCCCGGTCTGGTACAGGACGGAGGAGGACTTAAAGCACAAGGGCAGAATAGGCGCCTGCTGCTGAAGATAGGCACACAGGTCCGACAGAGCTGCGGCCCGGTCCTCCGCTGCGGCGCAGGCGGCCAGGAGCTGCTCCGTCTGGGGATCCGCCCAGCCGCCGTAGTTCAGACTGCCGCCGGTGCCCACCAGGGCGGAAAGGTCCCAATTCGCAGGCAGCCGCACTTCGCCATAGTACAGGTCGAAGTTCCCGGCGGCCAGGGCGGCGGCATACTCCTCCCAGGGCAGGGCCTCCACTTGGATCTGAAGGTCGAAATCCGACAGGGCCTGGGCGATATGCTCCGCAGCGGAGACCTTGAAAGTGTTCTCCTGATTCACCAGCAGGGTCACTGTGCGGGTCCGGCCGGTGTTCAGTCCCGCTGCCTCCATCGCTGCGGCGAAATCGTCATAGGAGTATAGGGACTCCAGCTCCGCCGGGTAGAGCGGGGAGACAGGGGAGACCGGGAACTGGGCCGCCCGGGCGTGTCCGGACAGCACGGCGCTCACCAGCGTCTCCCGGTTGATGCCCAGGCCCAGGGCCCGGCGGGCGGCGCTGTCCTGAAAGGGGGCGCGGGCGGTGTTGAAGCCCAGGAACTGGAGCACTGTGGTATCCGCATCCTCATAGCTGATGTTGCCGGTGGCGGTGATGGGCTCCGTGCCGATCAGGTCGGCAGTAATCAACTGCACCTCGTGGGAGGAGAACTGGTACAGTATGGCCTCCCGGTCCCTGGCGGCGGAGAGGGCGATCCGCTCCGCGGGGCGGGACTCTCCCCGCCACCAGCCGCTGTGGGACGCCAGACAGGCACCCGCTTCATCGGTGGTGAAATAGTAGGGGCCGGTGCCCACAGGGGTGAGGCTTTCCTCGGTTCCGGACTTGACGATGGGGATGTCCAGCAGGGCCGGGAGGCTGGAGTCCGGGCGGGACAGGGTTACGATTACCACCCCGTCCCCGGCGGAGACAGCGGCCACATGGGCCAGCCGGGCGCTGTACCGCTGGGAACTCTTGGCCCGCCGCAGGGTGGCCGCCGCGTCCGCCGCCGTCAGGGGGGACCCGTCGGAAAAGGTGACGCCGCTGCGGAGGGTGAACGTGTAGGTGAGGGAGGCGGCGTCATAGGTGTAGCTCTGGCACAGCCACGGCTGGGGTTCCAGCTGGCGGTCCAGGCGGAAGAGTCCCTCGTAGATGAGGGAGCCCGCCACCTGCTGCATACCGTCGGCACAGGTCACCGGGTCCAGCGTCTGGTCCGGGTCATAGGGAAGGGTGAACGCCGCAGGGAGGATCACCTCCTCCTGCTGGTCGGCGGGCTCCTGGTCCCCCAGCAGGCCGTTGGCGGACTCCACAGGGGCTTCCGTCCAGCAGCCGGACAGCAGCAGGGTCACTGCCCCCAGCAGGCACAGGATCTGGATGCGCTTGGTCTTGGTCATGGCACAGGCCCTCCGGCAAAGAGTGTTTCAAAGGCAGATCACGGCCACCTGTGCGCCCCGGGCCTCGCCCATCTTCCGGTGGGACCAGAAGAGGTCGGGGCGGCAGGCGGTGCACAGGCCGCAGATGTCGATATGCTCCGGCGCGACACCGGCGTGGAGCAGCCACTGACGGTTCAGACCCGCCAAATCTACATGGTATTTGGGCCCTCGACGCTCCAGATACGGCCCCGCCTCCGGCCCCAGGGCAGAGGCCCGCATGGCCTCCGGTACGTCGCCGTCGGTCTCAAAGCAGCATTTCCCAATGCAGGGCCCCACGGCAGCCAGGATGCGTTCCGGTCTGGCGCCCAGCAGGCGGACCATCTCCCGGACGGTCTTCTCCACGATTCCAGCGGCACAGCCCCGCCATCCGGCGTGGACCGCTCCCACGCACCCGGCGTCCGGGTCATGGAGCAGAAGGATGCCGCAGTCGGCGGAGAACACCACCAGGGGCAGTCCTTTTTCAGCGGTGATGAGGGCGTCGGCGTCGTAGTCCCGGTCCCGGATCAGACCCTTCCCGGCGTCGGCGGCGGTGCAGAGCCGCACATCATCCCGATGGACCTGCCGGGAGAGGACGGGGTACGCCGAGTCCATATCCAGGGCGGCGAAAAAGCGGCGGTAGTTCTCCTCCACGTTCTCCGGCGCGTCCCCGCGTCCGGGGCCCAGGTTCAGGGTATCCCACGGCGCCGGAGACACCCCGCCCCGCCGGGTGGAGAATCCGTGGCGCACCCCGCCCAGCAGGGGAGAGGCGAGCCAGACCAGACTCTGTTGTTCATGGGTGACAAATGACATGGCGGCCTCCTTTGATTGAGCATGAAAAGGGACGTCAGGAGCGTTCCTGGGGATCGTTCACCGGGTCCGCAAGGCGGCGGGAACCCCACCACCAGATGGTACCAGTCAGAAACAGCAGGGCGCTGACGAGGAACAGGGCTGTAAAAAGGTTGGTGCCTTCGGCGAATAGGTATCCAAAGGCCAGCAGCCCCAGAGCAGATACCATCAGACCTATGCCGATCAGCATATTTCGAATCGTGTGCAGCAGGCGGATGCTCTCCTGATTTTCACCCACGGAAGCAGCTCCCTTCTGTGAAAAGACCGCCCCCTGCCCTCCGGCAGGAGAGAACAGGGAGCGGAAGAGATAAAAATGAAAAGACAAAGGATAAAAGATAGAGTGGAGAGTGAGGAGATGCTCCCAAAAGGAAAGGGGCTAGGGGAAACCCATCCGGGTTTCCCCAGTTGATCTGCCGAAGGCAGATCAAGAAATTCCAATCATTTTCGCCGCGGCGTGTACGTGGCGAAAATACTTTGACCTAAGCGCCTTGGGCGCGTTCACCAGTCCGCAGACTGGTGGTGGGGGAGGTCGAGGGGGAGCCTGCTCCCCCTCGAAATCAGTTGTCGTGGTACTCCTTGCAGGTGCACTTCTTCCACTTCAGGCCGCTGCCGCAGGGGCAGGGGTCGTTGCGGCCGATCTTGTTGACCTTGACAGGCTGCTTCTTGGGGGCGGTGCCGTCGCCGCCCACGTTTTCCACCATGCCCTTGGCCACCCGCTCCCGCTTGACCTCCTCGTCCTTCTTCAGCCGGACGGAGAACATGCGGCGGACCGTCTCGGTCTGGATGGCGGAGACCATCTCTTCGAACATGGTCAGGGACTCCTGCTTGTAGGCGATGACCGGGTCGGTGTTGGCATAGGCCCGCAGGCGGATGCCCTGCTTCAGGTCGTCCATGGCGTCGATGTGGTCCATCCAGTACTCGTCCACCACGCGCAGCATGATGACCCGCTCCAGCTCCCGCATGAGGGGCGTACCGATCTCCGCCTCCTTGGCCTCGTAGGTCTTTTCTGCGGCCTCCAGGAAGAGGTCGGTGAAGTCCTGCTGGGTCTTGTCGGCGGCGTCGTCCTCCGTGAACTGGAAGGTATCCTTGGGGAAGTACAGCCCCTCCAGGCCGCGCAGCATCTCCCGGCAGCCGGCGGCGTCCAGGGCCTGGGCCTCGCCGAAGGCCATAGCCACGTGGTCGGCGATGGCGTTGCGGGTCATGGACAGGATGGTGTCCTTCAGGTCCTTGCCGTCCAGAACCTCCCGGCGCTGCTGGTAGATGATCTCCCGCTGCTTGTTCATGACGTCGTCGTACTCCAGCACGGACTTGCGGGACTGGAAGTTCCGGGACTCCACGGTGGTCTGGGCGTTCTCGATGGCCTTGGTCAGCATCTTGTTCTCGATGGGGGTGTCCTCGTCCAGGTCGAACTTCTCCATCATGTTCTGGATCCGCTCGCCGCCGAAGAGGCGCATCAGGTCGTCCTCCAGGGAGATATAGAACCGGGTCTCGCCGGGGTCGCCCTGGCGGCCGGCGCGGCCGCGGAGCTGGTTGTCGATGCGGCGGGACTCGTGGCGCTCTGTGCCGATGATGAAGAGGCCGCCGGCGGCGCGGACCTTCTCCGCCTCCTCCGCGATCACCGCCTTGTGCTGGGCCATCTTCTCGGCAAACAGCTTCCGGGCGGCCAGAATCTCCTCGTTGTCTGTTTCGGCGTAGCCGGTGGCGTCGGCAATGACCTCATCGGAGTAGCCGGCCTTCACCAGGTCTGCCCGGGCCAGGTACTCGGCGTTGCCGCCCAGCATGATATCGGTGCCGCGGCCGGCCATGTTGGTGGCCACGGTGACGGCGCCGAACTTGCCCGCCTGGGCCACGATCTCCGCTTCCTTCTCATGGTTCTTGGCGTTCAGCAGGTTGTGCTGGATGCCCTCCCGGGCCAGCAGGCCGCTGAGCAGCTCGTTCTTCTCAATGGACACGGTACCCACCAGCACGGGCTGGCCCTTGGCGTGGCAGTCCTTGATCTGCTGGATGACCGCTCGGTACTTGCCTGCCTCGGTCTTGTACACCACGTCGTGGTGGTCGTGGCGCTGGTTGGGCCGGTTGGTGGGGATCTCCACAATGTCCAGCTCGTAGATGGTGCCGAACTCCTCCTGCTCCGTCATGGCGGTGCCGGTCATGCCGGACAGCTTGTCGTACAGGCGGAAGTAGTTCTGGAAGGTGATGGTGGCCAAGGTCTTGTTCTCGCTGGCCACGGTGACGTGCTCCTTAGCCTCGATGGCCTGGTGCAGGCCGTTGGAGTAGCGCCGGCCGAACATCAGACGGCCGGTGAACTCGTCCACGATGATAACCTCGCCGTCCTTCACCACATAGTCGATGTCCCGCTTCATCACGCCGTGGGCCTTGATGGCCTGGTTGATGTGGTGGGAGAGGGTAGCGTTCTCCGGGTCGGACAGATTCTCCACGTGGAAGAACTCCTCCGCCTTGGCGATGCCCCGGGCGGTGAGCATGGCGGTCTTGGCCTTCTCATCCACGATGTAGTCCGCGTCCGCCTCGGCGGGATCCTCTTCCTCCTTGTTGTCCACCTGGACGACCGCCTGCTTCTTCAGGCGGGAGACGAACATCTCTGCCATGTCATAGAGCTGGGTGGACTTCTCCCCCTGGCCGGAGATGATGAGGGGTGTCCGGGCCTCGTCGATCAGGATGGAGTCCACCTCGTCCACGATGGCGAAGGCATGACCCCGCTGCACCAGCTCCGTGGAGTAGATGCACATGTTGTCCCGCAGATAGTCGAAGCCCATCTCGTTGTTGGTGCCATAGGTGATGTCCGCGGCGTAAGCGGCCTGCCGCTCCTTGGTGGTCAGGCCGTGGACGATCAGGCCCACCTTCAGGCCCAGGAAGCGGTGGACCTTGCCCATCCACTCACTGTCGCGCTTGGCCAGGTAGTCGTTCACCGTGACGATGTGGACGCCCCGGCCGGTCAGGGCGTTCAGATAGGCGGGCAGAGTGGCTACCAGGGTCTTGCCCTCGCCGGTCTTCATCTCGGCGATCCGGCCCTGGTGCAGCACGATGCCGCCCACCAGCTGCACCCGGTAGGGCCGCATGCCCAGCACCCGGTCCGCGGCCTCCCGCACGGTGGCAAAAGCCTCCGGCAGGATATCGTCCAGGGTCTCGCCATTCTGCAGGCGCTCCTTGAACTCCGTGGTCTTGGCCCGCAGGGCCTCGTCGCTCATGGCCTTGTATTCGTCGGCCATGGACTCGATCTTGTCCACGATGGGGTAGATGGATTTCAGCTCCCGGGAGCTGTAATCGCCAAAAATCTTTTTCATCAGACCCATGATTGTGATACTTCCTTTCCGGGCCGGTCCCTCCGGCCCGCCGGAATGGCGGAGCGCTGGAGAAAGGCCCGTTGATCCATATTATTTATAAAAGGTGGGGCAGTCCCCACGAAAAAGCAGAAATAGCATACCACAATCGCAGGTGGAATGCAAAGAAAAAACAACTTTTGTAAAAAAAGTTCATAAATAGCGGCCCATGTCCGGCAGAAGCCATGATTTTTCGACAGGACGCGGCGGGGAAATCAGCGAAAAGAAACAAACGCTTCCCGACCGGGCAATCGATTGCCCAGTCATAGGAGCTCCGGATCCAGCTCCTCGTCCAGCAGCATCCGGATGCGGCTGAGGACCGTGCCCTCGCCGGTGGAGGCGTCGTAGTCCACGCTTACCAGCCGGGCGCCCGGCAGCTTGCGCTGGAGGGCGGCGTACTGCCCCTTGCCGAAGATGTGGCCCGGCAGGCAGGCGAAGGGCTGGACGCAGAGAATTTTTCGGTATCCCAGCCGGGCCCAGCCCACGGCCTCGGCAGCGATCAGCCACCCATCCGCCACCGTCACCCGCAGGGGAGCATACCCCTCCGCCTGCCGCTTCAGCTCCGGCAGCGGCGGCAGGGCATGATAGCCCGCCTGATTCAAAATCGACAGCATATCCCGCTGGATCTCCGCCAGGTACGACGCCAGCAGCCGATACACCCGCCGGGCAGGGGCGGAGCCTTTCAGGGCGTGGCCGTCCATGTAGTACAGGGCGTACCAGGTGATGCCGCCCACGCCGATCTCGCAGTGCTCCGCCGCCAGATACCGCTCCAAATTCCAGTTGCCCAGGTGGCAGTATTTCGTGTAGATCTCCCCCACGATAGCCACCTTCTGGACTTCACGGGGCACCCGCTCCACCGCCCGGAATTCGGCCGCCATCTCCCGGCAGCGGCGCAGGATCTCCCGGCGGGTGAGTCCTCGATTCCCCGCCAGATCCTGTCCCAGGTCCTCCGTCCAGCGGCGCCAGAGTGCCTCCGCCGTGCCGGGGACTGCCTCGTATGGCCGGGTCTGGTTCCGCAGCAGGGCCAGCGTGTCCCCCCACACGGCAGCGGCCAGACAGCGGCGGACCATGGCGGCGGTGATGGGCAGCCCGGTGCCCCGGTCGATGCCCCGGACATTGAGACTCAGGGTCTCCACCCGGCCGTAGCCCAGCCGGTCCAGCACCCGCCGCAGCAGGCGGATGCCGCAGGAGCCCCGGCACTCGTCCCCCGCCTGGCCGAACAGCACCCCGCACCGGGCCGGGTCGTACCGCCCGGACCGCAGGGCGGACAGCACCTGCCCCGCCACCAGGAACACCGGATAGCACAGCTCATTGTGGAAATATTTCAGCCCCAGCTCCGCCAGATGGGGATCGTCCTCCGTCAGCAGCACCGGCTCCCATTCCTCCGACGTAAAGGCGTACTGCAGCAGGGGGAACCAATCGTCCAGCAGGGAGGGGATCAGCAGCGTCTTCCGCTCTGCCATCCCGGCCACCTCCTTTTATCCCAGCATACCGGTCCGCGCGGGGGAAAGCAAGGCAAAAGTGGTTACAAAATCCGCCGGAATCCCCGCCGCCCCTTGCCCCGCCCGCTCCTTTGTGTTAAACTGACAAAAAAGCCCCACCCGCCGCCGCGGCGGGGAGGAGCAAAAAAGGAGGTTCCCCCATGAAGCTCAGCTTTTACGGCGCCGACCAGTGCGTCACCGGCAGCTGCCACTGTCTGGAGGTCAACGGCAGGCGCATCCTGGTGGACTGCGGATTGCAGCAGGGGCGGGACGAGGTGTCCAACGACGCTTTTCCCTTTGCCGCGAACGACATCGACTTCGTCCTGGTGA
>OGDN01004766.1_pt1 | contig 11531 bp, 10 predicted proteins | sample 1570271 | NCBI WGS metagenome assembly OGDN01 (sample SAMEA4384481, study PRJEB24528) | human gut metagenome | reverse complement strand
AGGACAGGGTAAGGAAGAATGGATGGAGTAAAGATTTAAATTTGTATGTGGTTTTGAAGGTACATGTAAAAAGTAAGGGAGCTGTAGACCGTAAGGGTTTGCAGTTTTTTTATTGCATAGCAAAATCCGTAGGAACTTCCTGTTAAATAAAAGGCACTACGAGCCTAGGCACATTCTTTATTATTATATATTAAATAATAAAAATAGAATGCACAGTCTGAACTGCAGCATTCTTTTTCTATTATTGTTTAAGTCTGTTCTGATTACGCCAGTCTCTTGGCGATATTCCATAAATATTTTTAAATGCTCTGGAAAAATGTAATTGGTTGGGATAACCGACTGCATTACCTACATCTTTAATGGAAAGCTTTGTCAGTTTTAATAATTCAGCAGCTTTAATCATTCTATAATTCAACAAAAATTCCTGAGGAGATTTTCCAATTCCGTCTTTGAATATTTTTCCGAAATAACTGCGGTTTAATCCGCATACTGCAGCGATGTTTTCGACAGAAATATCGTTTTGGAAATTCTGCTCTATATAAGATAGGGCTTCATGGATATAAAAATCCTGAAGACGGCTGATTTTTGATGTCTGCATGATGGAAGTAGAACGAATAAGAGCATCAATTGCAAGATAGAGATGCCCGATCAGGTGAAATGGTGTAGCGTCTCCGTGACTTGCAATATAGAGAAGTTCTTCTTTCAGTATTTCACGCAGATCCTTAGAAGTAGCTTTATAAATCGGATTATCCAAACTAAGTCCGGAAAGTTCAATGGTTTCCTTTGCACGTAGTCCGTCAAATTCAATCCATGTATATTCCCATGGGAGTTTTTCATCAGAGATATAAGTATTGATTTGACCGGGGAAAATCATAAAGCCCTGGCCACTTTTTACGTGATAGGTCTGTGTTACACTGTGAGAATCATTTGCCATTAAAATTCCGGTGCCGGAGATAATGTAGTGAAAAAGAAAATGATTACGGACGGCAGGACCAAAACTATGCGCCGGTTCACATTGTTCGTAACCAAACTGATACAATCCAAGATCGACAAAATTCTCGCTTGGAAATACTGAAAACATAAGTTCTTTCATAATAATTCCTTTCTCATAGGTGCTCTGCCGTGAAAAAATGATGTTTAGCAGATGTTAAGTCAGTTGATATATATATTTATTCTACTGATTTAATAAATAGATTGCAACTAAAATATACCAAAATGCTATACCTTTAGCAAAAAAGAAGAAAATAATAGCATTTTGGAATAAAAATTCAAATACAATGATATTTTTAGTCGCATAATGGTATGTTATAATACAACTATAAAGAAAGTACTTGATATATCGAGCGGTAACTAAAAACGAATATACCTGTGAGGAAGGAGAAAAAATGAGAAGGAAAAGAGCAGCAATTGTTTTGGGAATGTCCTGTATTCTGATGGCATCAGCAGTATTACAGGGATGTCAGCAAAATTCAAAAAGCGGAAAAGTGGAAATTGAACTTGTTCAGTATAAACCGGAGGCGGTAGATATATTTGAACAGCTCGAAAAAGAATTTAATGAAACACATGATGATATCCATTTAAAAATATCTTCCCCAAATGATGCGACAACAATTTTGAAAACACGTTTTATCAGAGAAGATTATCCGGATATTATCGGAATCGGAGGAGATATCAATTATTCGTATTTTGTTGATTCAGGAATACTGGCTGACCTTTCAGATTATGAAGGACTTAGTGAGGTGAAACCTGCTTATCTGGATATTATTGAAGGATTGGAGTTTGTTCCGACAGAAGGAACATATGGGCTTCCGTATGTGGCAAATGCGGCAGGAGTGCTCTATAACAAAGAGATGTTTGCGGAACATGGATGGGAGATTCCGCAGACCTGGGATGAATTTATTTCTCTTTGCGAGGAGATTCAGAATGAAGGAATCCAGCCACTTTATTTTGGATATAAAGATACCTGGACCTGCCTTGCACCTTGGAATGCACTTGCAGTCGGACTTGCACCATCCGATGTTTGTCAGCAGGTGAATAAGGGAGAAACAACCTTCTCCAAAGAATATCCGCAAGTGGCAGAAAAAATGCTTGAATTGTTAAATTATGGTGAAGATGGACCGTTTGGATACGGATACAACGATGCATGTACTGCATTTGCAAATGGTGAATCAGCGATGTATACAATCGGAAGCTATGCAATTCCGCAGATCAAATCTGTAAATCCGGATATGAATATCGGATCCTTTGTTATGCCGGCTAATGATTCGGAAGAGGACAATGTATTAAATTCAGGAGTAGACCTTCAGTTCTGCGTGATGGATACATGTGAAAATAAAGAAGCGGCATATGAAGTACTTGATTTCCTGATGGATCATGATAGTATCCAGTCATACTTAGATGCACAGAATGCGGTGCCTTGTAAAGACGAAGATTTTGCACTGGCTCCGGAACTGGAAGATATGAAACCATATATTCAGGATAACCGTATGGCGGATTACCAGGATCACTATTATCCGTCAGAAATGGCAGTCGATGCACAAATCCAGACATTTCTCATAAACCAGGATGTTGACGCATTCCTGAAAAAATTTGACAAAGACTGGATCAGATATAACAGGGATATCATTCGTATGATGGAAGATTATGAAGCAGGCAAGTAGGAGGGATACAGATCATGAATAAATTGAAAAGGATGAATGGCAGAAAGCGGACATTTTTACTGATTACGATACCGATACTTGCGTTGTTTTTCTGCTTTAATACGCTGCCACTTATTAAAGGTGTTATTTATAGTTTTACAAATTTTCGAGGATATGGCGAGTTTGACTGGGTAGGTATTCGGAATTATACAGACTTATTTACTGATGCAAGAGTCGGGAAATCCTACCTGTTTACATTCAAGCTTGCAATTGTTGCAACAATAGTTGTAAATGTGTTAAGTCTTGTTTTAGCTCTTGGATTAAACAGTAAAATTAAATTTAAAAGTGCACTCAGAGGAATGTATTTCGTTCCAAATATTTTAGGAGCACTTGTAGTGGGCTATATTTTCAATTACTTTTTCACTTATATTCTTCCGGCAGTTGTAAAAATGATGGGCGGAAAAGGTGACAGTATCCTGGCAAGCTCAAAATGGGCATGGGTTGCGATCGTAATTGTATGTGCATGGCAGTCTGTTGCAATGAATACGATTATTTATATTTCCGGACTTCAGACGGTACCGGAGGATGTATACGAAGCAGGTTCTCTTGATGGAGCGACCGGATGGAAAAAATTCAAGAATCTGACATTTCCACTGATCCTTCCATTCTTTACCATCAATATGGTACTTTGCATGAAGAATTTTCTGATGGTATTTGATCAGATCATGGCTCTTACCAAAGGAGGCCCGGCGCAGAGTACAGAATCAATTTCATTTTTGATTTATAACAATGGTATGGCTGGAGGACAGTTCGGGTTCCAGAGTGCCAATGCAGTTGTGTTCTTTGTAGTGATCGTTGTGATCTCTGTATTACAGATGAACTTTTTGGGAAATAAGGAGGAACAGTTATAATGAAAGTAAAGGTGAAAGAAAGAGTAAACTGGCCAATCACAATTTTATTGATTCTGGGTCTTGTAACCGTTATTTTTCCTCTTTATCTTACAGTTGTGATTGCATTTAAGAAACCGTCGGAAATGACAAACAGTATTTCCGGAATCTTATCACTGCCAAAAAGCTGGAGCTTTTCTAACTTTGCAGAAGCAATGCGTGTAACAGATTTCTGGCATTCACTGGGCAACAGTGTGCTGATAACGATTGTAACGGTGGTTCTTTCCATTCTGATTCATTCTATGATCGGTTATGTGATCGGAAGAAGTAAAAGTACCAGTAAATTTTACAAAGGCGCCTATCTTTACATTGTAAGTGGTATGTTTGTTCCATTTGCAATTTTGATGATGCCACTTGTGAAGCAGACAGCACAGATGGGAATTGACAATATTTTCGGTGTTATTTTGTGTTATCTTGTATTTTATATGCCGATGAATGTGCTCTTATACTCCGGTTATCTGAAAAATATTCCGATGGCACTGGAAGAGGCTGCACATGTAGACGGGGCAACAACCTGGAAAACTTACTGGAGCGTTATTTTCCCAATCATGAAACCGATGCATGCAACAGTAGCGGTACTTACAGCACTCGGTACATGGAATGATGTTATGACACCACTTGTAATTCTGGCAGGTAGTGATGTGAACACACTGCCACTTGCACAGATGACATTCCAGACACAATTTGGAACCAATTATAATCTTGCATTTGCATCCTATTTACTGGCACTGCTTCCGATTTTGATTTTCTATCTGATCTGTCAGAAACAGATTCTGAACGGTGTTGTAAATGGCGCAGTAAAATAAATTTGACAGAAGCTTAAGGAGAAGAATATGGGAATCATATACAACGAGAAAGCAAAAACATTTACATTACATACCCAAAATACAACGTATCAGATGCAAATTGATGCATATGGATTTTTACTGCATTTATATTATGGAAGAAAGACAGATGGAGTTATGGATTATCTTCTGACCTATGCAGACCGTGGCTTCTCAGGAAATCCGCAGGATACAGGAAATGACAGAACATATTCCCTTGATGTGCTGCCGCAGGAATTTCCGTGTCGACTGACAGGAGATTTCAGGAGTCCGGTGCTTGACCTTGTAAATGCAGATGGTTCTTTTGGATGCGATCTTAGATATCAGGGATATGAGATTTGTGATGGAAAATACAATTTGAAGGGACTTCCGGCAGTTTATGCTGCCGAAGAGGAAGCCCAGACTCTGATCATTTATATGAAAGATCAGGTGACAGGATTACAGGTAGAATTACTTTATGGAGTTCTTCCGGAGTATGATGTGATCACAAGAAGTGCAAAAGTAATCAATACAGAAGAAGATAAAATCAGACTGACAAAAGCACAGGCAGCCTGTATTGATTTCCTTCACGGTGAGTTTGATGTGATTTCATTTTACGGCCGCCATGCGATGGAAAGAAATATGCAAAGAACATCGGTAGGACATGGAGCTTTTGTAATTGGAAGCCGCAGAGGAACATCCAGCCATCAGTACAATCCGATGATGATACTGGCAGAAAAAGAAACGACAGAAGATGCCGGTACCTGTTATGGAATGTCTTTTGTATACAGCGGAGGATTTAAAGCAGAAGTAGAAAAGGATCAGTTCGGGCAGACAAGAATGCAGATGGGACTGCAGGAAGAACAGTTTTCTTATCCACTGAAAAAAGGAGAGGAATTTGTGATCCCTGAAGTTATTTTAACTTGCAGCAATCAGGGACTTGAAAAGCTTTCCCAGAATCTGCAGAGATGTATCCGTAAAAATCTGTGTCGCGGAAAATATAAAGAAAAAGTAAGACCGGTACTGATCAACAGTTGGGAAGCATGCTATTTTGATTTTACGGGAGAAGATATCTATCATCTTGCCGAGCAGGCAAAGGATCTGGGAATCGATATGGTTGTACTGGATGATGGATGGTTTGGAAGTCGAAATGATGATAACAGTGGACTTGGCGACTGGAAGGTTAATGAAGAAAAGCTGCAGGGAAGTCTTGGTGACCTGATCAGCAGGATCAATGCGTTAGGTGTTAAATTCGGACTCTGGTTTGAGCCGGAGATGGTAAATGAAGACAGTGATCTTTACCGTGAACATCCGGACTGGGCAATTCAGATTCCGGGAAGAAAACCGGTAAAAGGAAGAAACCAGCTGCTCCTTGATTTTTCGAGAAAAGAAGTTGTGGATGCTGTTTATGAGCAGATGTGTCAGGTGCTCGATCAGGGAAATATCGAATATGTAAAATGGGATATGAACCGAAGTATGGCAGAAGTATATTCTATGACAGCAGAAGAACAGGGCAGTGTGCAGTATGACTACATGCTTGGACTTTATGATTTCCTGGAGCGTATTATAAGCCGCTATCCAGACCTTCTGATCGAAGGCTGCAGTGGTGGTGGAGGTCGTTTTGACGCGGGAATGCTGTATTATACACCACAGATCTGGTGCAGTGACAATACCGATGCAGTGGATCGTGTAAGGATCCAATACGGAACATCCTTTGGGTATCCGGTATCTGCAGTTGGATCTCACGTATCTGCAGTTCCGAATCATCAGACAGGAAGAAAGACATCACTCCATACAAGAGGTGTCTGTGCCATGGCAGGAACCTTCGGCTATGAATTGGATCCGGCGAAAATGACAGATGAAGAGCGCAGAGAGATCAGGGAACAGATAGTAGAATACAAAAAATATGCACAGCTTGTACAAAATGGACTTTACTATCGACTGAGTAATCCATTCGCAGAAGAAATCGGTGCATGGGAATTTGCATCAGAAGATGGGAAAGAAGTACTTGTAAATGTAGTTATGCTTGAAATCCATGGAAACATGACAGTAAATTATGTAAAAATGAAAGGTCTGTGTGTCGGACAATTCTATAAAGATTCAAATACCGGAAAAATTTATCCGGCAGAGGCGCTGATGGAAGTTGGAATTCCGATGCCGCTTGAATTTGGTGAGTACAAAGCATATCAGATTTATCTGGAAATGGTCGAATAAAAATGAGAAAAACAAATGATATTTTTGAAAAGAGACTGGCGAAGCATATGGATGAGCTTCGCTGGCTCTATATGGAATTATATGATAATGAAGCAATGTTTGCAGAGCTCTGTGAACAGATGCAGAATTACTATCGTGCAAGAAATGCGAAACTTCGAAAGAGAGATCTGGAGAAGGAAAAGGATCAGGCGTGGTATCGAAAAAAAAACATGCTGGGAATGATGCTGTATATTGATAATTTCGCCGGAAATTTAAGAGGAGTCAAAGGAAAGCTTAAGTATCTGGAAGAATGTGGTGTAAACTGTGTTCATCTGATGCCGTTTCTCGATTCGCCAAAGGGAAGATCCGATGGAGGCTATGCGGTTGCGGATTTCAGAAAAGTAAAGCCGGAACTTGGAACCATAGAAGACCTTGCAGATCTGGCTGAAGCCTGCCATGAAAAAGACATGAATCTGTGTATGGATTTTGTAATGAACCATACTTCCGAAGATCATGAATGGGCACAGAAGGCAAGAATGGGTGAAGGCGAATATATGAGCCGGTATTTTTTCTGTGACAATGAAAACTATGTCAGAGAATATGAGAAAACAGTGCCACAGGTATTTCCGGAAACTGCACCGGGGAATTTCACCTGGCTTCCTGAAATCGGACACTACGTGTTGACTACCTTTTATCCTTACCAGTGGGATCTGAATTATAAGAATCCGAGAGTGTTTAACGAAATGATGTATAATTTCCTTTTCCTGGTCAATCAGGGGATTGACATTCTGCGGATCGATGCAGTTCCTTATATCTGGAAGGAAATGGGGACAAGCTGCAGAAATCTTCCACAGGTACATACGATAGTCAGGATGATGCGTATGATCGGGGAGATTGTGTGTCCGTCGGTTGTATTATTAGGGGAAGTCGTGATGGAACCGGAAAAAGTAGTTCCTTATTTTGGTACCATAGAAAAGCCGGAATGTCATATGCTTTATAATGTAACCATGATGGCTACTACATGGAATACGGTTGCGACGAGAGATACCAGACTTTTACGGATGCAGCTTGATATTATGAACAACCTTCCGAAAGAGTATACTTTCTTAAATTACCTCAGATGTCATGATGATATTGGATGGGGATTGGATTTCCAGACTCTTTCTGGTTGGGGAATGCAGGAAGTCCCACACAAAAGATATCTGAATGACTTCTTCACGGGAAAGATCGCAGAAAGTGTGAGCCGCGGGGAACTTTATAATGAAGATCCGATAACAGGAGATGCCAGATTCTGTGCAACGACAGCTTCCATGTGTGGAATTGAAAGTGCCGGATTTGAACAAAATGAAGAAAAGAAAAAAAGAGCAGTCAGATTTGATCTGATGCTGCATGCATATATGATGGTGCAATCCGGAATTCCAATGCTTTACAGTGGAGATGAGATTGGTCAGGTAAATGATTATACTTATAAAAATGATCCGGAAAAACGGGTTGATTCCAGGTATATCCACAGAGGAAAATTTGACTGGAAGCTGGCAGACGGACGAAAGAGAAAAGGAACGGTACAAAAAGAACTGTTTGATGGAATTGGAAAACTTAGATCCATCCGAAGTAAGGAAAAAGTATTTGACGCATCGGCAAATGTCTGGACGCTTGATACCTGGGAAAATGGAATCCTTGGAGTTGTGCGGGAACTGGAGGGCGAGCAGATGACAGCACTTTTTAATTTCGCAGAAGAGGACCGGACAGCCTGGATCGAAGAAGAGGGAGAGTATATGGATTTATATACCGGTAAAAAAGTCAGCCTTCAGGCAATAAAAATGGAAGGCCATTCCTTTGTATTAGCAAAGAAATGCTAAAGTAAGATAGAAAAAGAGCAGGTAAGAAATTTTATCCTTTCTTACCTGCTTTTTTTACTTTATTGGTTTTCCTGCATATCTTTCAGCATCTGGATAAGTTCCAAATCCTTTTCGGTAACACGGAAATTAGTGGTATAATTCCGTCCTTCCGGAGATTTGACGGAGATTTCGATGATGCTGTCTTTGCGGCATGCATCTCCTTTTACTGCATGAATAAAAGGCATAAATTTAGGATGCTCCTGTTGAAAGGTGGAAAATGCGGATTTCAGTTTTGCAAGCATTCCAAGCTGTTGAAAGTTAAGCGCCATAAAATACTCCTTTATAATTCAATATATCCATTGAACCCTCCAAGGGTGTAATATGCTTTTTTATCTTCTGGTTTCAGATAAATGGAGAGAGCTTCCGGATTTTCTACAGCGTGTCCCTTTGCATTGCAGTCAGCGATCACACGTTCTGTGATAGCGGCTACAGTATATTCTGCACTCTGGTACTGAACATAGAATGCAGGATTTTTGGCAGGAACTTCTACTGGTACTTTGACTTCTTTTACAACTTCTTTTATCTCTACAACAGGAGTTGCTGTAGCCGGTGCTGATGATGTAGCTGTAGCAGTTACTGCTGATTCAAGTGTTCTTTTCTGTTTTTTCTTATCGATTCTTTTATTCATTATTATTACCCCTTTTTCAAATTGTACAATATCTATTATATTACTTTTATATGGAGAAGTCAAAATGGTATTTATCACAGATATTTTGCAGAAAATGAAAAAGGGTTGCGCATAATGGTGAGATATGAGTATAATGAGTATCGTGTAATTGGAGTATAACCGGGAGGAAAAGGTAGAATGAATAGAGCAGCATTATTTTTTGATATTGATGGGACCGTACTCAGTGAGATTACAAAAGAGATTCCCGCAAGTACGGTAGATGCACTTAAAAGGGCACACGACGCAGGACATTTTTTATTTATCAATACAGGAAGAACATACTGCAGTGTTCCGGTGGAACTGAAAAAACTTCCATTTGATGGATATTTGTGTGGATGTGGGATTTATTTTACATTTGATGAAGAAATTATTTTTGAAAAGCATCTGGATCCGGAGAGGGGCGATGAGATCGCTGATTATATGACAAAATGTCAGATTGATGGGATTTTTGAGGGAGCAGAAGATGTATATTTCACTTCAAGAGTTTCAAGATTTGACAGATTGGAAAATACAAAAAAATACATGAATAACCGTGGACTTGGAATCGAGCGTTATATGGAGCAGAGAAGATGTCCATATGATAAAATCTTTATTTATACGGATGAAAAAAGTGATGTAAAAGCATTTTTTGAATTTATCAAAGATGATATGGAAGTAATCGACCGTGGAAGTAATACGTTTGAATGTATCCTCAAGGGCTATACAAAAGGAACTGCGATTGACTGGGTACTGGAGCATTTTGAAATGACGAGAGATCAGTCATATGTATTTGGAGACAGCAGCAATGATCTGGCCATGTTCCGGCATGCCGGGCATGCGATTGCGATGGGCGCGCATGACCAGGTGCTGGAACCTTATACAGAATTTGTTACAAAGACCGTTGAAGAAGATGGAATTGCTTATGCGATGAAGAAATATGGACTGATCGATTAGAGAATCCTCCGATAAAGTGACAGAGAAAAATTCCTAAGATGCAGTAGCTTTTATAAGGTCATCAAGAGAAGCAAAATGATAACCCATTTCTTCCCATTTGGTGAGAAGTTCATCTAAGATTTCAGCGTTTGTAGAGGACGTACTGTGGAGTAAAACGATGGCACCGGGATGGATCCTCCCAAGCAGCTTTTCAAAAGCCTCTTCGTGGGATGGCTGGCTATCCTGATACCAGTCGACGTAGGCGAGACTCCAGAAGAAGGTATGATAGCCAAGATCCTGTGCCATTTTCAGGTTGGCTTCGCTGTATTTGCCTTGTGGTGGACGATAAAATCTGGAAATTTCCTGTCCGGTGATCTGCTGATACAGTTTTTCAACTGTCTGGATTTCTTCAGAAAAGGATTCCATTGTAGAAATCTGTGACATGTCTTTGTGATGCCAGGTGTGGTTGCCGATGGTGTTACCGGCAGCGAGGATCTGTTTGATAAGTTCTGGATTGCTTTCCAGAAGTGTGCCGACGACGAAGAACGTTGCCGGAGCCTGATGTTTCGTGAGAGCTTCCAGAATAGCCGGTGTATTTCCATTTTCATAACCGGCATCGAAAGTAAGGTAGATTACCTTTTCGCCGGTGTCCTGTGCGTAAAAGGCATCAAATTTTTTCAACTCGTCAAATGTGGCATTGCCGACAGGGGGATCCCCATCCGTTTGGAAGCTGAGCCCCCAGTTGCCTTCAGAAGAGGTGGGAACAGCGGCTGAAAAGAAATGATCATGCAGAAATGCAGCGCCGGTTCCCACAAAGAAAGCCGCGAGGAAAAGAAAACAGATCCGTATAATATTTTTTGATTTTAATCTGGAAAACATAAAAGGAACTCCGATCGGATAGAAAACAGGTGATTGATAAAATATATGTGGAAATGGAAGGAAAAGAACCGAAATAGATAAAATAGAGGTCAGAAAATAAAGTGGACAAAAAGTAATTAAAGTGATTAAAAAATAAAAAAAAGGCTTGCATTTTTTCTGAGATGTGATATCATAGTATTTGTCTTTAAGACGCGGGTGTAGTTCAATGGTAGAACACCAGCCTTCCAAGCTGGATACGTGGGTTCGATTCCCATCACCCGCTTTTGTTATGCGTAAAAAGAAGAGAGAATGTAAGGAAAATTTTGTTTGACTTTTTGAAAAAGAGGAAATATAATTACAAGAAACGAGTAGCAAGTAAGCGTAAATCCAGTTTACCAGCTACTCGTTTTCATTTTGCAAAAATCAATATCGCCATGAAAAAGTGTGTAGCGTGTCAGCGTAAGTCCAGCTTATATGACAAGGTGCGCACTTTTTTTGTGCCAAAAAGAAAGGAGTTTAAAAAATGGCGGAAAGCAACAAGATGAAGGAGATGCCGGTAAATAAGCTGATGGTCCAGATGGGAATCCCGATGATCCTATCTATGGCATTGCAGG
>OGDN01004757.1_pt1 | contig 11554 bp, 11 predicted proteins | sample 1570271 | NCBI WGS metagenome assembly OGDN01 (sample SAMEA4384481, study PRJEB24528) | human gut metagenome | reverse complement strand
CGCCTACAGCCAGACCGACGGCCGGAAGGTGGCGTACGCCAGCTGGAATCCGGTGGATCTGCTAAAACACCCCAACAAGTTTACCTGGATCGCCTTGGGCGTGCTGCTGGCGCTGATTCTGATTGTAGTGCTGGTGGTGCGTCTGGTGGTGCGGCGCTTGGGCCGCCGGGGCGGACGGAAGAGCGCCAAGGGGTACTCCCCATATCGGGGGAGATAGGAATGGACAAGGGCTGGCGCCCTTGACCCGTTATCCAAAGGCTTCGCCTTTGGGGATGCGATTTCCCGACCCCATTTCTTTTGACAACCACAGCAAGGGTGGCACCCTTGCAACCCCATAAGGTCCAGCCGGGCCTCCGGTGGGTAACTTTCTAAACGATTAGAAAGTCACCAAAGAATCGCCGGGGGTTGGGCGCGGATGAACTTCAAGCGCCAAGGGCGCGCTTTTGTCCATAGCGCCTGCACCCCCGGACCCCCCTCGTCCTCGCAAAGTCCGCTCAGCTTCATTTCCGCCTGACGGCGAAAATCATGTTCGCTTCCTTGCTCGTCCTCTCCCCACAAGACCCGCTTCGCTGGGCTCTTGCGGGGGTCCCAATTACGGGGGGGGGGCAGGATCGGGTGGTGCAGCGTTCTCCGTCCGGCGTACAAAGGGGGATGCCCCCAGTTTCTCGTTTCGCTGACGCTCCCCTGTGCTGTGTTCAGCTGGGACAGTTTAACACAGTGCGCCTCATGCACACTAGATGCAGGGCACCTGCGGCCCACGGGACACGCCTGGCGCATGACAGAACAGAAAAAGGACCTCCGCCTGGTTGGTGGAGGTCCTTTCTGTTTGGATTCCTTTTTTATATCGAAACGTGGCTGTCAGCCCTGATTTTCATGTTGTTCCAGATATTCGGTCATCACTTTGATGATCAAATTAGAGACGGAGCGTTTTTCCTTTTCCGCCTGTATTTCGATCCGCCGTTTCAGATCTTCTGAAACACGAAACCCGATCTGCTTATCGCTTTTATCCACAGAACCGCCTCCTATGTTTAGCATTATATAGCAATGTATATCTATTGTCTTGACAATCATTGCTAAACATTGTATAACATAATAAAGCGGAGGAGGTGATCACATGAAAGGCTATGCTTCCAAGCAGCTCAACACTTGCGGTGGCTGTAAGCACTTTTACCAGCACTACGTTCGGAGAGGACCCAGTGACTACATTGCGATCCAGTATGGGCACTGTGCGTATCCCATGCTCAAAGACCGGCGGGTCAATGAAACTTGCCCCCATTGGGAGTCGGCGGTGCCGCCAGAAGAAGAGAGTTGAAACAAAAGAAACATCAGGCGCTGTCTGATAGACTGTCCGCACCGTAAAACAGTACGACGGAGCGGCAGCGGAAAGCGGCGCTTCGTGCGTCCCAATTTGCGCGCCGGAAAGAGACGGACGCACAACCTATCCTGGGCCCCCGTAAAATGGGGGTTCTTAGGGGGCAAATCATAAGGGCGCGGCCTTCGCCCGCCTGATTTGCGCCCCTAAGCGTGCTTTTGCCTGCTTTTCGCACGAGCGAAAAGTAGGCCGCCGGAGGCTGGGCAGCCTCAATGGGTTTCAAGGGCTGGGGCCCTTGAAAAAAGCCCCCCGCCGGGATCCCGGCGGGGGGCTTTCGTATCATAAACTTGTTGCTGCGCCCAGGCGTTTCTTTTAACAAATCCCCTGCCACAGCATGGCGTCGGCCACCTTCAGGAATCCGGCGATGTTGGCACCGGCCTGGATGGCGCCCAGGCACACGCCAAACGTAGCGGCATCGCGCTCGGCGGCCTCGGTCACGCCCGAGACGGCGCCCACAAAGCGCTTGCGCGATACGGCGCACATGAGCGGATAGCCCAGCGACGCCATCTTGGCGGTCTCGCGCTGGATGACGATATCCTCGTTGGCCGTCTTGCCAAAGCCCGGGCCCGGATCGATGCAGATGCGGTCGCGCGACACGCCGGCGTGGATGAGCGCGCGGGCCTGGTCGGACAGAAAGCCCATGACGCGGCGCATGATGGGCGCCGAATCGGGCAGGGTGAAGCGGCGGAGCTGCGAGGTGGGCACGTAGGCTTCCTCGCGGCGGGCGCTGCGGCGCATCATGGCGGCCAGGTGGTCATTGGGCTCCGATGCGACCTCGGGCGCGGGCGCGACGGTCTCGGCGGCAGCAGCCTGCTCGGCGGCAGGCGTCTCCTGCTCGCTTGCAGGCTCGGTCGCGGGCTCAGGTTCGCCAAACGGCAACGAGGGCTGCACCACGCCACCCGGAAGCTTGGCCTCCGGCTTAGGCTCACCCAGCAACTTGCCGCGACGGCGACGAGCCGGCTTCTCGGCCTCACGCGCGGCCTCGGCAGCCGCCTCGCGCGCCTTCTCGGCAACAAACGCCGCGGCCGAGGTATCGAGCTGCACCGTTGCGTGCGTGCGGGTGGGCGCGGCAACCTCGCCGGCATGCATCACAATGACGCCGCAGGTGCTCGTCTTAACAAACTCGACCATCTTGGGGTCGGTGAAGCCGGTCACGTCGTTGACGATCGAGGCGCCGCAGCGCACGGCCGCCTTGGCAACCGCCACGTGACGCGTGTCGATCGAGACGATGGCGCCCTCCTTGGCCAGCGCGCGCACCACGGGCAGCACGCGGCGCGCTTCCTCGTCGGGATTGACCGGGGTAAAGCCGGGGCGCGTGGACTCGCCGCCTACGTCGATGATATCGGCGCCGGCGTCGAGCATCGTCAGGCCATACTCGATCGCGGCGTCCGGGTCGAAGTGCTCCCCGCCGTCGCTAAACGAATCGGGCGTCACGTTGAGGACGCCCATGATGCGCGGGCGGTCAAAGCTGAGCTCATACTTTCCGCACCGCCATGTCTTGCTGTCGTTCGCCATGAACATCCTCCTAAAATGCCCACGCCGCCGAGCTTGGGGAGCTGGCGGCGGGGTCGCTTTGCACTCAGTCTTTCTATTGTATCCGCGCGCGCGGGCTAGAACGCAAACGCGGCCGCGATGTCGCAAGAAATCAGCAGGTCGGCATTTGCATCCTGATCGGTGGGAGCAAGGTTGCATATGGCCAGCGTATCGCCGGTAAAGTATCGCGTAAGGCCTGCCGCCGGATACACCACGAGCGAGGTCCCGCCCACAATGAGGGCATCGGCCGCGGCGATGGCGGCAACGGCACCGGTCAACACATGCTCGTCGAGCGGCTCCTCGTAGAGCACTACGTCGGGCTTGACTATCCCGCCGCATGAGCAGCGCGGAACTCCGTCGGCGGAGGCAATGAACTCCAGCCCGTAGGACTTCCCGCATTTCATGCAGTGATTCTGGCGAACCGAACCGTGCAGTTCGATGACGTTTTTGCTGCCCGCGTCCGAATGCAGTCCGTCGATGTTCTGGGTCACAACTGCGGATAGCTTCCCGGCGCGCTCCAGCTCCGCGAGCTTGAGATGAGCCGCGTTCGGCTTCGCGGCGGGGTATATCATGCGGTCGCGGTAGAACCGGAAGAACTCCTCCGGGTCAGCCATGAAAAAGCTGTGGGAGATTATCTGCTCCGGCGGGTACTTGTATTTCATGTTGTATAGTCCGTCCTGCGAGCGGAAGTCCGGTATGCCGCTTTCGGTGGAAACTCCGGCGCCGCCGAAGAACACTATTTTTTCGCTCTCGTCGATTATTGACTGTAAGTCCATGATGTTACCTCCTGAGTGCTTGAATGATAAAGCGGGCTGTTTCCTCCGGCGCTTCGGAGTTTATCTCATGTCCGGCGCCTCTGATGACCGTTAGCCGTGCCTGCGGGAGGATACTTTCCAGTTCCCGCGCGGCGCTGATGTTGGCTTTGTCGCGCTCTCCGCAGGCTATTGACACGGGACATTCTATCCTGGCCAGCGACGGCGTGAAGTCCAGACGCGCCATGTCTCCGGTTAGGGATATCATCTGCTTTTTGGTAAGCCCGGAGCCTGCGAACGACTTCTCCGGCATGAGCCGGAAAACCGCGCCCTGGAATCTGAGCAGCGCCTTCGGCATACGGAACTGCGGAGCTGCAAGCGCCAGTCCCCGCACCGAGCCAGGACGGTCTGCCGCGTAATTCAGCGCCAGAACCGCGCCCAGCGACAGCCCGCACAGGAACAGCGGCTGACCCAGTTCGTCCAGATATCCTCTGAACCCGGAGTATAGTTCGCCGTAGCTTCCGCCGCCGATGAATGCGGACAGCTCCGGGCACAGCACATCTTCCTGCGGGAGAAGTTCTGTGGTTTTGTTCCACGCTCCGGCGGTCTGTCCCAGGCCGTGTATCAGGATAGTTTTCACTGTGCCGCCCTCCCTGTTATTTATCCTGATTCAAAGTATATCACAAATTGCACAATATTTCAATATATGCGGGTTATTAAATTTAACTCCGCCGGAGGAAAAATCCTATTGACAAATCAGGCGAAGTAGTATATAATAACTAGTAACGAATATTCAGCGAAATTCTATGGCTTTTAAGGCGGCACCGTGATGCCGGCAAGGTTGTTTGAGTTCGTATGGGGAGTGCTGCACCGAAAAGGGGGCAGTGCATTTTGTACACACATCACAGCCTGCCGTATATCCGGCGGGCTTTTTCATTCTGGCAGAAAGGTAGTGATATCCGTGTGTACCGTAGACGGGCTTGTGCAGAAAGCTGAAATAATGGACGAAAGCTCGATGGCGAGGGCAGTCACCCGTATTTCGTTTGAGATGATCGAACGCAATAAGGGCACTGACAGTCTTTGCCTTATCGGGCTTTTTTCGCGCGGGGCGGTCCTCGCAAAGCGCATAGCCGCGCGTATCGCCGAGATAGACGGCGGCGAGATACCGGTGGGTCTGCTGGATATCACTCCGTTCCGGGACGACAAGCCCCGGGGAGGCTGCCCGGACAACAGCGAGATACCGTTCGACATCACCGACAAGCGCGTTGTGATAGTCGACGACGTTATCTTCACCGGGCGCACCGCGAGAGCCGCGATAGACGGCATAATGTTCCGGGGGCGTCCGATGCTGATACAGCTCGCGGCGCTGGTGGACAGGGGACACAGGGAGCTTCCGATACGCGCCGACTACATCGGGAAGAACCTGCCGACCTCCCGGGAAGAAACGGTCAAGGTGCTCGTAAGGGAGCTGGACGGCTGCGATAAAGTTGTGATATACACTCAATGTCCCGCGGAATAACGGGGATTTTCCATACAGAAAACACAAGGAGGGCAGAATGGACTTATTACTGAAAAACGGCTATGTGGTTGACAGCGCCAGCGGCTTCGAGGGAAAGGCGGATATCCTTATCCACGATAACCGGATACGCGAGGTCGGGGAGGACATCTCCGCGCCGGAGGCTCAGACGGTGGACTGCGCCGGGCTGACGGTTATCCCGGGAATATGCGATATGCACGTGCATTTCCGCGACCCCGGACAGACCCACAAGGAAGATATCATCACCGGCGGAAATGCGGCGGCGGCGGGCGGCGTGACTGCGGTAGCGTGCATGCCGAACACCAACCCCACTATAGACAATGCAGAAACGGTGCATTACATTCTTGAAAAGGCGAAGGAAGCGAAGACCCGCGTCTGAAATGTGCGACTTTGAGGAACTTCACAAGGCGGGCTGCGTGGCGGTCTCCGACGACGGCAGACCCGTAAAGAACGCCCGCATAATGGCTGAGGCTATGGTGAAGGCTCACTACGCGGGAATGAAGGTCATCTCCCACTGCGAGGATCTCGACATCGTGAACGGCGGCATAATGAACTACGGCGAGGTATCGAAGGAACTCGGCGTGAAGGGTATCCACCGCCTGAGCGAGGATATAATAACAGAGCGCGAGATAACGCTTGCCGCCGATCTGGAAGTGCCGATACACATTGCGCACGTTTCCACCGCGCAGAGCATGCAGAACATACGCACCGCGGCGAGATTCGGCACGATGGTGACCTGCGAGACGGCTCCGCATTATTTCATGCTGACCGACGAGCTGCTCCGCAGCCGCGACGCGGACTACAGAATGAACCCTCCGCTGCGCACGGCGGCTGACGTCCAGGCGATAACCGAGGGCGTTATAGACGGCACCATCGACTGCATAATCACCGACCACGCGCCCCACGCGCCGGAGGAAAAGGCGGATTTTGAGAAGGCTCCGAACGGCGTTGTCGGTCTGGAGACCTCCCTTGCGGCAACGCTCACCGCGCTGTACCACACCGGGAAGATATCGCTTCAGCGCTTAGTTACGCTGATGTGCGTGAACCCGAGGCGGATACTCTCGATACCCGGCGGCTCACTGAGACCCGGCGATATCGCGGATATATGTATTTTCGACCCGAACGAGGAGTGGGTAGTCGACCCGGCGAAGCTTCACTCGAAGTCGAAGAACACCTGCTTCAAGGGAATGACCCTCAAGGGCAGGGTAAAATATACAGTACTGGACGGAAAAATAGTTTATACCGACGGCATAGACTGAGATAGAAAGGAAGAAACACATGTCACTCGACAGACTCATCGAAAAGATCGAAAAGACCCAGAACCCCTCCGTTGCAGGGCTTGACCCCAAGCTCGCATATGTTCCGGAGTACATCAAGGAGAAGTGCTTCGAGAAGTACGGCGAGACCCTCAAGGGCGCTGCGAAGGCTCTGCTGGAATTCAACAAGGGGCTTATCGACGCGCTGTACGATATCGTCCCCGCAGTGAAGCCGCAGGCGGCTTATTATGAGATGTACGGTCCGGCGGGCGTCAAGGCTCTCTACAAGACCCAGGAGTACGCGCGCAGCAAGGGTATGTACGTCATCACCGACGGCAAGCGCAACGACATCGGCACCACGATGGAGGCATACGCGGCGGCTCATCTGGGCAAAGTACAGGTAGGCAGCCAGACCTACGAGCCGTTCCTCGGCGACGCGCTGACTGTAAACGGCTACCTCGGCAGCGACGGCATAAAGCCGCTTCTCGCTACCTGCCGCGACAACGACAAGGGTATTTTCGTGCTTGTAAAGACCTCCAACCCCAGCTCCGGCGAGCTCCAGGACAAGAAGATAGACGGCATGACCATCTATGAAACCATGGGTCACATGTGCGAGAAGTGGGGCGAGGATCTCCCCGGCGTTTACGGATATTCCGGCGTAGGCGCGGTAGTCGGCGCTACATACCCCGAGCAGCTCAGATACCTCCGCGACGTGCTTCCCACCACATTCTTCCTTATCCCGGGCTACGGCGCTCAGGGCGCAGGCGCGAAGGACATCGCAGGTGCATTCGATAAGAACGGCCTCGGCGGTATCGTCAACAGCTCCAGAGGCATCATGTGTGCTTACCAGAAGGAAAAGTGCGACGAGCACGACTACGCAGAGGCTGCACGCCGCGAAGCTATCCGCATGAGAAACGAGATCATGGGGATAGTGGGGAAGATCGTAATCAATAAGTGATCCGGAAGGTTAGCTGAAACAGCAGTTACAATTCGGAATTCGGAATTATGAATTCGGAATTATGGTGTCCTGCTTCGCAGGACGGTATTAAAATTTGATACAATCGGATAACCGCCGCGGCAGCGGCGACCGAAATTCCGAATTCCGAATTTAAATTCATCGTCCCGTGAAACAATCAGATATATAAATCAATTACATGTACGCGCATGCGCATGGAGGAGAAGAAATGATATTCGAGAACAAAAAGAAAGCGACGCTAATTCTCGCGGACGGCACTGAGTTCGAGGGCAGGGCGTTCGGCGCGGACGGCTCCGTTGTGGGCGAGATAGTATTCACCACCGCGATGGTGGGCTATCAGGAGACCCTCACCGACCCGAGCTACTGCGGACAGATAGTCACCCAGACTTTCCCGCTCATCGGCAACTACGGCGTTAACTCCGTAGACCCCGAGTCCAACGGGAGCGTTGTCAGCGGCTACATCGTGAGAGAGCAGTGCGAGGATCCGTCAAACTTCCGCTGCGAGGGCGACCTTGACAGCTATCTGAAGAAGTACAACATCATCGGCATCTACGACATCGACACCCGCCACCTCACCAAGATAATCCGCGAGAGCGGCGTAATGAACGGCGCGATCGTCCACGGCGATTTCGACAAGGAAGCGCTTCTCGCGCAGATACGCGCGTATAATGTCGGAAAGGTAGTCCCGAAGGTAAGCGTAAAGGCGAAGGAGTACTACCCGGCTGAGAACGCGAAGTTCAACGTTGTGCTGATGGACTACGGCTACAAGTTCAATATCCGCCGTGAGCTGGTAAGGCGCGGCTGTAACGTCACCGTAATGCCGTGGAACTCCACCGCGGACGAGATAAAGGCGCTGAACCCCGACGGCATAATGCTTTCCAACGGCCCCGGCGACCCCGCCGACAACACCGAAGCTATCCAGACCCTCCGCGAGCTTATCCCGGCTCAGATACCCACGTTCGGCATCTGCCTCGGACATCAGCTCCTTGCGCTGGCAAACGGCGCCAAGACCGAGAAGCTGAAGTACGGTCACCGCGGCGGCAACCAGCCTGTAAAGGATCTCGCGCTTGACAGAACATTCATCACCTCCCAGAACCACGGCTACGCGGTCGTAAGCGGCAGCGTTCCCGCCGAGGCAGGCGAGGTAAGCCACGTTAACGGCAACGACGGCACCTGCGAGGGCGTTCGTTATCATAACGCGCCTGCGTTCACGGTGCAGTTCCACCCGGAGGCATGCGGCGGCCCGAAGGACACCGCGTACCTGTTCGACGAGTTTATTGAGCTGATGGAGGGTAAAAAGTCATGCCGTTAAGAAGTGATATCAAGAAAGTACTGGTTATAGGCTCCGGCCCTATCGTTATCGGTCAGGCTGCGGAGTTCGACTACGCAGGCACCCAGGCGTGCCGCGCGCTCAAGCAGGAGGGTCTGGAGGTAGTTCTGATAAACTCCAACCCGGCTACCATCATGACGGACAAGCACATGGCGGACAAGATCTACATCGAGCCGCTGACTCTGGACGTCGTAAAGAGAGTCATCGAGATAGAGAAGCCGGACAGCGTGCTCTCGAACCTCGGCGGACAGACCGGTCTGACCCTCTCGATGGAGCTTGCGGAGTGCGGATTCCTGGCTGAGCATAACGTAAAGCTGCTCGGCTCCAACCCTGAAACTATCCACAAGGCGGAGGACAGGCAGGCGTTCAAGGACACCATGGAGAAGATAGGTCAGCCCTGCATTCCTTCGAAGGTCGTTGAGACCGTCGAGGACGCTATGGACTTTGCCGAGGTTATCCACTATCCGGTAATCGTCAGACCTGCGTTCACGCTGGGCGGCACCGGCGGCGGTATCGCGCAGACCCCCGAGGAGCTGCATGAGATAGCAACGAACGGACTGCGCCTTTCCCCTATCACTCAGATTCTGGTCGAGAAGTGCATCTCCGGCTGGAAGGAGACAGCAAGGGCAACGTGATTACAGTCTGCTCCATGGAGAACATCGACCCGGTCGGCGTTCACACCGGCGACTCCATCGTTGTGGCTCCCTGCGTGACCCTCGCCGATAAGGAATATCAGATGCTGCGTACTGCGGCTATCAACATCATTCAGGAACTCAAGGTAGAGGGCGGCTGCAACTGCCAGTTCGCGCTCAAGCCCGACAGCTTCGACTACGCCGTGATCGAGGTAAACCCGAGAGTTTCCCGTTCCTCCGCACTGGCTTCCAAGGCTACCGGATATCCTATCGCGAAGGTAGCGGCAAGAATCGCCGTAGGCTACACCCTGGACGAGATCGTGAACCAGGTAACGGGCAAGACCTACGCGTGCTTCGAGCCTGCGCTCGACTACCTGGTAGTAAAGTTCCCGAAGTGGCCGTTCGATAAGTTCGTTTACGCGAAAAAGACCCTCGGCACCCAGATGAAGGCGACCGGCGAGATAATGGCTATCGCGCCCAGCTTCGAGGCGGGCATGATGAAAGCAGTCCGCTCCATCGAGCTTGGCATGGACACCATGACCAAGGAGGATTTCGTAAAGCTCACCGACGAGGAAGTGCTCAAGAAGCTGGAGGACATCGACGTCGACCGTTCGTTCTGCGTATTCGAGGCGCTCAAGCGCGGCATTTCCGTTGACGTTATCCACGACATTACGAAGATAGACAAGTGGTTCATCAGCAAGCTGAACAACCTCGTTCAGCTCGAGAAGTGGCTGGCTGAGGGCGAGCTGACCCAGGAAAAGTACGACATGGCGAAGAAATACTGCTACCTCGACAGCACCATCGAGCGCATTTCCGGTCAGAAGATAAAGGAGCGCCGCCTTGCAGTCTACAAGATGGTAGATACCTGCGCGGCTGAGTTCTCCGCAAGCACTCCGTACTTCTACAACACCTTCGACCGCGAGAATGAAGCGGCTGAGTTCATCGAGCAGCACCCCACCGACAAGAAGAAGGTAATCGTATTCGGTTCCGGTCCTATCAGAATCGGTCAGGGCATCGAGTTCGACTACTGCTCGGTACACTGCGTATGGACGCTGAAGGAAGAGGGCTGCGAGGCAATAATCTGCAACAATAACCCCGAGACCGTTTCCACCGACTTCGACACCGGCGACAGACTGTACTTCGACCCGCTGACCAAGGAGGACGTTGAAGCCCTCATCGCCACCGAGAAGCCCTACGGCGTGGTAGTTCAGTTCGGAGGTCAGACCGCCATCAAGCTTATAAAGCACCTCACCGCCCTCGGCGTGCGCATTCTGGGAACCTCCGCGGCCGACGTTGACGCGGCGGAGGACAGGGAGCTGTTCGACGAGCTGCTCGAGAAGTGCAGCATTCCGCGCCCGAAGGGAAGCACCGTGTTCACCACCGAGGAAGCGCTCAAGACTGCGAACGAACTCGGTTATCCGGTACTGCTCCGTCCGTCCTACGTTCTCGGCGGTCAGAACATGATAATCGCGCACTGCGACAGCGATGTCACCGAGTACATGACGATAATCACCAGCCACAAGCTGGAGAACCCCGTGCTCATCGACAAGTACATGATGGGTACCGAGGTCGAGGTAGACGCCATCTGCGACGGCGAGGACTTCCTCATACCGGGAATCATGGAGCACATCGAGCGCGCAGGTATCCACTCGGGCGACTCCATCTCGGTTTATCCGGCACAGACCCTGTCCCAGCGCTTAAAACGCACCATCATCGACTACACCGGTCGTCTAGCTCGTGCGCTCAAAGTTGTCGGTCTGGTCAATATCCAGTATGTCATCTACAACGATGAGGTCTATGTTATCGAGGTCAACCCACGTTCCTCCCGTACCATCCCATACATCAGCAAGGTTACCGGCGTGCCGATGGTAGAGATTGCTACCCGCATGATGTTCGGCGAAAAGCTGCGCGACCAGGGCTACGGCATCGGTCTGTACCCGGATGCAGAGTATGTGGCAGTCAAGGTTCCGGTATTCAGCTTTGAAAAGCTGCACGACGTAGATACCCTGCTCGGTCCAGAGATGAAGTCCACCGGCGAGGTTCTGGGTATTGCAAGAACCTTTGACGAAGCGCTGTACAAAGGTCTGCTGGCAGCAGGCTACAAGATGAAGCACGAAGGCGGCGTACTGGTCACCGTGCGCGACACCGACAAGCAGGAGGTCGTGC
>OGDN01004756.1_pt1 | contig 11556 bp, 9 predicted proteins | sample 1570271 | NCBI WGS metagenome assembly OGDN01 (sample SAMEA4384481, study PRJEB24528) | human gut metagenome | reverse complement strand
GTCGGAGCCGGATTTTCCTGTCATCATCCTCAAGGCGGACGGAAACCTTACGGGAGACTATCTGCAAGGAATGCTTATGACATACACCCAGCTGGCAAGGCAGATAATAGAGCCGGCGGCCGCTGTGTGTGAGAATACCGTGAATGTAATATTTGAGAAGGTAGTTTCTAAAAATACCGAGAGTAATTTTAATACCATGAGCCGATACCTGAGCCGAATGGGCGTGAGGGTGAATTGCAGATTCCTCTGCAATACGGATTTTGATTCTCTGAAGAATTTTTGCTCCGCCCCTCTCAACCTCTTGGCGTATAAGGACTATACGGGAATAATATTAGAAGACTTTTTTAAAAAAGAATACGGGTCCAAGTTTTATGAGGACTCCTTTCCGGTAGGCTTTGCCGAGACGGAAAGCTGGCTTAAAGGCGTGGGAAAGTTTTTCGGAAAAGAAAGGGAGGCTGAGGAAATAACCGAGCAAAACAGGCGGATATATCGTGAACGTATCGGAAACGTGCGAAAGTCCCTCGCGGGAAAGAAACTTATGGTGGTTACGTATAACCATGATTTGGATTGGATACTGAAGACGGCTATGGACGCCGGAATGGATATAGTTAAGCTGTGCATATTGAATAACTCTCAGGATGAAGGCTTCCGCAGCAGGCTTCCTGAAACAGCCGCCATAGAGAAAGAGGAAAATTACGACAGGGAAAACAGAGTAAGAGACCTAAAAAAATACAGGCCGGATATATTGCTTTCAAATTATGAAACCGCCGCCGACAGGCAGTACTGCATTACCGATACTATCCCGATGTGCCCCGACGTGGGATTTTTCTCGGGTCTTGAAATGGCCGAACGTTGGGCCGGTCTGTTCAATATGAATCTGGAAGGAGAGTGGCAGAATGACAGAAAATTATTTGACAAGTATTACGCCGGATAGTTTTTCCGGCCTCATATTCGGATTCGAGGGAGTAAAGAACGCCGTGGTGCTTCTCAACGGTCCGACAGGATGTAAGTATTACCATTCCTCTACCGTAGATAATCAATGCTTGTGCCAATCTGAGTTTGACCCTCTCAATTATTCGGAGCTTTGGTACTTCGGTCAGCCGAGAGTCCCATGTACTTCCATAGATAAGAGAGATTATGTCTACGGAAGCAGGGACAAGCTGACGGAAGCCCTTTCCTTTATAAAGGCCAACGTGGATTTTGAATTGATGATAGTCGTCAATTCTCCCGGAACAGCCCTTATAGGCGACGCCATAGACGAGATAGTAAAAGAAACGATAAGCGGCGTACCTGTCATAACAGTAGAAACTCCCGGATATTCTCAGTATGTCTGGGATGGATATTCCAAGGCCTGCCGCTGTCTCATAGACAAATTTCTGCCTGAGCGCGGGGGCGCGGACTCTGAAAAGAAAGAGAAGAAGGTAAATATACTGGGGATGTCTATCTTTCATAAATATTATCAGGGCGACGGGGAAGAACTGAAAAAAGCTCTTAAACTGTGCGGTATCAGAGTGGGATGCGTTTTAGGCTTCGAATCTTCTATAGCGGAAATCGAGGATATGGCCGGAGCGTCGCTCAATATAGTGACAGACCCTCTTTACGGCCTTGAAGCGGCCGAAATTATGAAGGAACGCTTCGGTATACCGTATTTGGTATGCGAGGGATTGCCCGTCGGTTTCGGCGGAATGGAGAAGCTCATCAAAGAAGTCTGCCGGCTGACAGATGTAAGCCCGGTTCCGTTCTGTGAAGAAAGCGAGAAGGCAAGAGCCCGTTCGTATATCTATCTGTCAAGGATAAATTCCCTTACAGGCCTGCCTAAGGGAGCGAAGTTTGCCCTTCACGGAACCACCTCTCAATGTCTCGGATATGCGGAATTTTTTATAAAATACTTCGGCATGAAGGCGGACAGCATATCTCTGATTGACAGAGGACTGAATGAGAATGATTTTAACAGACTGACCGCTCTGCTGCGGCAGACTTCCATGACGTCATCTCTCGAAAAGGATATATTAGAAACCGACGCGGAGCTGGTATTTGCCGATGGCAATATAATAGCTAAACTTAAGGCTTTGGGCCGTGATTTCAGCGGCATAGAGATATCTCTGCCGTCTTTGGGATATACCGACGTCATCCCTAAGACTCATCTTGGACCCGCGGGAGGACTACTCCTCTGCGAGCAGATAATAAACGGCATGAGATATTAAAAAGTCCGCATAACCTGACGTAAGAATCATATATTTTTGATATCAGCAGGTTTATGCGGAGGGGTTATATGATAAATACATCGATCTATCAGGATATTGCAGTGCGGGCAGGCGGAGACATATATATAGGTGTCGTCGGACCGGTTCGCAGCGGAAAATCAACGTTTATCAAAAGGTTTATGGATGTTTTGGTATTTCCGAACATGGCTAACCCTTATGAAAAGACAAGAATAATGGACGAATTGCCGCAGAGCGGAGAGGGAAAGACAATCACGACTACGGAACCTAAGTTTATTCCGTCAGAAGCGGCGGCAGTGACTACAAAAGGAGGAGCAGGTTTTAACGTGCGCCTTGTAGACTGCGTAGGATATATGGTTCCGGGAGTCCTGGGAAATACTGAAGAAGGAAAAGAACGAATGGTAGCTACGCCTTGGTCGGAGGAAAAGATTCCTTTCAGCAAGGCGGCCGAAATAGGGACTGAAAAGGTGATTACAGATCATTCTGTCATCGGTGTAGTGGTAACTACAGACGGAAGCTTCGGAGAGATCCCGAGAAGCAGTTTTACAGAGGCAGAAGAGAAAACTGTAAACCAGCTTAAAGATCTTCATAAACCTTTCGTGGTAGTACTAAACTCTGCCACACCTCAGAGTTCAAAGAGCAAAGATCTGGCGCTTCAGTTGGAAGAACAATATCAGGTGCCCGTTATCCTGACAAACTGTCAGAGGATAACGGAAGAAGGTTTTGAGGAATTGTTTGACAGGATAATCTATCAGTTCCCTGCGTCTGAGGTTCATTTCAACCTTCCGAGCTATCTTGACGCGTTGGATCAGGATCACTGGATAAAATCTACCATGATCTCATCTGTGAGAACATGGATGAACAGCTTCGGCACCATAGGTCAGGTGATGGACAGCTGCGGCAATCTCGCCGACGGAAAGATAGTTAGGTCTGTAAAGGTATCGAAGGCCGATATGTCAAAGGGCGTCGTTACCATGGAGCCGACTCTTGACGGAAAACTATATTATAAAGTTATAGAAGAACTGATGAACGCTGATGTAGAAGACGACAGGCAGCTGTTTATCCTGCTCAAAGAGTACTCCAAGGCTAAGATGGCTTACGACAATATAAAAGGCGCCTTGGGTCAGGCAGAAGCCTCAGACTACGGTATAGTGGCTCCTAAGCTTTCCGAGATGATATTGGAAAAACCTGAAGTGTTCAAACAGGGCAATAAATACGGCGTAAGAATGAAGGCGAAAGCTCCTTGTCTTCATATAATAAAGACTAATATTTCTACAGAAGTCTCTCCTGTAGTAGGAACAGAAAGTCAGTCTATAGATTTGGCCCAGTCTCTTACAGAACAGTTTGAAAACGGAGGAGAGGATATCTGGGAGACCAATTTGTTCGGAAAATCTCTCAGAGAAATGGTCACAGAACAGATGGAGAGCAAGGTAAACGATGTGCCTGACGCTTTAAGAGGAAAAGTTCAGAAATCACTGCAAAAAATAAGCGATGAGGGAAAAGACTACTTTATCTGTATCATCTTATAGATGTATAGTATCTCTTCCGGAAAAAAGGTGTATAATAATAGGCATGGAAAAGAAACATTATACACCGGAGCAGAGGACCACTCTCTTCGTTTCTGTAGTGACCGCGTTTATTACGACGTTTATGGGAAGTGCGCTGAACTTGTCTGTACCGGATATAGAAAAGGATTTCGGCGTAAGCGCCGCAGAGGTAGGCTGGGTAGTAACGATTTATATGCTGACCTGCGCGGCGCTGGCCGTTCCTTTTGGCAGGCTTGCAGATATGTTTCAGAGAAGGCGGATACTGTGGATAGGGATACTGATTTTCGGTCTTTCATCGGCTGCAGCAGTCATTTCGCCTGATATGCGCATGCTTTTGGTCTTCAGACTGGGTCAGGGCGTAGGCGCTTCTATGATATTCAGCACTAATATAGCTATACTCGTGGGAGCTTTTGACGGCGGCATGAGGGGGAGAGTTCTGGGTTACTCTACCAGCGCCACTTATGTGGGCCTGTCGGCAGGCCCCGTCTTAGGAGGCCTTCTCAATCATAATTTCGGATGGCGATCTGTATTCATAGCCGCCGCGGCAGTATCCGCAGTGGCCTTTTATGGCGCTCTCAAGAGATTGCCGTCAGAGACAAAGAGAGAGGACAAGCCCGAGATGGATATAAAGGGCAACATCTTGTATATACTGTCCATAATAGCTCTCATGTACGGATTTTCTACCGTAACTTCGTCTGTATACGGGCCTTATATCCTGGCGGCGGGAGCAATTCTGATCATACTCTTCGTCAGAACAGAGCTTACGGCCAAAGATCCTGTCATAGATGTACGGCTCTTCAGAAATAATTTATCCTATACTTTTTCTAATTTAGCGGCGCTTCTCAACTATGGAGCCACCTTTGCCATAAGTTATCTGATATCTATATATCTTCAGATCATCATGGGTTATGATTCACAGACGGCAGGAATGATCCTCATATCATCTCCTGTAGTGATGGCAGTCCTTTCACCTGTCATGGGAAGGCTATCGGACAAGTATTCTCCTTATATAATGTCTTCGGCAGGGATGGGATTGTGCGCGGCAGCTCTGACTCTTTTCTCTTTTTTGCCGGAAGAGAGCAGCGTGCTAAGGATCATAGCCATACTGGCCGTCTCCGGAGTAGGATTTTCTCTATTCACTTCCCCTAACACCAATGCAGTCATGGCGTCGGTAGACAGAGAAGATTACGGCATAGCATCTTCTGTACTGTCAACCATGCGCTCCATAGGCCATACCATGAGCATGGCTGTAGTTACTCTGGTGGTGGGAGCCAAGATGGGAGACAGCAGCATGACTACATCCGGTCCCCAGGAAGTCATGAATACCATCCACATGTGCTTTTATATCTTTACCGGCTTATGTATTGGAGGAATTTTTATAGCGCTGAGACGCAAATCATGATATAATTAACAAAATAGGCATATTAGACAAAAGGACAGGAATTACAAAGACACATGGAAAACATTTGGAACTTCATAGCAGACATTTTCAGCTCTTCTATTACGCTCTATATAATTAACGCACTGCTGATCATCACAGTAATATTCAACGAAAGAAAATCACCCTCGGCCATACTGGCATGGATAATGATACTGACTTTTGTGCCTGTGGTGGGCTTCATCTTTTATCTGGTGTTCAACCAGAATCTTTCAAGAAGCAAGATAAATAAGATGAGCGAGAGAGAAGAGCAGGCCATGAGCAACGCTCTTAAAAAGCAGATGGAAAGCATGGACCGCAATACTTATGAGTTTAGGTGCGAAAGCACCGAGAAGTGGAAACATCTTCTGAAACTCAATCAGGTGTATGGCAAAGCATATTATACTCAGGACAATGAGATAGAATTGTTCACCGACGGCAGAGGGCTGTTTGAGTCCCTGATAGACGATATAATGGCTGCCAAAGAGACCATAAATATAGAATATTACATCGTAAAGAGGGACAAGATAGGCAGGAGGTTTCTGGACGCTCTGACAAAGAAGGCGGCGGAGGGAGTCGAAGTCAGACTCCTTATGGACGCCCTGGGGAGCAGATACATAACCAAGGGGGTAGTCAAAGACTTTCTCAAGGCAGGGGGAAAGATAGGATATTTCTTTAAACCTAAGTTTATCTTTATAGGCCTTAAGCTGAACTACAGAAATCACAGAAAAATAGCTGTAATAGACGGTAAGATAGCTTATACCGGAGGATACAACATAGCTAAAGAATATGTGGGAGAGAAAAAGAAGTTCGGATACTGGAGAGATACCCACGTAAGGATAGAGGGAGGTGCCGTGTACGATCTGAACCAAAGATTCATCATGGACTGGAAATACACCACTAGAGAAAAATTGGAGGCTCCGTTTTCGGCCTTTAGCGGCGGCTGCCAGGGGGATAAGGGCGTACAGATAGTATCATGCGGCCCGGAGGACCCTAAAGAGGAAGTAAAGAGAGGCTTCATGCGGATGATCACGTATGCGGAAAAGAATGTATATGTGCAGACGCCTTATTTCGTGCCGGACCAGAGCATAGTGGAATCTCTCAAGATGGCTGCCCAGTCGGGAATTGACGTGAGAATAATGATACCATGTATGCCGGATCATATGTTTGTCTATTGGGCCACCTATGCGTATGTGGGTGAGCTCCTGAGGTCAGGGGCCAGAGTGTTCATATATGACAACGGATTTCTCCATTCTAAGACTCTTGTAGTGGACGGAGAAGTGGCCAGCGTGGGGTCCACCAATTTCGACAACAGAAGCTTCAGACTGAATTTTGAGACTAACGCTTTTATCTTTGACAGCGAATTCGCTCTGAAGATGGAGGATACTTTTAGGCGGGACATGGCGTTGGGTCATGAACTGACGCTGGAGCAGTACAATAAGAGAAGTCCGATAATAAGAATCAAGGAAGCGGTCTCAAGACTGCTGGCCGATATACTTTGATAAGGAGACCAATATGAGATTTTATATCGCCCTGTGGGCCGGAAAGTTTATAAATTTTCTTATAAATGTGATAGATAAGAGCAGAGGAAGCAATTTTTCCGGGGAGAAGGCTATCAAGATAGACCCCAAGATGATCGCCGGGTTTAAGGGATTAGACCCGCAGAAGACGCTGTTTATTACAGGAACTAACGGGAAATCCACTTCCAACAATCTCATATATCATATTTTTTCAGCTGATGGCAAAAAGGTGATCTCTAATCTTGAGGGGGCAAACCTGATGGCCGGACTAGCTACTGCTCTCATCAAGAATTCATCTCTTGCGGGAAAGGTCAAAGCTGATTATTTCATATTCGAAGTAGATGAGAGATTTCTCCCTTCTATATATCGGCTTCTTCCTGCAAAAAACATATTGGTTACTAACCTTCAAAAAGATCAGGTACACAGAAACGGGGACCCCGATTTCATATACAGAAAACTTTTGCCGGTGATGAAAGAAGACGTCAGGCTATTTTTGAACAATGATGAACCTAGGAGCAGATCTTTTGCCGGGTATAGCGTCGATGTGGTGACCTACGGAGTGGAAAGGCACGAAGAGACTTTCACAAAAGATGAGACGTTTCCCACTATGGCCTGCCCCGTCTGCCACGGCAAGATAGATTTTGAATATTACAACAATGACGGAATGGGCAAGTTCATATGCAACCGGTGCGGTATCAAGAGCCAGACGTCGGATTATACCGTTACAGATGCAGATTTCAAAGAAAAAAAATTCTCTGTCGAGGGTATAGAGTTTTCCATGCCTTATGATATACCGTATATGCTTTATAACTACGCTGCGGCCGTGGCAGTATGTTCAGAGCTGGGTCATATAACTGTGGAGAAATGCGCGGAAGCCTTTAAGTCCTTTAAAAATGTGGGAGGCAGGTACGAAGTTCTCCAGTTTGAAGGGAAGACTATAAAATATCTGAGAATCAAACAGGAAAATCCCGAAACCATGCAGACCAGCATAAATATCATCGCATCAGATCCATCCCCAAAAATGGTATGCATAGGGCCGGGACATATCCCTGACTCGCTGCCCAGCTATACCAACACTTTTTATATGTATGACTGCGATTTTTCAGAGCTTGTCAAAGGCGATGTGGAAAAATATCTGTTTTTTACCAAATATGTATGTTATGACGCCGCAATCAGGCTGAAATATGAAGGAGTATCTCCCGACAAGATCCAGATCATTGACGGCGAGGACGCCAAAGATATATTGGACGCCATAAGAAAGGCGAAGACCGATAATATATATATAATAACCTGGATCCATACTTTTAACGATATGCAGAAACAGGCGCGTCTCAAAGAAAAGGAGGAGTAATAATGGAAAATGCGAAAAGAACTATGAAGGCTGCATGGCTCTTTCCTGATATACTCTTTCTGCACGGAGAAAGAGGGAACATAATGGCTCTTGAGAGGATTGCCGGTCTTTTGGGGATAGATCTGGCAGTAGAAAAAATAGATTTTTCTTCCGAAAAATTTGATCCTATGGATTATGCCCTGATCTTCTGCCCGCCGGGAGAGATGGCTTCTTTTGAGACTGTCTTAGAGTGGCTGAGACCGTATGCCGATGATCTTGAGAAATTTGCGGAAAGCGGCAGAGTACTCCTGGTTACCGGTACGAGCATGTGCATGTTCGGACGAGATACCGCCAGGCAGGACGGAACTGTCATAGAAGGCCTTGGTATGATAGACTGCAGTTTTAAAGAGAGAGAATATGTGTACGGAGATGACATCTGTTTTACTTCTGACTATGGACGGCAGAGGGAGGAATGTTTCGGCGTTCAGATACAGATGATGGATATCTGCAGCAGAGAAGACAGACCTTTTGGAAACCTCATCTATGGATTCGGAAACGACGGAAAGGATCGGAATGAGGGAGTGATAAAAAACAACTCTGTCTTTACAAATGTGTTGGGACCTATGTTGGTGCTGAACCCGTGGCTCACCGAGGAGATGATCAGAAAGGCCGCAGAGAGCGTAGGCCTTGAGACGGATGATGTGGATATAGATACTTCTCTTGAGAGAAAATCTTTGGAATCAAAAAAGAAGTTTGCCATGAACAAAAAAACCAGGCTTACAAACTGTCTGTAAAATTGAAACTGGCTCGATTGAGTTTGCCGATAATATGAGAGGCGGATAAAATCCGCCTCTCAAATATTTTTTGCTATCTTCCTCTCGGTATGCACAGTTCTGTTCCTATCAGCATATTATACGGATCTATGTTGGGGTTAGCCCGCATTAGGCTGTCGAGTTTTATGCCGTGTTTTTTTGCAATTAAGTAAAGAGTATCTCCGGGCGCTACTACGTGAGTGGTGTTGCAATTTTCAGGAGTCTGAGGAAGCTGATCTTCTGTGCCCGGAATACAGAGCCTTGTGCCGATCTGCAGATTGTAAGGATTGTCTATACAGTTGACTTTCATAAGTAAGCTTACAGGAAGATCATACTTTTCAGCTATGGAATAGAGAGTGTCGCCTTCGCTTACGGTATAAACGTCAATGCAAACAAGAGATGTCTTCATAAAAAACCACCTTTCAAAAAACTAAAGTTCTTACAATATAATATTTAAAAGACCCGGAAAATGTGCTAAAATATACAGATAATTTGCAACAAACGCTGCTTAAACCAAGACTTAAGCTGCGCTCTGATTTTTAAAAGGGGATACGTGATGAAAGATAGTTTTAAGAGGATGTTTCGAAATGTGAATCCTGCAATAGTTATAATAATTCTAATTCTCTTAGTCAACAAGATGCTCAATTCAAACCAGAGCATAGGCGATTGGCTCTATACCCAGCTGCTTCTCCTTCCCGGCATAATAATAGGCCTGACGTTTCATGAAGCTGCTCACGGATACGTCTCCCACTGGCTGGGAGATCCTACACCCGGGCTCCAGGGGCGGCTTTCTCTTAATCCCATGAGACATATAGATCCTGTGGGCTTTCTGGCTCTTTTCTTTGCAGGCTTTGGATGGGGACAGCCTGTACAGATAGATCCAAGATACTATAAACACAGGAGAAGAGACGAACTTCTCGTAGCGCTGGCAGGGGTTATAGCCAATTTTATAATAGCCTTTGCAGCTTCGCTGGGACTGAAACTCATGATGAACACCATGGGTACGGCAGTTCTGTACGGCGCCGGAGAGGCAGCGTTTTATATCTTGTATTATGTGATGACAGTGAATATAATGCTGATGATATTCAATCTGATCCCGGTACCGCCGCTGGACGGATTCGGTATAATAACTCAGATATTCGATCTTCAAAGATACAGCTGGTATCATACTGTTTATCATAATGGATTTTTGATTCTGATGATCCTGATCATCTTCAATGTCACTGACCGAATACTGACTCCCGGTATAAACTTCTTTATAAACCTGTTCTTCTGAATATATGCTGAATATAGAAGATCCTCCGCTGCTTTGGGCGGAGGATCTTTATTGCACCCTTAAGAGGCAGCCAAAAGGAGCAGGCGAATGTCTGCTCCTTATTGCATATAAAGACTCAAATGATATAGGCGCGTGCTGTATTTTTTGGCCGCCACGCCATATTCTACAACATTCTGCCGCGAAACATGGCATAATCGGGCCGCCGAGGCAGCTCATGCTGTAACTTTTGATTTTTCGTCCGGATTCTACAACCGTTTTCCCATAACTGGTTGTAGAATCCGCCGTTTTTTGTGCGGAATACATTATCGGAGGGTTTTGAGCCGCCGAGACGGCTTTCCAGCATGTCTCTTGTTGTATTTTTTATGCTTCACCTCTCGTTTATACAGCGCCCTGCCTCAAGAGATGTCAATTGCTGAGCCACCTCAAGATAGAAAAAAATTCCCGCAAACGCTCTGTAATTTAAAGAGATCGGGACTTGCCGAGAAAAAATTCCCGCAAAGAAGCAAAAAAGACTATTTACCGGGAACAACGGCGCTTTTGAAAAATTTCTACCAGCGTGACTGCTCTCTTAAAACATAATTAAAACGCCACTTTAGCGTCAGGCTGACATAGGCGTTGAAAGCGCCTCTCAAGACGTCCGCCGTAAATGAGCCCTTATAGAAACGGAGCATACCGCCGGTTCAGCTGATAGTCTATTGATACTATTTGAAAGACCATGCTTTTAAGCATATTTGAGCGGTCGGCGGCGCATAATATAGTCGATATGATAGCACAAATTGCGGCGACCGCAGTCTTCTTAGCGATGTTTGCCTTGATAATCACAGAGAAAATAGAAAAATATATGTCTGCCCTGATCTGCGGAGGAGTCACTCTGATAGTAGTACTGGCGCTGATAATGAAGAGTCCCGTATCAGCAGTCAGAACTCTAAATATCAGGAGTATCTTTGAGCCGGAGTTCTGGTATCATTCAGATGCGGCTTCTACAGAAAATACGGCCGGAATAAACTGGGCGACTATAATCTTTATAGCCGGTATGATGCTGATGGTAGAATTCATGGCCAGCACCGGTTTTTTTAAGTGGCTGTGCGTATCTATAGCTAAGATGGTAAACTTCAGGATTGTACCTGTATTCTTTACTTCCATGATACTTTCCGCTGTTTTAGCTATGTTCATAGACAGCATTACGGTGATCCTCTTTCTGGCCGCTGTAACTATAGAATTATCATCTGCTCTCAAATTCGATCCCGTACCTTTTATACTGGCTGAAATCTTCTGTGCAAATCTGGGAGGATCTGCCACCATGTGCGGAGACCCGCCCAACATCATCATAGGAACCTCTTTTGGATATTCTTTTGGCGATTTTCTGTCAAATACAGGGCCCATAGCGGCAGTATCGTTTTGCATAATAATTATATTCTTTTACTTCTGCTTC
>OGDN01004751.1_pt1 | contig 11584 bp, 8 predicted proteins | sample 1570271 | NCBI WGS metagenome assembly OGDN01 (sample SAMEA4384481, study PRJEB24528) | human gut metagenome | reverse complement strand
CGGATTCTCATGCAAAACGGCTTTGAATGCTACAACCTCTCCGGCGGCTACCGGTTCTACCAGATCGTCATGCATGAGCGGGAGGACCATCGCCCGGCGTACCCTTGCGGCCTTCCCATAAAATAATAGACGATTGTTGATTTTGTAACTTCGTCACGGCATTTTTTCCTGATGGCATATTCTTTAGACACAGCGGGAAATCAAAATAAAAGGTGGATCACGGTTTAAAAATAATGATTTCAAGCTGGAAATTTTGCCCCTACTCATTTAAAGAACGAGAATTTGACGAAACCTGGGCAAAACGTTCCGCCTTGCAGAGACGGGTACGAAACACATAAGCGCCCCAAAAAGGGGCTGTTGCAAACGGTAGCTTTTCGCCGTTCGCAACAGCCCTGTTTTTCTTTCAAGCGCGCAGCGAGGTCAGTATGAGATCGCCCTGCATGACCTCCAGCATCATCTGGGCGTAGAGACGGAAGCCTTCGGAAAAATATTCGCAGCAGGAGTGCTCGCATAGCTTCTGGTTGGCCTGTGCAAAGGCTACAAACAATTCCTTTTCTTTTCCGTTGAGCGATTGCTCCAATTGCAGGGCGAAATCATAGTAAGCGGCCTGGTCTTTTTCGGTGTCCGAACCGGGGATGGGTGGTTTTTCACTGGGGCATAAGTTTCCGTAATAGAGCGCTTCCAGAATGCTTTGCATAATAATGATCTCCTTTCAATCGCCGCAATGCTTGAAAGGGTTTGCAGCATATGGTATGATGTTTATGCTGCAAAATGCCTTTGGCATTGGCGGTACTGGAAGGGGCTGTGTCTTTGACGGGATGTGAGCCGCTTCCTTTCATTTTTTCAGGAGATAGGTACTTGAAAAAGGAAAGCACGTCTTTATGTGCTTTCGTCTTCGAGGCGACCGTACCGGGGGGAAGCGGCATATCCTTTTGCTCTGGGTGCTGCTTCTCCATGCTCGATTATACGTCTTCCAACAGTTTCAAAATTGCGCGGCGGACTGCTTCTGCTTGATTGATATTGTGTTTTTTACAGTATTGATCAAGTATTTTTTTGTGTCGATATCGATTCGAGCAGTCACGCGGCTGATTTTGGGACTGTCGGTCGGACGCCCCATTTTGGCAGCCAATTTTTCACCTCCTACTTTTGGCTAACAAAATTACAACACTTATGTTAGCCAAAAGTTAAGCGCTTGAATCGTTTTTTTGAGCGGTGCGGCTGGGAGGTATGATTCAGAAGGAAGCAGAGTGCCTAGTTTCGCTGACGCGACTGCATTTTGAGGGTAGTTTTGAATCAAGGATGTGGAGGAATGCGCTCATGCCGCGCGGTATATATCCCTGCGCGGCCTGATCCCCATCCCTCTCTCAAGCTCAAAACGCGGGAAAGCATGTTTCGATTCCGAAAACGTTTGCGTTTTTTCTTGACACAAATGCGGCGGCCTCCTATACTGAAAGTATCGATTTCAAACGGGAGGCATCCATATGGCAGAACAGACCCCATTGACCCTGACGGTCGTTTCCGATATCCATTATTATTCCAAAAAGACCGGCACTTCCGGCAAAGCGTACGAGGCGGCCAACGCCAAAAGTCAGAAGCTGCTCGCGGAGTGCCCCGAGGTGCTGGAGGCCGCCTTCCGCCAGATCGCCAAGGATGACAGGAGCGACATTGTGCTCGTCTCCGGCGATACCACCAACAACGGCGAGGTGGAGAGCCATCGGGAATGCATTGCCCTGCTGAATACGCTGAAGGAGGCCGGCAAACGCGTCTATGTGATCACCGCGACGCACGATTATCAGGATTCCGGCGAGACGGACGGCTATGTGGGCGACGAAAAGGTCAAGGCGCCCGCCTTGCATAGGGAAGAGCTATGGGAGCTGTACCGCCCCTTTGGGCCGGACGAGGCGATCGCCGTGCACCGGGAGAGCATGAGCTACATTGTCCAACTGGCGGAGGGGTATCGGCTTTTTGCGCTGAATGACGATTCTAACGGAGCAGGGAAGAGCGGTTTCTCTGAGGAATGCTTCGCCTGGATTGCCGAGCAGGCGCGCAAGGCAAGGGAGGAGGGGCAGTTTATCATCGCCATGACGCATCACCCCATGCTGTCCCCTTCGCCGTTTTATTCAATCATCGGGGCGGGGGATATGATGGGCGGCCATGAAAAGCGCGTGCAGCAGTGCGCGGATCTTGGCATCCAGTTCATGCTGACCGGGCATTCGCATATTCAGGACGTCTCCTATGCCATCAGCGAGGCGGGAAATATTTTTTATGATCTGAGCACTCCCGCCCTCTGCGGGTATCCCGGCACGATCCGGATGCTCACGCTTGACCCGGCGGTAGGGGAGGTCCGGCTATCCTCCGACTTCATTACCGAACCCGTAGCGCTCAATTTTGGGGGGCGTACCTTACAGGAGCATTTTGAAACGCAGTTTATCGGCATGATCCGCGATGTGATTCTTGCCGCGGGATCGGATATCAATCGATTTGCCGATATGGCCACGGCCTTCAGCGTGAAAAAGAAGCTCAGCTACAGGATCGGATGGCTGATCAAAGGCCCGGCCAAGTTTCTCGCCAACCTGAAGATCGGTACGGTGGGGAACTGGACGCGGGCGGAAACAGGCCTCTCCAAGGCGGATTACGCTTCGATCAAGGAGGAAAAGGCGCTTGATTTCATCATCTCTCTCGTGCTTGGCCTCTATGGCGGAGACGCCCCCTACACGCCCGATACGCCATACTATAAAATCACCTGCGGGATGCTGAATATCATTGATTCCATTCTCCGGGCGTTACATATCAACCTTGGCAAGCTGGTCAAGGGGGCGAACAGTGTGCGTTCCCTAGTGGAGCCGTTGCTTTATAACGCCGGCGTCTGCGACGAAAAAGCAGTGCTGCCCATCTATCCGGTTGCTGATGCAGGCGATCCGGAGGCGGTCGCGCTGCGGGAGGCGGCAAAAAAGGCGCGCCCGCTTCCGCTGCCGGAGCAATATCCGGATACAATACGGCCGAGCCGCAAAGGGGTTCCAGCCGTGCTGCTTGCCGCGCTTTGCCTTGTGCTTTTACTTCCATTTTTGATCGTCTTGCTGCCGACTGGCTTTTTAGTCAATCAGCTTCGGTTTGCCAAGAAAGCGAAGGAATAACTGCTTTGACCAGAAAGGCACTATGGGCGCATGGGAATTCAAGCATTTTTCGTAATGCCAGTGAATAGGGGGATAACGCCGCCAAAGGTTTCCAGGCGCACACTGACTGTGTTCTCGGGCTCAGCTTGCGCCGGCCTGTGGCCTTGTCATCCTGCAACGATAGCCCGTTAGTTGAAAACAGCTGCTGCTCTTGTCCACTAATTTATGGAGGGCAAATACCGAATTTTTAAAGAACCTGTTATAAAATGCTCTGCATTTTATAACAGGTTCTTTTAGTCTTATTTAATGTAACGAATTATCACATAATTAGTTTTCAATTCGAAAATATGATGCAAAGTGAAACATCACTTCTGTAAGGATTGACAAAAAAGATCGAGATCATATAAAGTATAAGAGGTATTTTCAACAATTTATGAGGGGGAATCAAGAAGGTATGAATATCAAAGACACAGCGATTGGCGCTGTGAAGGAGGTCACATCCCACTGGAGCAAGCCGGGCAAGGGAAATTTTGTATCCTATAAAGAGGTGCTTAACCTTGGCCTCGGCGGGATGGGCCAGCAGTTCGTCATGATTATGACCGGGTATCTGAGCCTGTCCGCGGGCAACACGCTGCTCGGCTCCACGCTCGGCCTGCGCCCGATGCACCTGCAATATATGGCGATGGTGCAAACGGTGCTGGGCATTTTTTTCTGCATTTTGCGCGGCAAAATTGTGGATAACACCCGCACCCGCTACGGGCGTTTCCGCCCCTATATCGCCCTGATGGGCTTCCCGATTGTGTTGCTCACCGCAATTTTTATCTTTTTGCCGTTTGAAACGATGGGGTATACCAGCAGGCTGATTGCTTCCTTTGCCTTTGCAATCACGGTCAGCATGGTCTTGCCCATGTTTACAGATACCTACAGTGAGCTGCAAACCGTGATCACACCGAATTCAGAAGAGCGCACAAAGGTGCTGGCGATCAACTCCTTGATCTATTCGTTTGCGCCCACGGTAGCGTATTTTATCATTCCCCTGCTCTCTCAGCTAACGGGTGGTTATACGGATATCCGGACGTATCGCTACATCATCGTCCCCATGGCGGTGCTGGGCGTCAGCCTGAATCTCTTTACCGCTTTTGGCTGCAAGGAGCGCGTCGTCACATCGCAGAGCTATGTGCAGAAGGTCGGCGTGCTCGAAGGCGTGAAGGAGATTTATAAGAACAAACACTGGTGGCTGCGCACCGTGGCCGGCTGGATCGGCTTTCTGGAGAGCGCCTGCGGCGTGATCTTTGGTTGGGTTTATATTTACGGTACGCAGGATATGACGACTTACGCATTTTTGACCACTGTGCTCGGCAGTGCCTCCGGTATTGCCATGGTCATCACACCGTTTCTGATGAAAAAACTCGGCAACCGGACGCTGCTTCTGGTACATAACGGATTGAATGTTTTATTTGTCACCATGATGACGTTCACCTTCCGAATTCCGTTGCTCTTTTTCATCTTTCTGTATTTAAATTCTCTTGTCAATGCCCTTTCTATTGTGTACAATCAGGCGATGCATTCTGAGGTGAAGGATTACCAGCAGTATATCAGCGGCAAGCGCATGGATTTTATGTTTGGCGTCGCGGGCCTAATTGGCACGCCGGTTACAATGCTGACAGGCCTTGCGATTCCCTATGTTTATGAATGCATGGGGCTGACGACGAATTACGATATCCTTTATGATCCGAATGTGCGCAATACGATGTTTTACATCCTCTGCCTGCTCTCCATTGTTGGCGCGATCATGAATTTGATTCCCTTCTCGTTTTATAGCTTATCGCGTGAGAAACATCGCAATATCATCAAGGTGTTGCGCTACCGCGCCCTGTTTGATGATTATGAAAACGATTGCCTGAACGCGGAGGAGATTGTAATTGCGATTGACGGCATTCGGGAGGGCTATGATATTCTCAATGCGCCGGCGCCTGATTTGAAAGCGCTGAAGGCGAAGGTCAAAGAAGCCAAAGCACTGCCTGTGGAAAAGCCGGAGATAGCAACGGCCACACGCAAGGAGGCAAAGGCTGCGCGCAGGATGGCAAAAACAAAGCACAAGGAAGCCGTCCGGGCGGCGCGCGCAAGCGTGCAGGCGGGGAAAAAGCTGATGGAGCAGAAAAGAGCCGTGCCGATCTTGATCGATGAACTGACGAAGTTCCAAAAGCCGGAAAATATTCGCCGGGTAGAGCGCGCGAAGGATCTTGTTGCAATCGGCCTGACACAGTTGAGCGGAATTCATTCTACCGTCTTAGAGGAGGCCAAAATGCTGCCCGCCGCAACCAAAGAGGAAAAAACGATACGCACTTATGAAATGAAGCGCGCAAAGGCCATGCTGAAGATGGCGAAAAAAATCCGCAAAAATTATCCCAATGGTATCTGCGAGCCTAATCCGGCAACGTTGAATGCTGCACTTGATATGCCCTACACAACGAAGGAAGAGAGCCGCGCCCGAGCCAAGGCTTTGAAGGCGGCGGAAAAAGAGCTCCAGCTCTTCCATACAACGGTGAAGCCCTATCAGGACGCGCAGAAGCTTGTGCGCGACGAGCGGGTGAGCCGCACGATCTATCCGGAGATTGAAAAGATGTATGACGGCGCGCGCGCCGAACTGGAGCAAATGGAACAAGAAGCGCAGAAGGAAACGGCGGTAGCCGGGAGGGGGAAATAACGATGAAGAAAACAGCGATTAGGGCTCTTTCTCTGCTATTTGCCGCCTCGCTGCTAACCGCAGGCCTGACGGGCTGCACGCAGGAGTTAGAGGGGGCCGAGCTTACGAAAGCCTACGAAACGGCGGTGCAAAACGCTCTGGCGGAAGATGTTTATTATTGGAAGGAAACAAAGCTGAAAGGGAAAAACACGGAATCCTGCCAGGTCAATGTGTTTGCTGGGCAGGGGAGCAATTATGAGCCTTTGCGGGATGAAAACGGCGCCTATTCGGAATATAAAATTAACCTGCAACAGACTAGCAGTCAGCCCCAAAAGGCGGTTCGGATTTACTGCGGCCTCTCACAGGGCAAGGAGAAAAAGGATGAGGCGAAAAACTATCTTTTTACGCAAACCTTGGAGGAGGGGCAGATCGTCAGCTGCGTCAAGCAGCCGATGACAGCGGCGGAATATTATCAGAGCGAGGCATTTGCACCGTATCTCCTCTCTTCCCGTATCGCAGAGCTGAAAGAGCTGACAGTAGCGGATATGGATTTCAGCATTAAGGACGGGCAGGCAGAGCAAAAGGTAAATGTGACGGAGCTGATTTTTAAACCGACGGATGCATATCTTGCCCGTTATGAGCAAAAATACGGCAAAAAGTCGCTGTTCGAGGGGGCCAAAAAGGTATCCATCGAGATTGCCTATGACAGGATTGCACATATCATTGTTTATGCGGAGGAAAAATTGGACAGCAATTTATCTGTGGAGATCGAACAGTATAAATTCGAAGTGGTTTATCTTGGACCAAAATTTGATGTTCCGGTTTATAATCAAAAGGTCAAGGACGACAGCACGAAAAAGGAATTCGACTGGGTAGATGCTGTATAATCGATGGAAGTTTGGAAGTTTAAATCGTATTAACGCGATGCGGGGGCGCTCTGCAACCAAGCAGAGCGCCCCCGCAATTGTCAGGAGGGATGTGCCGCATTCACAGCGAAGGGTGTGCTGTTGCGGCGCGTTATTGTTAAAAACGCCTCCAGCAATCCCGCTGGAGGCGTGTCGTATTGGATTCTAATTTGTTTGGAAACGAGCTTAGCTTCCGCTCTTCGCAGTCGTACCGCCGCCTATGCTGCCAATGATATCGCCAATTCCATCCAAAATGTTACCCGCATCCTGTTTCGACTCGTTTTCCTTCGCGTCTACTAAGCCGGAGACGAGTTGGCCGATATTGATTCCCAACGCGTTTGTGTCAATTCCCTGCCCAAGCAGATAGTTGTTAATCTCGCCGAGGTTATCCATGGAAAGAGAACCTGTAAATCCACCCAGGATTTGAGAAATATCTGCGCTGCTGGGCTTTTTGGTAGTGCCGGCGGGTTTGGTGGTTGAAGAGGAGCCGTAACCCGCGTTAGGGGAAGCGGCGGTGGGCAACCGGTTTGCTGCCTGATATCCACCCAGATAGGAGTTTCCACTGCCTATGTAACTGCCGCCGGAGGAAGATTTCGTGGTTGCCTCCGCAGGCTCCGCCGTGGTGGAGGGAGCTGAAATGCCATCGAAGGTATACTGTTCTACACTGGCCTTCGTGCCAACTGTGGGCATATTGTCCTCTTTCTCCTTCTTGGAACAGCCGAAAAAGGAGGCGGCAAGCGCCAAGGCAAGGAGCAGGGGAATCACCTTCCATCCGTTCTTTTTCATCAAAATGACCATCCTTTCTTTTCACACTGCAATATCCGTCTGGGAGTTCAATCGAGCAGAATGCTGAAACAGCCCTATATCCTGTTCACATCCGCGCCCTGCTCTTCATATTTTTGAATCATCAATTTTGCCGCTTTATAAATATCCCCACAGCCAAGCGTGATGACCAAATCGCCTTTCTGTGCGTGATCAACCACGTATTGCGCAACCTCGTCGAAGGTGTTGAACCAGACGCTGCCGGGGATCTTTTCGGCTAGCTGGGCGGTATAAACGTTGTAGGTGTTGCGCTCGCGCGAGCCCATAATCTCCGTCATAACAACGTGATCCGCCATACTGAGGACCTGTGCAAAATCATCCATCAGCAGATAGGTGCGGGAATAAGTGAAAGGCTGGAACACAGCCCATACCGCATTATACCCCATTTTAAGCGCCGCTTCAAGGGTGACGCGCAGCTCCGCAGGATGGTGCGCATAATCATCCGCAATGGTTACGCCATTGCAGACGGCCAGCTTCTCAAACCGGCGGCCCGCGCCGTGAAAGCTTTCCAACCCGGTAATGCACTGCTCAATCGTTGCACCGGCCTGCACGGCGGCGGCAATCGCCGCAAGGGAATTGGGCACATTATGCATCCCAGGCACGTCGAGCCGGACATGGCCGACCATTTTTCCCCGGCAAAGGAGATCATATTCCGGAAAAGCACCGCGGTGCACTTGGAGATTGGCCGCGCTGTAATCGTTACCGCCGCCAAGCCCGAAAGTAACCACCTCTTTTTGAGCCAGCAAATCCGCAACCGCTTGACGGGTATTCCTATCATCCCCGTTGATAATCAGCGTTTGGGCCATGGAGGCAAACTGGTGAAAGGAGCGGATAATATTGCCAAGCGTTTTAAAATAGTCAAGGTGATCTTCATCAATATTCAAAATCACAGCAACATCCGGTGAAAGGCTCAAGAAGGTATCTGCAAACTCGCAGGCTTCGCAAACCAACGTATCACTGTGGCCGACGCGGCCGTGGCTGTCGATCAGCGGCAGCCGGCCTCCGATTACGGCGGAGGGGTCGAGCTCCGCCATGATGAGAATTTGCGCGAGCATCGAGGTAACGGTGGTTTTGCCGTGCGTACCGCAAACGCCAATGCAGTTGGAATACATGCGCGTGACTGCGCCGAACAGTTTGGCACGCTCAAAAGTTGGCACGCCCAGCGTTTTTGCGGCACAAAGCTCCGGGTTATCATCGAGCAGGGCGGCGGTGTATACGACCATTTCGGCGTTTCCAATGTTTTCCGCACGGTGCCCCATGGATACCGGTACGCCCAGCGAACGGAGTTTGGTCAGGTTGTCGCTTTCATTGTTATCAGATCCGGTGAGCGTGTAACCCTCCTTCAGGAGAATTTCTGCGAGCGGGCACATCCCCGCTCCGCCGATGCCGATCATATGGATCCGTTTAACCTGTTTCAATAGCTCGTCAATTTCGTACAATGCTGCCACCTCAATTTTCTTTGTTAAAAATCGGCTCTTTACACCCGGCTTCGGGGAAAATACCGATGGATGGTACGCCCTGAAACGTATTTTATTATATTGCATCTTGGCGCGGAAATAAACACTTTTTTTCGATAGTATGCCATTTATTGTGTGTTGGGAAAAACTTCTACCGAATCCGTTTTGAACTGTTTCACGCCGCCTTATGCGCAGCATAGCCAGCGGTACCTTTATTATACAATAGAATCCAGATGATTTGGATAGGAAAAATATTGAAATTAAAAAGGATTATAGAGCTAGAGCATGTGTCGTAGGTTATCCCTGTCATTTGTGCCGGGGCTACGCTTAACAATAGGGCAATGCCGTTTGATACACGATACGGCTCAGTGGCTGTCGCCGGTGATACAACGCTAGAAAGAAGTCCGAGGCATGGGAAGCCCCATGCCTCGATTTGCATTCATGGTGTGTCCGGCTGCCGGTTGAAAGCGAGCTTACTGACCGGGAAGGCCGTTTAGCGGCAATGCTTGTCGAAAGAGGGATTGCACGCATAGAAGTTCTTAGAGTTCATTTTATCGGTTGCAAGTCGAAGTCCCTCTCCAAATCTTTGATAATGGACAATCTCACGCTCACGCAGGAATTTAATCGGATCACGGACGTCCGGATCGTCGACCAGACGCAGAATGTTGTCGTAGGTCGTCCGTGCTTTTTGCTCAGCAGCCAGGTCTTCATGAAGATCTGTAATCATGTCGCCTTTACTCTGCATATAGGCAGCTGTATACGGCACGCCGGCAGCGGAAGCAGGATAAACACCAGCCGTATGGTCGACAAAGTAGGTGTCAAAACCGCTCTTTTTAATTTCATCTTCACTTAAATTACGAGTAAGCTGATGAACAATGGCGCCGATCATTTCAAGGTGCGCCAGTTCTTCTGTACCAATATCCGTCAGCAATCCTTTCAATTCCGCATATGGCATCGAATAGCGCTGTGACAGATAACGCAATGACGCACCAAGCTCACCGTCCCCTGTGCGGATTTTATTACGCATCAGCTTGCGAAGGGAAGTGGAATCGTATAGAAAGTTTGGATTCCAAAAATAAAAATTTTACAGTATCAATGATTTTCTGTATGAAAGAATGTTGTAAATGCTTCTATTTTTGTTGTAGAAAGCAAACAATATTCTCATAAAAAATACTGTTTGCAGTTTTTTTCTTGACTTTATTTTAGAACCGTTTTATAATAACTACAAAGAATAGACTAATTAAATCCGATGGACTGATAATGAATTGTTGATTTCATACATAGCGAAGGGGAAAAACACATGAGCTATATCGCGCAGGGACTCAACAACTATACGAAAACCTACTCTAATAAGCGGACAGGCTTTGCAGTGGGCTATTATACTGTTTCTCAGGTAAAGGCGCTCTATCCACAGGGGGATTATCAAGTGGCCGCCCAGATCGGCGCCGGCGTCAAAAAAAATGCGCCGGATACGCTGGCCTACAATGGAAAAACAGAACCGGCCGCTCCTTATAAGAAAAATCCGCTGCATCGCACGGCTGGCTATATCAGTTGTGGCGAAAAGCAGTTTGTCGCGGTGAAGAAGAATATTGTTTGGCTGTGGATTTTGCTGCTGATCCTTTTGCTGGCGCTGATTTTTGGCATACAGTATGCGGCGAATCATTGGGATGAGATGTTCCCAGATAAGCCCGCGGCTGCTTCTACAGATCCAAAAGGCCAAGTGGATCAAAATATCGTAGAAGGCGATATTACGCTAAGCACCAAGAAAAAAATTGATACCAAGGGGAAAACCATCAAACTGCCGGGCATCACCTCAATGAAATTTAAGGCGGGGCAAACGGAGCAGGAGTTTGTGCTTCGCAATCCGGAAGGGAACCCCTGCTACTTTAAATTTCAGATTATTTTGGATAAAACAAGCGAAATCGTGTATGAATCGAATCTCGTTCCGCCAGGATATGCAATTGCAAAATTTCATTTAAAGCGCGCAATGGATGCGGGCAGCTATAAAGCTACAGTGAAATATTTAACCTATTCATTCGATGCGGAGCAAAACCGGCTGAATAACGGGCAGGTAAAAACAACGATTACAGTGGAATAAACCTATGGTTGGCAGGATCACGGGCCAAAAGGAGAAAATTTATGAACGGGGGTCGTTCGGAATGAAACAAAGGATGAACTATAGCAAACGCTGCCTTGCGGTTCTGCTTGCGATACTGATGCTGCTTGCAGCCGCGCAGCCGGTGTCGTTTGTGGCTGCGGCGGGCGCGGACCCGGATCCGTCGTTTGGCGAGGGAGCTGTGGCTGGCGCAAGATATACCACCAGTGGCGCGATCGAGCTTTCCTTCTCGGAAGCTGTATCGCGGGGTGGTGATATCGCGTACTATGTGGATTTTTATGACCTTGACAGTGGCTATGGCACAAGGGGCGTTCCAGTGAATGAAAATCCGGTCAGGCTGGAGAATGCGCAGCATGCATATGCTGATACAAGCTTTGTCAGCGCAACAATTTCCGCGGAGGTAATCAAGAGCCTGGCTTTGGATATGTCCCATCGGATCAGCGTGGCGATCACGGCGGTAGATCGTGGTGGCTGGCGCTCACAGC
>OGDN01004750.1_pt1 | contig 11597 bp, 9 predicted proteins | sample 1570271 | NCBI WGS metagenome assembly OGDN01 (sample SAMEA4384481, study PRJEB24528) | human gut metagenome | reverse complement strand
ATGTAACCGCAGTACCGGTACAGTCACACAGCCAAAGATCATCAATGCCATCACTGCCGTGTATCCGTCCTCAGGCAATACCTCCGGTTCCACAAGCAGTATTGATACCAGCAAAACATATATGCTGAAAAACGTAAACAGTGGTCTGTATATGGATGTCTGCGGTGCGAAAGCGGTAAACGGTACAAATGTCATCCAGTACTCTGCTTCCAAAGCAAAAGCAAATAATACCTGGAAATTTGTTCCTGATGGAAAAGGATATTACTATATTTACTCCTGTCTGGGAGACGGCAGAACATTTCTTCTGGATGTTTCATGCAACAGCAGTGCAAACGGGACAAACATCGGGATTTATAAAAATACCAACTGCAGTGCCCAGCTTTACAAGCTTGTAAAAAATTCTGACGGAAGCTACAGCATTTATACAAAGTCTTCCGGCTGTAAGAGTGTTGTCGAGATTGCTAATGCAAACCGCAGCAATAAGGGCAATGTACAGCAATGGGTTTACAACGGACATAACTGTCAGAAATGGAATTTGATCGCACAGTAAATTTATCAAATAGCTCACAATCAACAGGGTTGTTGCCTAAACAGATGAAAATGTTCAGGCACAACCCTTTCTTGTTCAGAAAAAACTCTCTTAGCCGAACATTCGATAAAACTTCCCACATGATCCCCGCCCATCATCAGCCTCAGCATCATAAAACTGACAGCAAAGATAAGGAGCAATGGTTTTTCCCACCAAAAATACGATCGCGATCAATAGAACACATGCAATCATTTTTCCGTATACAGAATTAACACATAGCCAGAATTTTCACGTTCCTCTTTTCGCCAAGACTTTCTTTTGAATCAGATATTTAACAAAAAATGCTGCCGTTGTCCTGTTTCATCCAATTACTTTTTTACACAATCATGAAAAAGAAATCAATACAAATGACAATATTTGACTAAAAGCAGCAAAATTTGACTATTATTTTTCATCCGGGATCATTGCCGTAAAATAAAACCAGCCATCTTCACTATGTATCCGGCTCATCCCGTCATACTTTTCCAACACCATCTGAACATTCTTTAATCCAATGCCATGGTTCGCTTTGTCTGCTTTACTGGTACTCAGCTGATCATTGATCATGTCCTGAGTGCTCTCCACAGGATTTTGTACAGATAATAAAATCTGGGAATTCTCCCGAAGAAGCTTTAATCGTATTACCGGATCATCTTTTCTGTTCTCACATGCTTCAATAGCATTATCTAAAAGGTTCGCTAACAAAATGACCATATCCTGTTCTTCCATCCACGCTCCCGACAGATCATTGATCTGAAACGATACTGTGATGCCTTTACTCTTTGCCAGCCTGTATTTCTGATTCAGTACCACATTGATAACGGAATTGTTGACGTCCACCACTTCGCTTCCATCCAACAGGGTCTGTGTCAATTTTCCGGCATAATTTTCTGCTTCTTTATACTTTTTCTGTTGCAGAAGTCCTCGTATACACTGCACCTGATTATTGTAATCATGAAGCATTCTCTTTTTCTGATTATAATCCTCACGGCCACCGTAATACGACTGCATTTTCTCTTTATTTTTTTCCTGTAACAGCTGCAGCTGGGTGTATTCATATTCTCTTTGGGAAACATATTTAAGCAGAGCAAACAGAATAATATTCATGACCGCCATGCAGAGTGCTACAGTCACATATCCGGCTGCACTGTTATTCTCCCGAAAAGAAAACATCATAACCATGATGACCACGACCGTCAAAACCGGAAAACTGATCATCAGGATCCATTCGGAGCTTTTCATGCAGATCTCATGATTTCTTTTCCACAAATAATCCAGTATAAGCACAAAAATAAATAAAACCGTTTTACATAACAGCACCAAAAGCACCTGTATAAAATTATTGGCTAAAACACCAGGGTCAAGCAGACGGTCCACAAAGATCAGCCCAAGATAATCCACGCAGATCAAAAGTGCATAAAACAGAATTGCAAGAAATATCCTTGGAAGCCATTTCCCTGAATAAAATATAAAAGAAAACAATAAAATACTGGCAACCGCTGCCATCATCCGATAAATATAATAGCCTCCAAACTGTGTACTGACAGCACAAAGCAAAAATAATCCTGTCAGCAGTGCCACAGAAATAATATCTGCCTGCAGAGAGGCATATTTTCTTTTCAAAAAAATATCAAAAAAAATCTTACAGCAGAGTGCTTCATATAACACAATGCTGACACCTTTTAACACTTCTTCCAACATAACTTTGTTTCCTTACATAATATCTACATTTTCTCTTTATAATCAAAAAACTTTTCTTTGACTTCCACATATCGCGGTTTCGTCACCGGAATTTCCATTCCATTTGTCATATAGATCGTATAATTCCGGATCCGATCTATATATTTTAAGTTGACCAGAAAACTCTGATGTGGCCGAATAAATGAAAAATCTGCCAGCTTCTTCTGAAGATCATTGATCTGTCCGTACATATACATCTGTGTCCCTTTTCTCTCAAACCACAACTGATGAGAACGGCTTTCTATGTATATGATATCCTCCAATAAAACCTGTCTCTTCCCTCCAACAAAGGGAAACTCCATCTCTACCCTATTCTTTCTTCTTTTCCGCAAAATGGCATCCATGCATTCCGGAAGAAGCTGTTCCATATCATCTTTGATAATATAACGCACTGCATCTACACGATATCCCTCCGCAGCATAATCCAGCATGACCGTAATAAAAACAATATCAACATTTTCATTCTGCTCCCGAATGGCATATGCCGTCTCCATCCCGTTCATTTCTCTCATTTCAATGTCCAGAAATACGACATCATACGCTTTAAAATTATCCGGATCACTGCAAAAGGAAGAACCACTATCATACAGGTCGATTGAAACAGAACGTCCATTCTCTTTGAAATATTTCTGCAATAGTTCTTTTATTCTGTCCTGAAAATAGGCCTCATCGTCACACACTGCGATTTTAAAATCCAAGCTCATACAACCCCCCTTTATATCGTTTCATTTTCTTCTTTTTTCCAGCGAAGCTCACGCTCCCACTGGCGCAATCTGCGGGCTCCCTCCGGATTTTGTTTTTCCAGCCGCTGTTCCAGCTTTTCCCGGCGTCTCTGAAGCTTTTCCAATACCTCCGGATGTTCTCTGCCAATCTGCTCCCGGATATGATGACGCCGTTTTTCCAGCAAGCCGAGAATAATCCTGCGGTGATCCTGATCCACCAGTTTTTCCGGCAGTTCATCCATATGAATCTCCATACGTCGTAAAAACTCATCCTCATCAATGGCTCCAAGACCATGCCAGTATTTCAGACTGCTCTCGATTCCCTGCTCCGCAATCTCTTCCCAGTCCGGCATACTGTGAATGCTCTCCAACACCTGATGTACACGCTTTTCAATCTGATCCACTGTCTCGTCACCAAAAGCCCAGGTAAACTCCTCCAGCGTATTTTCTGTTTCCGCGGGAATATTAAGCATATGTCCGTTTTTACGGACAGTATATTCTTTGAGAACATATGGCTCCATGTATCCGCTGTCATGAAGTGCTGCCGTAATGGTCCGGCGTACATTTCCTTTTTCAATCAGATGTCCGATCCCAAGCTGTCTCATCTGCTCATTCACTGATGCCATATGCTCTGTCATATAAAAATGTATCCCCTGTTTTTCAAAACGGTCACACATCATTTCCAGCCTGTCTGCCGCAGTAATATCAATACTTGTCATAGCTCCGGCATCCACAATGACAACTTTTGTATCCTCTTTTATGCTGTTCTCAATATCCTCCTGAAAAGTCTTTACATTGGCAAAGAAAAGACTCTCACTAAAACGGTAGATCATCACATGCTCAATTTCATGGGCATAACGGTTCTTACTGCAATCATAAAAGCCCTCTCTTCCCGGAATAACTCCCAGAAAAGCCCTTGGGGGATTCGTCGCTTTCAAGACCACTGCGATAAAGGAAAGAATAATTCCTATGATCACTCCATAAATCGTCCCCAGTAAAAGGACACCAAAAAAGGCAGCCATAAAAATGTAAAATTCGTTCCGGCTGACGCGGAACAACCTTTCTGCCAGATCAAATTCTACCACCTTCATAAGAGCAGATATCACAATGGCCGTGAGAACCGGCACCGGAAGATATCCAATAAATCCCGTACCAAACAACAGCAGTAATATCATAGTAAAACCTGCCACAACGGAAACCATCTGTGTTCTGCCGCCATACTGGTCATTCATGGACGTTCTGGAAATACTTCCATTGACCGGACAGCATCCAACAACTGCCGATGCAATATTTCCCACCGCACATGCCAGTATTTCCTGATTATCTCTGATCTTATATCCGTTTCGAAATGCAAAATTATTCTCCGATAACAGCGTCTCCGCCATGATCACAACGGCAACCATCAGTCCGCGTCCTGCTGCCTGAGACAGATCTACTGACCGAAATTGCGGACACTGAAAATGTGGCAGTCCCGGTTCCACAGCAGATAACAGCTTTACCCCATACTGATCAATATGACCAAAAATGGTCAACAATACCCCCGCCGCCATAACCACGATCACCATAGGAAACTTTGGTGCCAGCTTCCTTGCCACAACGATCACTGCCAGAGAGCAAATCCCCAGTGCAACAGAAACCGGATTGATATGCGATGCCGCTTCTATAATGGAAACGATCAGCTCCGGCAGCTCTCCCGTCCCGGAGCTGCCTCCCAGTATTTTGGGAATCTGCATTAATATGATCGTTACCGCAATTCCGCTGATAAAACCTCCCATAACCGGAGTAGATATGTAGTCTACCATCTTTCCTGCTTTTAATAAGAAAAAGATCATAAGCCAAACTCCGGCAAAAAATGCTGTCATTGGAATAAATGCCATGGCTTCAGGAGACTGTGCCTGCAAGCCCAGTCCCGTAGCCGCCGCACCAATGATCGCTGCCGGTGCCGCATCTACTCCGAAGATAAACTGAGGTGACGTGGTAAACATAGCAAAAATTAAAATAGGCAGTACAGACCCATACAGTCCATAGACAGGCGGAAGTCCTGAGACCTCCGCATATCCCATGGATATTGGGATTGATACTGCCGCTATGATAATACCTGCCAGAATATCCTTTGGCAGATAATTTAATTTATAATTTTTCAGTGTCTGGAAAATCTTCATGTTCATCGTTTTACTCCACATAATATACATAATCGTCCTTGCGTGGTGCTGCCTCCGGCTCATCGCCGTCCACATATCCAAGAACACAATGGCCTATGCCCTCGTAATCTCCCGTAATTCCCAGAGATTTTAAAAGCGCTTTTCCTTCTTCACTTTCAAACTCCTCCTTCGCACGGTGAATCCAGCAGCTTCCAAGCCCTGCATCTTTAGCTGCCAGCATCAGATTTCCCATAACAAGACTTCCATCATACACATGGGTTGGCATTGCCTTATCTGCCAGTACGATCAGTACAACCGGCGCACCATAAAAAGGATCGGTTCCCTCCGCCGCTCCCATAATCTCCGCATTCATATGAGAAAGCTTATCTCTCACCTCTTTATTTAATACCGCTACAATGATCGGTGACTGCCTGCCCATTCCTGTGGCTGCATATGTTCCGGCTTCGATCACACGGTCAATCAGTTCTCTCTCCGGCATTTTCTCCTGAAATTTGCGAATACTTCTTCTGGTACGGATTGTTTTCATTGTTTCACTCATATGAAATGTCCTCTCTTTCTTATTTTTATAGTTTTCTACCTTTTTAATTTCTATTTTCTGTCACAGACAGCAATACACCCGCCCACTGATTTCTTCAATGATCTTCTCTCAGGCAGCACTGCCTCTCCGGCTATGACATTCTCCATCACATATCTGCTGGAATTCCCGGAGCTTCTGCTTTGCCTGCGGATTCAGATTCTTTGGCACCTTTACCTGTACTGTCACATACTCATCTCCATGAACGGAAGAATCCTTCATGGACACAATGCCTTTTCCACGAAGCCGGATCTTGCTACCTGCCTGCGTCCCCTCCGGAATGCGGCACATGACTCTGCCACTTAGCGTATCTACCGGTGCCTCGCCGCCAAAAACTACCGTTGTAAAAGGGACCTCAATCTGAGTATATATATCCATTCCCTTTCTGTCAAATCCCGGCTTAGGCTGTACATGCACCTTTAAAAACAGATCTCCGTCAGGACCGCCTCCATATCCCGGCATGCCTTTGCCGCGCAGACGCACACTCATTCCGTCATTTACTCCGGCAGGAATGTGTACCTGCAGAGACTTCCTCTGACCGGAGCCATCCTGTGACACAATATGAATGATCTTATCACAGCCAAACGCCGCCTCCTCAAAGGTAATATCTGTCTGTGCCTCCAGATCGTCTCCCTTTGCCGAGCCTGTACTCCGGTGAAAACCGCCAAAGCCGCTGCCAAAACCACCGCTTTGATGAAAGCTGCCGCCAAAGCCACCGCTGTCCTGTCCGTGAAATCCGGTTCCCTGCGACTTACCATGAAACATGCCACCGAAAATATCATCAAAGATGTCGTCCATATTGCCACCCTCAAAATGATATTCGTGATAGCCGCCTGTCCCAAAATCGGGACCGCCATAGCTCTGATAAAAATGCTGTCCGCTCTGCGGACCGGCACCGCCCTCCTCAAACGCTGCAAAACCATATTGATCATAGAGCTTTTTCTTTTCTGCATCACTAAGTACATTATATGCTTCGGTTACTTCTTTAAAATTCTTCTCTGCTTCCTTATCCCCCGGATTTACGTCCGGATGATACTTCTTGGCAAGCTTACGGTATGCTTTTTTGATTTCCTTCTCATCCGCTCCTTTCCGGATACCAAGGACATCATAATAATCTCGTTTCTTCATCATCCTCACCTCCGAATAAAATGAAACTGTCCATTTTCCCGGCACTTACTACCGGGAAAACGGAAGCTTTGAAAATATACAGAAAAGAGGCATACGAACCGGTTCGCATCCCTCCAAGGCTGTTAATAGGGTGATAAACCATCCAATATATCAACCCTGCTGTATTGCATTTTTACTTTCGATTATGTTATACCACTTATTTTAGCACTCGTCAAGTCTATTGGCTAATAATCCACATAGAATTTTACTCTTCTAACTGTTCCGCAAGTGTTTTACTATAATCGTACAGATCATCATTGATCATCAATGCGGAACACATATCGACCAGACTATCACTATCCATCTTCACACGCATAATAGAATAATATCTGCCAAAGCTATCCCCATTGTTTTCAATATCTGTAAAGATTTTCTCCCAATCCTTATCCCGGATTAAGATATATTTATTACTTTCAACCAGCCATTCGCATTTCTCATGAGCAGATTTTTCTTTCCATTCTTTATACTCTTTTTCCTCCAAAATGGAATCCAAAAACTTTCGTGATTTTCCCAGAGCTTCTGCCAACCCTGTTCTTATGGTATCATCCTTCTCAAAAAACTTCAGTTTTTCCGCTTCGCCAATATCATACTTTTCCTGATCTTTCTCAAATTCCTCCCGTTTTTTGTCCATAATCTGGTTGAATACTTCAGATGCGTCCTGCTCTACTGCCTGCTCGAATGACTCCTCCGACTTTTTTGCTTCTTCCAGATTAATTTCTATCTGCTGCGCTTCCTTTTCAAGATACTCATCTATAATCTGGTCTATATCATCATACTGACTCATGCCTGCCCTCAACGCCTTTCGTATTTCATCAATCGGAATATAGCGATCAATCTTTTTATTTCTGGCTCCGGCAAATCCAAACTGCGCAAACAATGTCCAGATACTATATGTTCCCTCTGCCTCCGGATCAATAGAAAGTGGATCCTCACAGTTTTTTTCTCTTATGTGCATTTTTGCATCCATAATACGCATCACAAACTTCCTATGGATATCCTGACCATCTTTATCCTGCAGTTTGACATAACCACAAAGTTCTTCCAATCCAAATCCCTGTGTCATGTATTCGCGGAAAAAACTGCTAAATCCAGGGGTACCGATTTCATATTCAGTAAGTTTCTTTTTCCAGCATGTACTTATAGTACCTTCCGAAAACACTTTTCGCACGAAATCTCCATATTCTCCATCCTTGCTGCCAAGATATGCACTGTCAAATAATCTGTACTTTTCCTCTAAAGAAAGAGGCAACTTAGAAATTCTATCAAATAATCTGTCCATATAGCACCTATCCGGCATTTCGATTGGATTCTCAAGATACTTATTGGCAATCTCTACAGCTTTCCTGCACTGTCCTCTGGTGATATCTCCATATACGAAAGCCTTCTCCCCCAGCCTCGCTTCAATAAGGCAGGCAATCGCCAGCAAATACATATGATATACCTCTCCCTGTGTCTTACCTCCCCATATTCCATAAGTATGACTACAGATATCATCCTTCCATCTGTAACCAAGACAATGTGCCGCAAGATAACATAAAATGGCATCTCCGGCCCTAGGATCAATTTCATCCTCCTTTACTAAATCACGCGAAAGAAAGTAATCCTCTGCAGTATTCATCCAATTGTAATCGCCATCTGCAAACCAGCCTGTCCGAGTCTCTTCTCTAATCCAGCCATATTTTTCCGTGCGTTCCTTCGTTCGAACAAGACAAATAGTATCAATGCCATGAATATTTTTTGTGATTTTTTCTGCCAAAGGGAGCTTGTCAATCAAAAAAAGCGTTTCATTATATACCTTTTCCCATTCCTTTTTCGTTACTGATTTCGATATATTTAAATGAATAAAAATGCCCATTTCTGAACCTCCATAAATTTAATAACTTTATTTTAAATGAGCACACCATTTTTGTCATTCAACGCATAGTTTAATTCTCTGTCATAGGAGTGTACAAAAAAGAATCTGTGATTACATACGGCATATCACAAATTCTCGTATTATTCTATCCTGCCTTATAATATTTTTCCAACATTTCTGCGTACTTTTTCATATATTTGAGACGATCCCTCCGACACACTTTCATGAAAGTCACAGTTTCAAGCTTGAAATCACCTGCCTCGCTTCCTTCCTTAATCTCAACTTCGACCATTCCCACATATTCATCTATAATGTCATACATATCTGCCCCATATAATTCCATTAATGCAAACATTGTATCAGCCGGAGGATATCCCTTGCCGCTTTCATATTTGTAAACAGCCTGCGGTGTACCAAGCCGCAGATATTCTCTCACCTCTTCCACTGACAATCCTTTGACCATCCGCAGTCTTTTCAGATTTCGCCCGATCACCTTCAAATCATATTCCGGTCTGTAGTATTTCATGCTCTTTCCTTTCCAGCTCATTATGCAAGCAACAACCTATTTTTCCAATAGCAGTTCGTGATTTTTTATCGTAAGTATTATATTCCTAGAATTTCAACCAATTTTTGATTTCAAACTGTCAAAGATAACGTTTCAGCTCTTATCAATCAAGTGCATTGACTGATAAGTATTAAAATTTATCCATCAACAAGAAATCCGCCAGATGAACGATGCGAATGCCGTTCTCGTTTCCTGTATCCATGGTGTTTAACGTAACGACATATTTGGGATAATGATCTCTGATCTCCATAAGATTTGCTATTTCGCGGTCTGAATTTACCGGAAGCTGTACGCATACCTGTACATATATCTTTTCATCCCTGCGCTCTGCCATAAAATCTATTTCTTTCGTTCCATTTTTTCCTATAAATACATCATATCCACGCCGTTTTAGTTCCAGAAAAACGATATTTTCCATTGTACTGTCCAGCATTTTTCTGTTATAACCAAGTAAAGCATAACGCAGGGAAATGTCTGCGAGGTAATACTTTTCCTGCGTCTTTAAGACACTTTTTCCCTGAAGATCATAACGTGCACAGGGAAAAATAATAAATGCCTGTTGAAGCCAGCGTAAATAATTATAAACACTTTCTACGGAAACACTTCTATGCTCATTTTTCAAAAAATTCGAAATTGAATTGGCTGAAAAAGTTTTTCCTGTATTTTCAATAATATATTTCACAACACGATCAAATAATTCCTGTTTTTTGATCTGATGCCTTTTTACAATGTCACGGGATACGACGGTATGATAAATACCATTCACGATCTGATATGCTGATGTTTCCTCATATTCACCAAGTGCAATGATCGGAAAGCCTCCGAATCGAATATATTCTTCCAACAGTTCCGTCTGCGACATCGCACGTTCTTTCTTAAATTCCAGATATTCTCTAAAAGATAATGTAAACACAGGGATTTCAACGAAACGCCCCGTTAAATAAGTGGAAATTTCACTGGACATTAATTTTGAATTTGATCCGGTCACATAAATATCCGCTTTGCCATTCTCCAGTATGCTGTTCACTGCCTTTTCCCAATTATGCACCTCTTGTATTTCATCCAGAAACAGATAGCAGTGCTCTTTCTCCCCTATTGCTTCGATCAACTCCTGATACATCTGCTGTGCCGTTATATCCTCCGGAATATCCATTTCCGTATACCGCTTCTCAATGATATTTTCTCCGGATACTCCTCTGCGGATCAATTCTTCCTTGATCATCCGGAAAATGGTTGATTTGCCACAACGTCGAACACCTGTCAAAATCTTTACGACCGGCTTATCTATAAAGGGTTCTACTGCTTTTATATAATCATTTCTTATAATCATAATACCCAGACCTTTCCTAATATAATCTGCCGTCTTCAAACGGCGACAGAACATTCCTATGATCTCTTCCCTTATAGATTATACCAAAAAATAGTAAATATACAAATAGTTTTTTGGTTTTAACCTTAAAAACAACCGGCTTATCTGTAATAAAACGAAAGGACGAAAAAGCCATGAAATTTATATATGGCTCTTGACAACCCTATGGAATATGCCAGCTTAGTTTTGACAGGTGAGATGCAGGATTGGACGGATGCGGGATCTTCAAAAAATATAAGTGGAATGTGAGAATTGTGCATGGTACAATGGGAAGTGAAAAATATGAAGTTGACGGAGGATAATGCATGAGTGATTTGTATGTTTCAGATTTAGATGGGACATTATTGAGAAGTAACGAAGTAACCTCTAAATACACAAATCAAGTAATCAATTCATTGGTTAAAGAAGGGATGATTTTTTCCTATGCTACGGCACGTTCTTTAGTTACAGCGAAAAAAGTGACCGCAGGAATAAATGCAAAAATTCCGTTAATTGTGTATAATGGAGCATTTGTGATTGATAATATTACGGAAAAAATATTAATCGCTAATTATTTTGATGATTCCGTACATTCCGTGCTAGAAGATTTGTTTAGCAATAACGTGTATCCCATTGTTTACGCATACATTAATGGGGTGGAAAAATTTTCGTTTGTGCGAAAAATGTGTACAGAGGGTATGAATATGTTCCTCGAAAGCCGTAGAGGCGATGTTCGAACAAATGAGGTGAATTCATTGTCTGAGTTGAAAGAGGGGAATATTTTTTATATTACTTGTATTGATGAGCCCAAAAAACTTATACCTTTGAGGCAGACCTTTCTTATATCGACCAGAACACAAAGGTTGTATTTGCAGGAATGGATGTGACAAATGAGC
>OGDN01004746.1_pt1 | contig 11601 bp, 13 predicted proteins | sample 1570271 | NCBI WGS metagenome assembly OGDN01 (sample SAMEA4384481, study PRJEB24528) | human gut metagenome | reverse complement strand
CCCCTTTCAAGAATGAAAATCTTGCGTCCTAACCGATAGACGAACGGGCCATCCTATTGTTGCATTTCTGCTTTTTGCTCTCTCGAATCAGTGTTTGTTTCTCGATTGCGGATGCAAAGGTAGGAACTTTTTTGAAACTGACAAACAATTCTTGAAAAAAATATCTGTTTTTCCTTCTTTTTTTTCTTGTGGTAGGCTTATACTGCTTGATTTTCAGCTAAATATGAAGTTACGATTTGTCGAAAAAAAGTTCTCTTTCCATAGTGCTATGGATAATAGCCTATGTTTACACCTTATTATATATAATAGACTTTATATACTTCGCTCTTGGTTGTTACATCGTTTTCGAAAAAACCGATGTATTTACGATTTTTCTTGTAACTAAATGACTATTTTAGCGACTAACGGAGTAAATATACTGTGAGCGATGAATGACAATAAAGAGTTTATAAATATATTGATGCAGAATAAACGTATCATTTATAAGGTATGTTTTATGTATGCGGATGATAACGATGATATAAATGACTTATATCAGGAAGTCGTTCTCAGCCTATGGAAGGCTTATCAGAAATTTGAGGGCCGTAGCAGCGTAAGTACATGGATATATCGGATTGCACTCAATACTTGCATTACGGGACTACGGAAAAAAAAGAACTACGACTATGTGCCTTTGCAACAGGACATTGATATACTGGATGATTGTGAACGGGATGAATTGTTGAAGCAGATGTATCATCTCATACATCAGCTGGATAATGTAGACAGAATGTACATTATGCTTTGGCTGGACGAAAAGAATTATGATGAAATAGCTGAAATAGTAGGAGTCAGCCGCAATAACGTGGCGATCCGCATCCATCGTATTAAAGAGAAATTAAAAAGAATGTCTGACCAATAAAAAGAAGGATGATATGAAACTTGATGAATTAAAAAAGAGCTGGGGGCAATTCAATGATAGACTCAATGAGCAGAAGCTTGTTGAAGAACAGCAAATCGAGCAGATGTTGGCAAAGAAGAAGATGAGCAACTATAATAAGCTGCTGCGTTATGAGCAGATATCTCTTGTTGGTTTGTCTTTCCTTTTTTTGTTTATTTTGTCTGTTTATCAGCCGTATTCTCTCTTTTGGGTTTATTTGGGAATTATGTTTTTTGTTCCCGTTCTGCTTGCTTTTGCGATAGGTTTATTCTGTTATTATAAACTGAAACAGGCTGGGTGTATGAAATATGACTTGGAACATCAGATTTACTATATGCTGCAATATAAGTCATCGCTTTATTGGGGGTACGTTGCGGTTTACCTGTCATTCATTCCGGGTATTGTGTTGTTTATCATTTACGCGAATGTAATCTGGGCATGTATGACTATTGGTCTTGTATTGCTGGGTGTCGTGCTTGATGTCTTTATCTTCAAATTCATATTAAAAAAGATAGAAAAGATGGTAACGGTTAGCAGGGAACTGAGAGAACTGAAGAAAATGATGTGTGACCGTTGAATGTAATTAATCTATATAGTCAGCAATTTACAGTATATTTCTAACGATAATCATTAAAAAATAGAAGCATTATGAGAACTTCCTTATTCGTTTTCTTTTTATTCATTCTTGGGTGTGGTTTATCTTTATTTGCGAGTGAAACTGTTCGTCCTAACGGTTGGTATTATGTGGTTGATATGGAGAATGATAGTTTGTCTGTCGATCCGATTGTTACAGTGAGAGACTTCTCCATGTTGAAACTGGATTCTGTGACAGATGTGGCACAGGATTCTGTGACTTATCGTATTGTTGGGAAAGTTAAGGACTCTCACGAGGCCATTTGGGCAGAGGCAACAGAAAAATCGATAGGAAAGCAGATCGGGTTTCTGTTCAATGGTATCCTTCTTACTGCTCCCTATGTAAATTGCAGTATAGAAAATGGTAACTTTTTCATTGTGACGGATAAAGTGCGTGATATGAAGTTGCTGTACAATACCTTGCGACAGGAAGCCGGATGTAAGGAAGAGTATGGGACCAGTGACCGGTTTGGCAATGAAAAAGAGTCATCCGCTACCTTTTGGCTTGTTAAAGGAGGATTGATTGGTGTATTTCTGATTATCTTATGTGTCGGGCTGTTGAAATTGCGAAGTATTAAAAAAGGACCTTCCCGCAATAAGAGGCAATAGATAACGAAAGTGCACTTGTCCTCGCTCGGACAAGTGCACCAACACAAACAAAACAAACAATTAATAAAACAGTCCTTCAATGAAGTGCCGTTTTATAAAGAAATTTAGCATGTTGTGGGAAATTAAACATGCGAAAAAAAGGGTATATCATACCACTCGGATACTTCACAGTAGCCTTTTTTGTAGAACATCTCACCTAAATTCCGTATACATACAATCAGCCATGTATTCTTAAGATTCCAGTTCTGAATCATTCAGCCGCACAGTCCATCCGTTTACCATTATTTTCGGGCATATCTTCGGAATCCCCATATCCGATGATTGGATGAAAAATAAAAGTGTATATGAATCCTGCCTGTCAAGATATTCCTGGTCGTCCATCTCATCACCGGTATAACTGTAGATTTTAGATAACAATAAATACTGGGTGAGCGGAAGACGCAGAATTTCCTGTCCGCTGGGTATATGCTTTATGGACAATGTGGTCTGATCTCCTTTCATGATGCGCAATGTGTTCAATCGCGCATGAATGACAGGAATATCATCAGAGAGTACACTGACTTCCTGCCGGTATGGGCGATAGTAAACGGGCTCTGTATCCAATGGAGTATTTGTATAATCCATTACCCCATTAGCAGCTTCCAGCGTGAAAGTAAAATCTTCCCGGTTCAGAAGGTTATTGTTTTCATCCTGAAGGATACATGAGAAATAATTGGTGTTCTTGACTAAAGGGGCGTCCCATACCTGATAATCACTGCTGACCGTAATATTTTCAAGGCTACCGTAAAAGAGGCCGTTCAATTTCCCGTTCATCTGTTTGTCATTGTCACATATCAATGACAGGAGCAATGATTCCCGTTCCGTCTGACCGGTTTTGAGATAAGGGAACCGGTATTGACGGTCGGAAGCTCCTCCCCACAAAAGCAGATGATAGCTCCCTTCGGGAAACGGCACTCTTACCATGCAGTAGCCTTGATGTAATGTGATACTGTCTACGTCCAGTCTGTCCACATACTTGTTGTTCTTGTCGAAAGCAAAAATGGTGATGTCTCCTACTTGTGAGGAAGCGGCATCCACATCCAGTATATTATAGGTATACGAGATTTTCAACCAGGTCCCGGTAGGGCAGTCTGACAGATCATCATTCACCCAGTTGCAGGATGAGAACAGCGTGATAACGCAGATAATATGTAGTAAAAATGGACGCATTGGTAATAAATTTAGTTCAAAGTGGCCGATACTTATTCAAGTTCTACATCTTGGTTACGTACGGCCCACGGAAAAACATCGATGTTGATGTTCAGTTCTGCCTTGTATTCATCCGGTTGTTCCGGTTCGATAAACGGTTCGCCGCTGCCCAGACCTGCAACCTTATTGACTGACAGCCTGTATATGTTGTTGCGTACGATACCGAATTCCATTACTCCCATCTCAGTGTCATTGTTGTTGTCTTCGTGCTTGATCCAATAGTTATAGTAGCATGCATAGTTTTCAGTCTTGCCAAAACGTTTGATGCTATATTGGGCAAGCTCTTCCATTGTAGAGTCGTCGGTAATGTCTCCGGGCAGGTTGTTAAGTACCAGTTTTCTGATTGCATTTACACTGGTGTAGAAATTGTAGTTGAAGTAAAACAGGTTGGTCGGCCAGTTGGACGGGTTGCTGACTGTTTCTCCGCTTTCGTCGAATACACGGTCGGTAGCAATGTCGAGGCTTGCTTTGAACATCACTCCTGTGGTATAGGCATTCATCTGGGCCGGACGGAACATACAGTTCTCCAGACAGTAGATGCGTGACCAGCTATTTGCCGGAGCCATGCCTGCCCAGTTGCTGTCGTCTATATTAAGTTGCACCAGTGCCTGTGCAAAGAAACCGTCCTCATTCTTAAAGTCTTCGGCACCTTCTACGGTTTTCTTGAAGAAGTAAGGGTCTATTACATAACCGTCGTTATCGTTTATGTTGCCGAAGTTCTCATCAGTGTATGAGTCCGGTTCCTGAAGGCTGGTCAGTACGGCTGTATGGCGGAAAGTGTAGAACTGAGTTGCCAGGTTCAGCATTCTGAAGTTATTGAGTTTGATAGTACAGTAAGTCTTTCCTGCCGGGTCTTTCAGGGGGAAGGTCTCCTGTGTCTGTGTCACTTCAATTTTGGCAACCACACGTTCCAGGCTGATAGAGATGTTGGTTACTTTGTCAGAGTCTGTGGGCTTGCTGACTTCAACATTCAGGTTGGCAGCACCACGGTTGGTCATTACAAATCCTTCTTCGGGTACACTTGGAATCTTTCCTGCGCTGTAAGTCACCTTGTCGATAGCTCCGAGGAATTTGTCCTGTGTTGCGATGTCTCCTGTGATTGCTTCACCATTGGCGATGGCGAATACATTGTAGGTTCCCGGTTTCATTGTGATTTTGTTGGCGGTGTATTGTATTTTTTGTCCGCTTGTTCCTGCCAGTGTGATGTTTTCAAGAGGCTGCGACTCAACAAAAGTTTTGGTAACCGAGTCAAAGAAGTAGACAGTAAGGCTTTTTACTGCGTATTCTTCTTTCGAACCTTCTTCAGTTACGCCTGATGATTCGGCACTTCGGCTGACGGGAACATTCGGAATTTCAAGAAACAGGGCTACGTTGCCGTTCGAATCCGAGTGAGTTTTGTCGGAGATTACATCTGCATCGTTGATGCAACTGTACTGTGTGGCTGCTGTAAATAGGAGCATTGCCATTAGTTTTGTAAATTGTTTCATCTTACCATTGATTTTAATTAAACATTTATTTAAGTTCTAATATTCGTTTCAGGTTGTCATCGGCTTGTGAAAGTCCGGCAGCTTTGGCTTGTCTGAAGAATGATTCCGCTTCTTCATACTGGTTCTTCAGAAGGTACAGGACGCCTTTTGCCAGTGCCGTTTCCGGTACTTCCGGTGCTTTCTCCAGATAATGCCCGGCGGATTTCACGTCTCTTTGCATCAGTGAGATGCAGGCTGCGTTCAGATTGGCTACGGGATTATCCGGAAACAATTGCACGGCAGTCATAAATATCTTGTTGTATGTTTCACTCCCCGGTGTGTGGGTAAGTGCGAGGCGGAACATCTCTTCAAGGCTCAGATTCTTGGGGTTGGTCACGAAAATATTTCGTGATTCTTCTACGCTGAAAGGACGTACATGATATTCGATGGTATAATCGGAATGCCTGAGCAGCGTGAACCAATGTTCGAGTACAAAGCGATAGAATGCCGGAAATTGTTTTTTCAACTTCTCTTCCTTGCGGTCGGGGTGCAGACTGCTTGTCACGATTCTCATGACCGCCTCTTTTTGCTGAAAGGCTGTATCGGTGAGAAGAGCTTCGAATCCTTCCCAATCTTCGGGAGTATGTGAGGTCTGGATATCCGTTTGGTCGAATGTATATAACCGGCATACATATTCCTTCAATGCCTGAGTACGTTCGCGGGATAATCTCTCGTTGAGTTTATAAGGTCCGTCGGGTGATGCATAACCATGAATGCTGATATGTGTGATTGTCACATTCGTATCATTTTTGATAGCATCTATTGTTTGAACGATCTTATTCAGTTCTGTTGCATTGTTGCTGTATGTTTCGTGTATGATCACATCGTTTACAGGGAAGTCGATGAATGCACATCCTTTCTCGGTTCTGGTTTTCAGCGCTTCCACTTGCGGAGTGAGAAATACGAGTTGCGGAATAGGTACCGGCTGCGGGTGCAGACGGGCGATGCAGGTGAAAGCTTCTTCACCGGGGATGCCGCAGCCGCAACTTTTCTCTATCAGTGAGAGTGTAGCATGGTTCATCCATTTCTCAAAAGGAACGGATTGCAGATAATGCATACTTTGCTGACTTCCGTTTTTTCTTTGCAGTGACCGGGCTTCTTTCTCCTTTCTGCCCGTCTCACGCATAAATATGATTTGTTGTTTCCGGCTATTGATATAGATGGGTGGCAGTTCCAGCCGATGCTCCAGACTGTCGGTGACAACTGGAACAAGAACCAGCGATTCGTTGGACGAGAGGTCTCGGGTGATCTCTACCGAAATAGAAACCACCAGCTCTTCCCCTGCCTTGTGGAGGCTGGAAGCGGTGGTGCGGATCGTTCCGTAATCTTTCTCTACAGGCGTCTGTGCCTGTAGGGAAAGCGATGCCATGACCGCAATAATAAAAAATCCTCTCAGTTTCATAGTTATACTAATCAATGAATCTATATGTAGAAATAGCCTGTTCACCAAGGATAGATATAAGATATGATTCCGCGTTGTTGCAGTTCTTCCAGAATCTTCATGTCCTTCGGTGTTTTTCCTCTACCGCCATGTCCTAAGTGATATACTTTCCACGGTGTAGACCGGTATTTGCGTGCTATCTCCATGTAAATATGCCTCCTTTTGGAGAACCAGACTTTCCATAATTTTTTCATTTTTCTTCTTTTTTTAAAATAGGTAGATTAAACTAATAGAGGCCTTATTAGGTCCTGCGTAATGATACTTTCCTTCCTCCTTTAGCTTTGCGCATTTATCTACGCAGTTGTATTGCCGGTAATGGATATATTCGTATCCTGCTCCCACACTTGTTTCTATGTTCCAGTGGTCGTTCAGCATCCAGTGATATCCACAGCTGATGCCTCCGCCTGCCAGCCAGCCTTCGTACCGATGACGTTTCAGTTGGGAGAATACGCCGAAAGGCAGTTTCTTGCCTCCGATGTTGAATTGTGCACCGTTCAGATAAGCCCCTAAGAAAAAACCGTTATACTTCTGGCAAGTCCAGTATTTGTATTCAGGTTGCAGCAGCCAGTAGCGGTTGACATATTCTTCGCTCCGCTTCCAGGGTCGCAGGCTTCCGGTGAGTTCGACGGTGTTCTTGTTTCCTATGGCATACGAGATTCCTCCTCCGAAAGCTCCGTCTATGGCAGAAAGCGCATTCACTCTGATGGCCACTTTCTGCGAGTAAGCGTCCAGACATCCAAGAAATAAGAGCAGGAATATGAAACGTTTCATTGTATCCGTTGATTAAGGGCGTTTATTGTTCTCAAAAAATGCATTCAGATTGTATGCAGCCTCTTCAGAGCCTTCTGCTTTGGCGGCTTTCAGCATTCGGATACCTTCATAGGTATTTCCGGACATAAGTTCGTATACTCCGCGACAGTTTTTGTAGGCAAGACTGTCATGGAGAGCCATTGAAAGGAACTTACCTGCCGATTTGACGTCTCCCTGTTCTATGGCGGCAGCTGCTGCATTCAGGTTGGCAACCGGGTGTACAGGATACAGTTTGACACTAATATTGATAATCTTGTAAAACCGGGCTTTATCTTCCGTATAAGACAGGGCGACAGTGTAGAGTTCGCGGAGCGATAACATCTGCGGATTGATCTCCGCTATCATTTTTGCCTCTTCAAGGCTGAAATTCAGTTCTTTCTGATTCCGTGCATCCACATCATCCGTTTCGGGAGAAACATAGGCACCCTTGTATTTCATTTTGTTGCCGGCTGCCGGAGTCACCGAACGTTCATTGACAGCAGGGAGGGAGGCTACTTCTTGGGTAGCCGTACTGGAGGGAACTATTGTGCCGGAAGATGCCACTATGTTTTGAGGAGTTATGACGATCGTATCTTTCAGAGATTGTTCACCTTCCGGACGGACAATAGTTCTTTTAAGTGTCAGTGTCGCGTTGCTCATCCACTCCTCTGCCGGCAATGAAGTCCGGTAGGAAATGGTACGTGAATGATTTTCGTCAATGCCGGCAATGAGATAAGCTTTTGCATCCTCTTCTTTCCGGTCATTCTTTTTGCGCAATATCTGATTGCGCAGATATAGCTTCTGTTTCTGCTTGCCGTTCAGTTGTATGTGTGGCAGCAGTACTTTTTTCTCCTGGCTGGTCAGTACGGGTGTCAGCATAAAGGCACCTTTGGAATCCATGTCATCTATATGGATTGAAATATCCATGGACAGAAGCAATGAATCTGCACGGACACCGAAGAAGTGAGGGACGATATCCAGCTTAACGTTCTGTGCCGGGAGCAAGTTGCATATCAATAGACTGAAAAAGATGAATGCTTTCGTTTTCATGTTATGTTGTGATTTAATTGATTTACTGAATGAAATATACGAGTGATATTCCTATCTGCGTGGGGCCCCAATAGTTGCAGTGGGACTTTTCTATGAAAGCGGCGCCTTCGGGTTGTCCGTAACGTTTGTAGTTGAGGTGGGCATATCCCAGTGAGAGTCCTGCTTCCAGATTCCATTGCGGACTGATCATCCATTGATAACCGTAGGAGATGCCGAAACCTGCCAGATTGCCTTGATACCGATTGTTGGCGATCTGCTTGTTTTCGATTCCCAGCATTTTACCGTTTCCGAATCCCCAGGGGAGCATACCGCCAAAGTTGAACAGGGCATAATGAACCTGAAAGCCGATATAACTTCCCATAAACGTTCCGCTAAACCATTTGCGGTATTCCGGCTGGAGCATGAAATGCTTCATCTTTTTATTTCCTCCGAAGTTCCAGGGATTGTAGTTGACGGAGAGACTGAGCGTATGCGTATCATCGCATCTTATCTCTCCCCCTATGTTGAATGTGGTTGTGAGGTCGTAGAGAAGATTGCTCTTGACAGCTATCTTTTGCCCGTATAGACTGGAAGCGGGCAGAAGACAGGAAAGGAGGATGCTTGCCAACATGCATTTTAAGACTGGTGTGAGTCCTTTCGTGCTGCTGATCGGCAATATCCTGTTTTTATTACTATTGGGTTTGTGTGTCATAATCTTTTGCTTATGTGTTTCTGTTACTTCTTAGGTAACGGAAATCCGGTTTTGTGACCGGTATGTGGAGGGGAAAGAAGTAAAAAGGCAGCGGTCTTTGAGTTATAAAGTGTATATATAAGTTTTCGGCTGAAAAACAGTCCGGCAGACACAACAGTGGTCTGGAACATGAAACAGATATAATTCATGCTCCTGTATTCTTTTTTATTTTTTTTGAAAGAAAGGAAGTGAAATAATGTATAATTAATTTGGAATATGATGTTCTTTTTCTATATCTTTGCGCTGTATTTATTTCCGTTACCTAAGAAGTAATAGATAAGGTAATTTGTTTATATTCAATAGTTTGTCTCTCGCTATTTGCCTGTAAGGTAGTTCTCTACGTAAAAACAATTCAATTTATTCGCTTCTGTTCGTTTTTCCAGTCCAAAGCCTTTCAGATAAGTTTGCGTGGTTTTTATCGATTTATGTCCCAATGATTCGCTGATCATTTCGATAGGGATTCCCTGATATTTGGCACTTGTTGCCCAGGAATGCCGGATGGTGTATGAAGTGACGGGCGATTTGATGCGCAATTCTCTGGAGAGGCTCTTCAACTGATTGTTGAAACGTCTGAGAGCCGACTGATATTCCTTATATCCTGCCTCTTCTTTCCTTTTTTTATCTCCTTTCATTATGTCGAATAGATAATCCGGATAATCGCCGGCGGAAGATTCATTGTTGCGCAGTCCGTTAATTGTCTTTTGGGCTGCTTCCAGTATTTCAACGCTCATGGGAGTGCCCGTCTTTATACGGTTATATCTCAGTACTCCGTGTGTCAATGCAGATTTCTCCAGATGTGCAAAGTCGGCAAACGGCATACCGCAGAGCTGAAACATCAGTCGTGCTATTGCTTGTGTACGACACAGATGTCTGGATTTGGGCGCTTTGTAGAGCAGCATGTGCAGCTCGTTGATGGGCAGCGCCTTCTTCTGGCGGACATCTACTCCGGTGAATACATCACGAAACAGTCGGGGAATGAAACGGGCAGTGCCTGCTTCGACGCCCCGGTTGTAGATACTGCGCAGCATACGCATATAAGTCGATACGGTATTTGGTTTCAATCCGCAGTCATAAAGATACTGTCCATACCTTCTCAGGTTATCGCGGTTGACTTGCCCGAATGCCACATCGGGAGTATCACAAAACTTTGTAAATGAAAGAATTGCATTTTTGTATACATGTGCCGTCGAGTAACGGCCTTCTTCTTGAAGACTTCGGATGTATGCTTTTGCGCATCCGATAAAGCTGTTTTTATTACTTTTTCTTTTCATGTTCTTGTTTATATTTACTTGTTATTCAGGGAGTATAACAAAAATAGCAATCTTTTTTGTTGTTAACGCCTCTAAAAAGCTCTCAATTGCCAGACATTTTTTTGTAGTTTTGTTCCGGAATGATAAAAAGAGGAGCACGTTATGCTGCAAAAGACGAAAGGAATAGTTCTACATACACTTAAATATAATGATACTTCTATCATTGTAGATATGTACACGGAGTTATCCGGCAGGACTTCTTTTTTGGTTCCCGTACCCCGTTCGCGGAAGTCAGCAGTCAAGTCAGTGCTTTTCCAGCCCTTGTCTTTTATCGAGTTTGAGGCGGACTACCGTCCGAATGCCACACTCTACCGGGTGAAAGAGGCAAAGTCCTTTTATCCTTTCACTTCTATTCCTTATGATCCGTACAAGTCTTCGATGGCACTTTTTCTGGCAGAGTTTCTGTATCGTGCGGTCCGTGAAGAAGCAGAGAACCGTCCGCTGTTCGCCTATTTGCAGCATTCCGTCATTTGGCTGGATGAGTGTCGTGAAGGGTTTGCCAATTTTCATCTGGTTTTTCTGATGCGCCTTTCCCGGTTCCTGGGGCTGTATCCGAACCTGGAAGATTATCACACCGGCGATTATTTTGATTTGCTGAATGCTTGTTTTACTTCCACCCGTCCGCAATTGCATTCTTCTTATATTAATCCCGACGAGGCGGGACGCCTTCGCCAGCTGATGCGTATGAATTATGAGACAATGCACTTATTTGGCATGAGTCGTTCAGAACGCACTCGTTGTTTGACGATTATGAATGATTATTATCGTCTGCATTTACCGGATTTTCCTGCGTTGAAATCTCTGGATGTACTGAAAGAGTTGTTTGACTAATCTTTTTAGTAGTTTATACTTCTTCCCCTCTTTTTATATGATAACTAAATAGGTATATAATAACTTTCTTCTAAAAATATATATTACTTTTGTCGTCAACAAAATGACTAGCTATTAACTAATATGAAAACATTCACAAACTTAGCGGCATATATTCTCATCTTTTTAGTTCTGTATGGGTGCAACGATGATGTATTTGTCGACGACTTCCGGTCTTCTGATTCCGAATTTACTCTGGATGGGAATGGTGATGATGTAACCATTCGTTTTGCATCCTCTAATTGGGATTTGGTTTGGATGTATACTTACGATAGTGATTTTAACCATCAATATGAGATTTATGATGTTGATGACAATCTGATAATGAAAAACGAAGACGCCTACCTGAGAGGATTGGGTAAGATTGTATGTAATGAAAAGCTGACCGATTTTATCATTCAACGCAGTAATCCCAAAGAATTAAAGATAACGGTGGGCGAAAACGTTCGTAACGACTACTTTAGATTCATGCTTGT
>OGDN01004743.1_pt1 | contig 11621 bp, 10 predicted proteins | sample 1570271 | NCBI WGS metagenome assembly OGDN01 (sample SAMEA4384481, study PRJEB24528) | human gut metagenome | reverse complement strand
CAGAGAACAGAAAAGGATAGCATGTATGAACTGTCCGCAAAAAATGACCGACTGAAGTTGGTCAACGACATCTGTTAAAAGGCAACTTTGGGAAGCTAGCATACCATAAGTGATATCTGCTGTAAATTTACGATCAGGCTTGGAAAGCTGTTTTGAAATTTTATTTGTAAAAGTTAAAATTTTTCGTTTCAAAGTGTAAGTATTTGATGTAAAATTAGCCATAGGGAATCTCCTTCTTTTTTGTTTAGTAAGGTTTTTGTTTGGTAGCTTAATTTTACATCAAAAAGAAGTCAGATTCCTTATATTTTGGGCATTTTCATAAAGTTGTTTATAATGAATGGAGAAAAATCAGAGGTCTGTGGATAAAACTGCGGAAACTCAAGAAATTTATGATATTGACAATGGTAAAGGGAATGGATATAATAAAGAAGTATAGAGATTGTGACCGTTTTAAGTAATGGGCGATACTCTATCTTTATTAGACATTTAAATTGGATTGCGATTGTGAAGCCAAGCATGACCTGTATAGTATATGTTATTACATAAATTATAAGGTCATTTTTTATTTTGGCATGAATTTGCTGAAACAGGATATAGGAAGAGATAAGGCCAATCTTGAAATATATCATTTGGAAAGGGACATACATGAAAATTAAGAAAAAACTTAATAATAATGTAGCTGTCGTAACAGATAAAACTGGAAACGAAATCATTGTTATGGGGAAAGGAATTACCTATGACAAGAAATCAGGAGACTGCATAGATGAAGAGCAGGTAGAAAAACGATTTGTTCTATCTAATAAAGATTTTTCTATGAAATTTCAAGAAATATTATTAGATATTCCAGCAAAATATTTAGAAGCCAGTAATTGCATTATTGAAAGGGCAAAGAAATATTTAGATGCAGAAATAGATGATAATATCTATATTTCATTGACGGATCATATCCATATGGCGGTAAAGCGTTATTTGGATGGAATGCAGGTTCCAAATCCATTATTATTGGATATCAAACGATTTTACAACAAGGAATATGAGATTGGATGCCAGGCGCTAGAGATTATCAAAGATCAGCTGAAAGTAGAACTTCCAGAAGATGAAGCAGGATTTATAGCATTTCATTTTGTAAATGCACAGCAGAATCTGGAGTCGTCCAGAATGGTAGATATCATGAAGCTTGTAAAAGAGATCACGAACATTGTAAAATATCAGATGGGATTGGATTTTGATGAGGAATCGGTGTATTATTATCGATTTATCACACATTTGAAGTTCTTTGCACAGCGGTTATTTTTAGAAAACAAGCAGTATACAGATGATGATAATCCATTATATCATATTGTCAAAGAACAATATAAGAAGGCATTTAACTGTACCCAGTCAGTTGTGAAATTTGTAGGTAATAAATATAATTATAAGATATCCAAAGAAGAACAGTTATATTTAACAGTACATATTGAAAATATTATAACGAAAAGTAAAAAATAATTGGATTGTAACGATGAATAAATTCAAATCGGCGAAACCAAGAGTCTTTGTGGACCCTTGGTTTCTTATTTTTTAAGGAGAAATAATATGAGCGATAATAAAACTTTAGGAAGAAAGATCATAGAGGCAGCGGGAGGTGCCGAAAATATCAAGTCGATCACAAACTGTGCGACAAGATTGAGAATGTATATCAAAGATGCATCAAAATATGATGAAGAAACAATTAAGAAAATTGATGGGGTTATGGGAACATCAATTGTTGGAGATCAGTATCAGGTTATTGTAGGTCCAAAAGCGATTCATTTATGTAAAGCAATACAGGATGAATATGGAATTGCAGGTGCAGGAAAGAAACAGGAAAAAGCCAAAGGAAATATTGTGAACAGATTTTTGGAGACAGTGTCCGGCTGTATCGCACCATTAGTTCCAGCATTGGCAGCATCAGGTTTGATCAAGGTATTATTAACAATCTGTTCTATGTTGAATTTGCTTCCAGAACAGAGTCAGACATATGCGTTGTTAAGTACAGCCTCAGATGCAGTGTTTTATTTCATGCCAATTATTCTTGCATATACGTCTGCCAAACGTTTTCAATGTAATGAAGTGTTGGCAATTGTAATCGCGGGAGTGTTATTACATCCTAATTTTGTAAGTATGGTAACACAGACACAGGAACAAAATATGGCAATTCATTTCTTAGGACTGCCAGTGACACAGACAAGTTATAATGGAACTGTTGTACCAATTATCTTGACTGTATGGGTAATGTCATATATCGAGAAATTTATTGATAAAATACTGCCAGAAGTTGTAGTACATTTATTCAGACCATTACTAATTGTTTTATTTATGACACCAATCGCATTGATCGTAACAGGACCTGCGGGAGCAATCTTTGGACAGGGATTAGCCGTTGTATTACAGGGAATTTTTGCAAAAGCAGGATGGGTTGCACTCGCATTAACATTACTTGTAACAAGTTTCTTATGTATGACAGGTATGCATCTAGCCTTAATTCCTGTAGCAATGACATCTATTGCAGAAGTTGGATATGATGAATTTGTATTAGTTGTATTTTTATGCTTTACATTATCTCAGGGAGCAGCAGCTTTAGCGGTATTATTAAAAACAAAGAATTCTAAATTACGTCAGTTAGCAATTCCAGCAGCAATTTCTGGATTATTTGGCGGTACATCAGAACCAGCACTATATGGAATCAGTGTTAAAATGAAAAAACCATTATATGCTACGATTATTGGATCAACAGTTGCAGGAATTTATGCAGGAATTGTACATTTAAAGGTTTTCGCATTTGGACTGTTTTCAGTTATAGGAATTCCAGGATATTATAGTGCAAAATATTCAAGTAACTTACAGCATGCGATCATTACATCAGCACTTACGATCGGTATTACAATGATTGCCGTATGGATTTTAGGATTTGATGACAGTGTTTATGATGACTATGATGAAGAAGCTGTGGAAGATGCAGATACAGCACCAATCGTATTAAACGAAAATGTTGATGATTCAGAAATTGTCAGTGTAACATCAGGAAAAATTGTAAAGCAGGAAGATATCAAAGACGAAGTATTTTCAACAGGAGTGATAGGAAAAACTGTAGGAATCGTATCAAATGATGGGGTTTGCTATTCTCCCGTTGATGGTGAAGTAGCATCCGTATTTCAGACAAAACATGCAATGGCATTTAAAAGCAAAGAAGGAACAGAAGTTTTAATGCATGTGGGAATTGATTCTGTGAATTTAGAAGGAGAAGGATTTAAGGTATTTGTAAAAGAAGGAGATACTGTAAAAAAAGGACAGAAAGTATTAACATACGATAAGACTGTATTTGAAAAAAATAAAATAGATGAAACAACCATTATGGCAATTTCAAATACACAGGATTATGAAAATATACAAATGTTGGCGAAAGGAGAAGAAACTATAGCAGGAGATCCGATTTTCGCAACAGTTGCAAAGGAGAATTAGATGCGGAAATATAAAGAAGAATTGGTCACGAGATTACAAAATGATTCTAAAGTAGCAACAGAAAATGGTGTGGATTTTATTATAAAACCCATTCCAGAAATGGAAAAGATATCTGGAATGGATCCAAGAATGTTAAAAGCAGCCAAAGAAAAAATTAAAAAGCTGCCAACAGAATTTTCTGTTGATACATTTCAATTATATGGGGAACGTTACAGACCGGATAAGAAGAATTATGACCTGACAGAAAGTGTAATTAATATAAAGCAGAAATTAATTCAAGTAAAGGAACATTATATCAATACATTTTTTTATTACCCTGAAAATAAAAAAAATATGCCGATTGTTTTATATCTCCATGGCGGAGCATTTATGACAGGTGATCATACGCAGTTTGAAAATCAATGTAAATTTATAGCAGAGAAAGCGCAGGCATGTGTTGTTTTTCCAGAATATCGGTTAGCACCAGAGAACCCATTTCCGGCAGGAATTGAAGATGCGTCTGAGATTTTAAATTGGATTTATGATCATGTGGATGAATGGAATGGAGATAAAAATAAAATAATAGTTGCTGGGGATAGTGCAGGTGCCAGCATTGCAAATGCATGTGCATTAATGGATCAGGAACATAAAATTCGTTTGTTGTTTGAGATTTATCCATGTTGTGATATTGATAATTCAAATAATTCTGAAACTCCATGGGATAAGAATTATTATGATATTCCAGAAGATGAAGAAAAATATATTATTGGACGAATGAAGAGATTAGAGAATTCTGGGAAAATGATGAGAGAATTGTATTTGGGAAAAGAAAAACTTGAAAATCCATATGCATCAATTATTTATCAGAAAGATTTATCCGATTTTCCGCCGATTATTACGGTAGTAGGCGAGTATGACTTTTTAAGATTCAGCACAGATATATTTACGAAAAGATGTGCAGATTATGGAAAATTAAGAAGAACGATTCGATATCAAGGATGTGATCATGGCTTCTTTGACATGATTGGAGTTATGCCACAGGCAGAAGATGTGATTTTAGAGATGGCGAAAGATATTATGAATTTATAGATCAAAAAATATGAGCTTATTGTAAATCAAACAATTAAGAAGAGGCTCCTTTAGTTACAAAATTGTGCTAGAGGGGCTTATTTTTCAATTTAAAGACTGATCCATATAACAAAAAAGTATTAATTGCTAAACTACAAATCGCGATAACGATTTATCGCCGCCATAATCTCCTGTTTTCGAGGCATCGCCAGATTACTTTTCACGTACTTGCTATCCAAGATCGCAGAAAGTCCTTTTGTTTCAATGACTTGCATCAATTCATCTGCAACCGCACCAAGATCTTTCTTTCCATCCATCAAATGCAGTTTCGCATACAACAAAGCATAACCAAGAGTGGTTGTCTGTTCAGCATCTGCAATCTGCTCTACATATCTAAGATCAACCGTATCTTTATTAATGGAAAAAGCATCTTTTCCAAGTGTTTTCATCTTGATCTTTCGTTCTTTCTTTAGATGATTTCCAGCCTTAAAACAACGGTCAAAACAAGGATCAAGATGTTCATTTTCAGGAAGTGAAACCATAGGGAAGTCTTTCGCAGCTTCTTTTGCAACAGTGGTGATATCTTTTGGCACATATTGATCCATCTGAATGATATGATCTGCCGGATGAAAATAAGATCCGCAGCTTCCAGCAACAATAATCGAAGAAATACCATATCTTTCATATAATTCACGAACACGTTCAATAAAAGGCGTGATCGGCTCCTGGTCACGCAGAACCACGCGCTGCATCAATTCATCACGGATCATAAAATTTGTAGCACTTGTATCTTCATCGATCAGGAATAAAGAAGAATCAGCTTCCATCGCTTCCACTACATTTGCAGCCTGTGAAGTACTTCCACTGGCATCTTCCGTACTAAAAGAAACGGTATCTTTCCCATTTGGAAGATTATTAATAAACATAGAAATATCGGTATTCGTAATACTTCTTCCATCTTCTGCACGGATCTTCATAGCAGTTGGATCAGTGATCACAAATTCACGCCCATCTCCTTTGATATGATCATAAACACCAAGTTCTAACGCTTTTAATAACGTAGATTTTCCATGATATCCACCACCGACGATCAAGGTAATTCCTTTTGGAATTCCCATACCAGTGATCGTTCCATGATGTGGAAGATCAAACGATACGCGGTAAGTATCTGGAGACTGGAATCTGACACAGTTTTTCAAAGGTTTCTGCGAGATGCCGCTTTCTCTCGGTAAAACAGACCCATCCGCAATAAATGCGACAAGACCCATGGAGTCTAAGTTCTGACGAATCATATGTTGGTCTTCAGATAAATGAATGGCTTCTTCCAACATTTTTTGATCAATGTTTTTATAGAACAAAGAAGAGGAAACACAATCTGGCAGCAGTCCAAATAACATTTTATCCAGTTCTCTTGCGTTTACAGTTCTCCCATTTGCAGGGAATCCAGCTTCAAAATGAACAAAGATATCTCCATTGGAAGGATTGATCGTGCAGGCAGTTCTTTCTAACACTTGTTGTCCGCATTTACTGATGGAAAATAACCCGCTTTTTCCAGAACCTTTTGCACGAAAAGATATTTTGGACAAAGCATTATAAAACAGACGGGTCAGATGGTCACAAAGAGCAATACGTTTACATTTTTTATTATAAAATTCGGCAGGGAATCCTGCTTTTTTTCCTTTTATTTTAATGCTTAATTTGGATGGTGAAGCAAAAGGATCTCCCTGTACATGATCGATCTGCAAAAAATAATTTCCAAAGTCGTAAATACCAGAAGTTCCTTTATATGCCGGATAGCCTTTCCGGTCGATATTTTTTAACATAGATTTTAAATCTGATGATGATTTCATAAATGATTCTCCTTTCATAAAGCAGGAGATTTGATTCCTGCAAAATAATGATAACAGCCAGATATATTTTTGTAAACAAGATGAAATATCACAAAATCCGTGGTATCATAAGAAAATGATCAGACAGAAAGGCGGAAATAAAACGATGGATCTTAACAAATTAAAAGCAATCAAAGCAGTTGTGTTTGATATGGATGGATTAATGTTTGACAGTGAGCGTTACGTTCAGAAATCCTGGGATATTGCAGGACAACGGCTGGGATATGGTCCATTAGGACACAATATTGTAAATACATTAGGAACCAATCTTACGAATCGAAAGAAATATTTTTTAGAACATTACGGAAATGATTTTCCATTTGAAAAATTTCTGGATACATACAGAGATGCATACTATGAACTTGTGCAGGACGGAGTGCCAGCGAAGAAAGGGCTGCATGAAATCGTAGAAGTATTAAAAGATAAAAATTTAAAAGCAGGTGTGGCAACATCATCAAGTAGAGAACATGCGATCAGTAATCTTAAGAGAGAAGGAATTATCGATTATTTTGATGCAATTATCACAGGAGATATGATCGAACATGGAAAGCCGGAACCAGATATTTATATGGAAGCATGCAGACAGCTAGAAACAGATCCAAAAGATGCAATTGCACTTGAAGATGCGATCAACGGAATCCGTTCAGCACATGGGGCAGGAATGAACCCAGTGATGATCCCGGATATTGTGCAGGATACAAGCGAAGTGGATAATATTTTATTTGGCAAATGTGAGTCATTGCTTGAATTTGCAGAGATTTTGAAAAGCATTAAATTGGACACGGAAGAATAAAAGAATTAGATTAAATAATAGAAGAAATACCAAGAAAGGAAACAAATATGGCTAAAAAAAAGAGTGCAGGATGTGAATACTGCAGCAATTATGTATACGATGAAGATTATGAATATTATGTATGTGATATCAATTTAGATGAAGATGAAATGGCAAGATTTATGAGTTACAGTGACTGGGACTGTCCTTATTTCCAGATGGATGATGAGTATGCGATCGTAAGAAAGCAGAATTAATATCAAGATTATAAAATACTATGGATAGTAAATTTTTAAAAAATATGATAAAATTGTATTGGAATAGAAATAATACATAAAACACCGATCATCAAAAGAAAAGGGGTGTTGTCATATGAAAAAGAACACGATCATATGCATTTCCAGAGAATACGGAAGCGGTGGAAGAGCAGTAGGAGAACTTTTGTCAGAGAAATTAGGTATCCCATTCTACGACAAAGAAATCCTCTCACGTGTCGCCAAAGAAAGCGATATGTCCGAAGAATTTGTAAAGAATCACGAAGAAAGTGCAACCTACAGTCACATATTAAATGTACCGATCGGACACAGATTTCCGGGAGTAGAGACAGAAGAGATCATGACACCAGAGAAATTATTTATGATTCAGGCCAATGTTATTCATGAACTTGCCGCAGAGAATGATTCCTGTATCTTTGTCGGACGATGTGCAGATGTTGTATTGAAAGACCACGAAAACTGTTACAGTTTCTTTATTCACAGTCCGATAAAAGATCGTATCAAACGTTTGGAAGAGACAGAAGGTGTTACAGAACGTCAGGCAAAGAAGATGATCAAACAAACCGACTGGGAGAGATCTTCTTATCATAACTATTACACAAAACAAAAATGGGGAGATCCGGGCAATTATGATCTGATGATCAATTCTGCAAGAACTGGAATTGAGAAAGCAGCACAGATCATTATAGACTACATACAATAATTCAAAGAAAATTTTATAAGATAAAAGGAGAAGGTCACAGATAAAGAATTAATCTGTGGCCTTCTAAAAGGTTAAAAAATGGTGCTATGATACGATATGATTCTGAATGATCAGCCGGATAGACTGATACAGATAAGGTTTCAATTCGTCAATCGATGTTGGCTCACCTGTTAAAATGACGTTATAACAGGAACCAGCAACCATTTCGATGATCATATAGATCATGATCTCCGGGTGATCAAATTCATGACCGGAATTCTTCAAAAGATCCATATATATATCATAAATATTTCTCTGTGCATTATCAATTGGTTCCACTAAAGAGTTCTTAAACATTCCCCAGCTTAGATGCTTAGAGATCAGTTTTAAAAGTGTAGGACTGTCATTCAATGCGCCAATGACCTGATCAACAATAAAGATCAGTTTATCTTCAAAATTATCAATGGACTGTTTCTGAAGTTCCTGATATGCATGTTTGAAAACTTCAGCAGATTTCTTCGCGATCAGTTTATAGCGAATGTCCAGTTTATCCTTAAAGTACAAATAAAAAGTACCCTTGGCAACGCCAGCTTCATTTACGATATCGGAGATGGAGGTCTTTTGAAATCCCTTTTCTGTAAACAGCTGATAGGCTGTATTTAAAAGGGCATCTTGTTTCTTTTTTTTATTTATCTCGACCTTTTTCATGGTGATCTCTCCTCTCATTTTCTCTAGTATAACTAAAAAATGACCAAAAGTCAAAATATTTTATAAAATTTATTGACTTTTGGTCATTTTTGGCGTATAACATATATAGGTTAAAAATGACTATTCGTCAGAAATGGGAGGATGCTATGATAACATTTGCAAAGAAGTTAGTACATCATCGAAAATTCATCGTCTTCCTGGCTTTCATTTTACTGATTCCATCAACGATCGGAATCGTGAAGACAAGGATCAATTATGACATCTTAAGTTACCTTCCAGACTCATTAGAGACGGTGAAGGGGCAGGATATCATGGTAGATCAGTTCGGAGCCGGAGCTTATTCGATGATCATCGTTGAAGATATGAATCTTCATGACGTACAGAAGTTAAAACAGAAACTAGAGAAAGTCGATCATGTTGACAAGATCATCTGGTATGATGATATCGCTGATCTAAGTGTTCCAAAAGAGATGCTTCCTGAGAAAGTAAGGAAAGTATTCTTTAATAAGAACGCGACAATGATGATCGCAATGTTTAAAGAAACGACATCATCTGATAATACGATGGAAGCAGTCACACAGATGCGTAAGATTGTTGGAAAACAGTGTTTTATCAGTGGTATGTCCGGGGTAGTTACAGATATCAAGAACCTGGTTATGCAGGAGATTCCAATCTATGTTACGATCGCAGCAGTACTTTCACTGATCGTATTATTTGTGACAATGGAATCCTTTGCGGTTGCCTTTTTATTCCTGTTAAGTATCGGAATGGCGATTCTTTATAACCTTGGAACTAACATTTTCTTAAGCGACGTGTCTTATCTTACAATGGCACTGACCGCGATCTTGCAGTTAGGAGTTACGATGGATTACTCAATCTTCTTGCTGCACAGTTATGAAAGCAATAAAATCAGATTTGAGAATGACAAAGAACGTGCCATGGCACATGCGATTTCCAATACATTTAAGTCTATCACAGGAAGTTCTGTTACAACGGTAGCTGGATTCTTCGCATTGTGCTTTATGACATTTGCATTGGGAGCCAACTTAGGTATCGTTATGGCAAAAGGTGTAATTATCGGAGTTATCTGTTGTGTAACTGTATTGCCATCTTTGATCTTGATGTGTGATAAATTGATCGAGAAGACACACCATCGTTCTTTGATGCCGGATTTAACAAATGCATCACATTTTATCACAAAGCATTATAAAGCAACGATCGTAGTATTTTTGATTATGATCTTTCCAGCAATTTATGGTAATAATCATACACAGATTTACTATAATATTGATAAATCACTTCCACAGAGCCTTCCAAGTAATGTGGCAAACAAGAAGTTAAGTGATGAATTTGGTATGAGTAACATCCATATGGTCATGATCAAGAATGGCATGAGCCAGAAGGAATTAAGCAATATGCAGAAAGAGATCGACAAAGTCGATGGAGTTGAATGGTGTCTCGGAATGAACTCCGTGATCGGTTCCAGTATTCCATCTGATATGATTCCTTCCTCCATGAAAGAGATGCTGCAAAGTGATGAGTATGAGATGCAGTTTATCTGCTCTAATTACAAATCAGCAACCAAACAGGTTAACAAACAGATCGACCAGATCAATCAGATCGTGAAGAAATACAGTCCAGGATCCATGGTGATCGGGGAAGCACCATTGATGAATGACTTAGAGACAGTTACAAATGTTGACCTTAGAAATGTAAATATTGCTTCAATCGCGGCAATCTTTGTGATCATTCTGATCGTATTTAAATCCATTTCCTTACCAGTGATCTTAGTTGCCGTGATTGAATTTGCAATTTGTGTTAATATGGCAGTTCCATACTACACTGGTTTGTCATTGCCGTTCGTTGCAAGTATTGTAATCGGAACGATTCAGTTAGGAGCAACAGTTGACTATGCGATCCTTATGACAAGCCGTTATCAGAAGGAACGCATGAATGGCAAGAAGAAAATGGAAGCGATCCGAATTGCACATGAAACGTCCATGCAGTCTATTATTACAAGTGGATTAAGTTTCTTTGCAGCAACGATCGGTATTGCAATCTATTCAAACATTGATATGATCAGTGCGATCTGTACATTACTTGCAAGAGGAGCCGTGATCAGTACCATTGCCGTTATTTTTATCTTGCCGGCAATGTTTATGGTATTCGATAAATTAATTTGTAAAACAACCCTGAAGATGGGGCATTTAGAATAGGAGAGCGATTGTTATGAGAAAAAGAAGATTATCAAAAGCATTGGCAATGTTGCTTACAGCAGCTCTTACGATTCCAGCAGCGGTACCTGTGGCAGCAAGTGAGTCGGTTGCAGATAAAGAAGAAACCGTATATGTAAAAACGGATGCGAGTGGAGAAGAAAAAACAGTCATTGTCAGTGACTGGTTAAAAAACTTTGCTGGAGAAGAAGAAATTAAAGATGCCACAGACCTTACAGATGTTGAAAATGTCAAAGGCAATGAAACATTTACAAGAGGAAAAAAACATGACATTACATGGAATGCCAATGGAAATGACATTTACTATCAGGGAAGCAGTGATAAGAACCTTCCAGTGTCTATGAAGGTTACATATTATCTGGATGGCAAGAAGATCGAGCCAAAGAAATTGATCGGTAAATCTGGAAAAGTAAAGATTCATTATGAATATGAAAATCATTCAGAAGTAACAAAGACGATCAATGGAAAGCAGACAACGATCTATACACCATTTACAATGATCACAGCAGCGATCTTAAATACAGATAACTTCTC